>JAEIGA010001307.1_pt1 | contig 38758 bp, 63 predicted proteins | sample 9270691 | NCBI WGS metagenome assembly JAEIGA01 (sample SAMN17057246, study PRJNA624740) | gut metagenome | biome: biome; isolation source: fecal sample | host: Bos grunniens | place: China: Xizang | collected 2019
GTCGAGGAGTCCGAGAAAAAACGCGATTTTTTGACCCGGGGTAGACCCGTTACCACCTCTCAGGGTTCTGATACCCTTTCGGCTCAGCGTAAGCTCCTCTCTTGTGAACCCGCTCGTGACAGTCGTGGCAGAGCGGCATCAAATTGTTCCAGTCATATGCCAGCTCTGGAGCGGCTTTGAGCGGGACAATGTGATGCACGACGGTTGCTTGCGTGAGCTTATGCTCTTTCTTGCACATAGTGCATTCGTTGTGCCCACTCCTGATCTTCTTGATCGACAGCAGCCTCCAGTCCCACGAACCGTAGAACTTTTCGAGGGCGTTACTTTCGATGAGGCCTTTGATCTGCTCTGCCGTGTACTTCATGCTCTTGCACCTCCCGCAGAAATAAAACGCCCTAGTGGCAAGACTAGAGCGTTTCTTTGCTTTTTGTTCGCAAAGTTCAAGAAAGGATGATTCATCTCGGGCTTTCGCCCTTAATAAAATCATATCACAACAAAAACGAACAGAACGAACAGTTTTTTGTATATTTTTTCAGCTTTTTTGCGCTTTGAGATAACGGTTTGCGATCATGCGGCACGCATCGGGCGTGTTGTTGACTGCAAATGCCACCTGAGTCCATGAGCGGCCGTGGATATACCTCTCACGGAAGATCTCTCGGGTCAGAGCATCAGGAATGGCGGCGATGAAGGCAGTCACAGCATCCACCGTCGCATAGTCGTTCTTGCTTCCACGCCCAATCTCTATCCTTCGGCGGCAGAAGCGGTAGCGCTTCAGCGTATCTTTCTCCACTCGACGAACCCCTCTCTCAAATACTTAGCTTTGTACCCTTCCGGTACAGTCGGACATAGATATAATACAAACCTGTCTCGTCTCGAAAGAACTCTTCACAGGTCGCTACATCGTGGTTTGGGTAAAGCTTGCGGAAAATATTCTCTGCTTCTCCGCTCTCGGCGATCGCGCAAACGGATCTCTTTGAGAACTTGCTGTCGTTGTTCTTTGGCTTCGGACGCTCACAGTTCCGAGAGCACGACCAGCTGCGGCGAGCATTTCCACACTTATCACCGCCGTCTTGTTTTGCCTTGACGAAGTAACGGGACAGACCGGCGCAGCCATCTTCACAGAACTGTAGCGGGCGGACATCAACATATCCGAGACCCCAGAGGTCAGCTATGTCTTTGGGCGTGATGCCTTTGCCGCTGATCACGAGATGGAAGTGGATCCTTCCCGAGTGAGAACCCACCTCGATCGTTTTGACGTACTTGATCCTCGGCAGATCCTGAGATGCTCTCAGTCTGTTGAGCTTGGTGAGGAATCTGCGGAAGCAGTACTCGGCGGCCTTGAGGTCCGGCTGCTCGCGAAAGGTCAGAGTGACATAGTAATCCTCTCCGGAAAAGTTAGCACAAATCACGCGATTAACCTCACGCTCTCGGTTCTTTTGGTTCAGTGCCTGCTGAGCCTGCTTGCTAGGCTTGCGACGGGTGTGCCTGGTAGGTGAGATCCTGCACTCGAACACGGGGAAGATGTTCAGCTCGGTGAAGCTTCCACAGTCAAACCTCTGCTGCCTGTATCTCATCTTGCTCTTCATGCCGATTCCTTCCTCTCTGCTTAAACAAACGTTCTTTATCTCTCGGATTATTAATACCCATTACGAGCTCCCATGTGCGCCGGTCGGCGCACTTTTTCCGGAGCTATACTATTATAATATATAAAGGATATATAGTCAGGTGTATTTTTCCATATATTCACCGTAACTTATACCGAGCTTCTGAGCCTCGATAACCGCTTCGGTGATGGTCGGCCCGCCTCTTTCCGCACGCTTTGCGCGGCGTATCTCTGCCGACTTGGACACTGCCTTCCTGGTTTGGAAGAGCTCTCTGTCGTTTTTCTTGCCCTCATTCTTGATGTACTTTGCACACTCGGCACAGTATCTACGGTTCCCTTTCTTGTCGATGGGCACTCCGCATATCTTGCACGTGGAGTCTCGCTCTTTTTTGCACTCAGGACAGTAGAGCGAGAACGGATCCGAAGTAGTATATGCGATGCTGCACTTGCAGCACTTCTTCTCGATGGTCTTTGTTTTCTCGCAGTTCGGGCAAAGTTCCGAGTATTCGTTATCGGACTCGAAGACTTCGCCGCAGTTCTGGCAAACATAAATATACTCTCCGTTCATTTCAACGCTCCTCTTCGTAGAGCTCGATCTCGCCGGTACGCGCCGATCGGCGCGATGAAAGGATGGTAAGATCGAAGAAGCAAGCCGGGGCGAGCCCGTAGGCGTAGTTGGCACCGCTAGTGATCAGAATGCCACTACTCGTAACGTACCGCACATTGTAAGCGTTGGAAGCGTTGGGAGTGATAGGGGTGCCGCAATGCCACGGAGTGACGGTCCACATACCCTCGCCGAAAAGCGGTACGATGTCCCTGTATTTGCGGTACTCGTCCGCGGTAAGCGGAGCGAGGTAACTGCTTGCGGCACCATACGCCTTATCTCCGTTGTCGGCTGTAAGATCGATCTCTCGGGATATGAGATCTTTTTTATCAAAGTTTTCGGAGAGGAACTTGCCATTTAGCCAGCTGTTGAGAGTACTACTTCTCCAGTCGTTCCTATTGTTTTCATCAAAACTATGCTCACCGATACAGTTTGCTGTGATAGCAAATAGTATCGTCTCTTCGGCTTCGAGACATATAAACTCTCTGTCTCTGTAATAGAAGTGATCTCCGCGCTTGATCCCGCAATATTCATAGCAATCGTCGTAGTCTTCTTCGGCATCGTCGTAATATCCGCCATCATCCCCAAGCCCGCTACAAGCAGCGTTATATAGAGCCGAACCTATCTGTGCGAGCTCGTGAAGGAGATCTTCGCTTTCACCTTTAATACTAATATTAATTCTGTCTTTGTCTGTTTTTGCATAAATCATTTTAGTTTTCCTCCTCATATAAATTTGCTTCTTTCAGGGATTCGAGTAATATCTTTTGCCCGTTAAGTGCTCTTGACATCCCGAAGTAGAAATCTTCACTAATGCGAATACTGTTTAAAATAGATTTTGTGATTTCTTCAAGTGAAGATGCTCCACACGCTGTTTTATGAACAAATTTCTCTAAACGCTCACAGTATTTTCTAGTGCTTCTGAGATCTTTTTCCAAGAATACAACAATCTCACGATCATCGTATCTGTCGATTTCATCTCCTGCACGTCTGAGTTGATTTTTAAATCTTTTGACGGCTGCTTGATATAATTCTTTATCTTCGTTATTCATTGTTTTCCTCCCTAATTTTTGAAAAATCGGTCAAATACTTCTTTTATATTGCCATTTACGACAGTACCGCACTCAGGGCAACTGCATTCCCATCCGCTGTCATGCTGATTTCCGCCGTCGTAGAATTGACTTTCACGTTTGCTGGCAGCAAATTGGCAGCCACAGTGATGGCAGCTGTAGTACAACAAATCATCTTCCAGCTTTCTGCCGTGTTTAAGAATTTTCATCGCTTTGAAGCACTCCTCTCTCAGAAAGGATCCTTTTCACATCCGGATCCTTTAACGCTTCAGCCATTCTGGAGCCATTGATCACTCTGCCGCACATCGGGCAGAAGAATGTGTCGATCTCCTCGGACCAGTAGGCAGGCTCCGGAAAGCCGTATGCTTTCGGATCTTCGTACTCATATATTATCTTTACATTTTTGATCTTCGATCTTTCGTTCTCCTTACAGAACTTGCAAGAGTCACTTTTCCAACTTATTATTTCGATCATTCAGTTCTCCTTTCTGCCGGCTTGGCATCGACTGCCCACTCCTCGGCAACTTCCATTACTTTCCCGAGGTAGTACGCGGCCAAACTTTCGCCGCTTTCTTTCAAGCTTGATATATTAAAATTGCAGTAGTCGATTATCTCATTGACAGATATCATTATCTCTTCTTTGTGATTTGCGCCGGTTGCAGGAGCAGCATTTTCTTTGACTGCCTCTTTAACTCCACGAAGCTGCGCACACGCTACACCTTGCCGGCGGGTGGCTAAATATGCTATGTTGGTATCGCAGTATTCGACTATATCGTCAACACGCACCATTTTCATCAGTGCCATCCCCTTTCAATCCACCGCGTCTTGCATTTCCCACTCGTCAACCGGCACCAAATCGCGGTCGGCAAAGTAGCTATATACGACAAAGTCTAAACCGTTGGAGACAAAATGGAGCACGCCGTGCCTGTGATCTCCGTATGCTTTGGTGATGTTGTACTTTTCCATAAGTGCCTTAAAATCCCGGCAAAACTCATGCTGTTTTTCAGTCATATCGATATCTCCTTTCACAGGCTCAGCTTGAGAGCGTCTGCATCTGTCGGTCTCACATCTCTACCTCCTCGTTGAGCCATGCCTGTATGCACCCCTCGCAGTCGGTCTGAGCAAGCCCCTCCGGAGCCGGTACACACTCAGGCTTGCGCTCGCCGACTATCTCGATGGGGCAGAGCTTGTGGCTGCTGCGGTTTATGGTGACCATCAGATCATACAGCGCGCGGTTGCGGAGCTTGTCACGGTTTGTCATCGTCCTCACCTCTCAATATCTCACCCAGCCATTCTATGACCTCTAGCATTGTATCACCGCCTCACGTCGCCGGAGCAAGCCCGAGCTGTTCGGCAGGAGAGTCAGACCTTTTGGCGGCGGGTTTTATATCTTTATCGCTCATTTATATCGCTCCTCCCAAAAATAAACGTCTCAAACTGCCACCCTGAGCTTATGTGTCGCCTTGCAATTTCTATCGTTCTTTGCGTGTTCGCATAGCATTTCGGGCATAGTTTTGTGCCATCGACAGACTTTCCACAAGTTGAGCAGTGCTCTCCGTCCCCGAACATAAATTTCGGCAAAACACCTTTGCCCCGCGCTCTTTTGTGGTATTCCCTGCGGTCTTTGGCGTGACAGATCGCACATCTTACTTTCCCTGTCTCGGGCGTGCGTTTTCCGCATTTTGTACATAGCCCTTGTGATTTCAGATAAACCGTGCGTTCTCTGTGGTACTGCTTCGTTCTTTCTTTGCGCTCTTTGCGGTGACGTTCGTAGTTCCTGCGATTGGCTTCCCGCACCTTCTCGCGGCATCGAAAGCACCGTAGTTGCCCCTGAACGGCGCTCTCCTGCCCGCACGCTATGCAGATACCGTTATCTTTGTACCATCTTCTCAGCTCTGTCATTTTCTTCACACTCCAATCTGTCAAGCACCCCGCTGAGATATAGTGCCATAGTCTCTATCACTATGCTGTTGACTATCGTACCTATATCGTCCAGTGGCATATACTCTACGGGATCGCCTTGCCGCTGCCCGCCTGTTTTCTGAATCATCGCCTGCCGCAGTTGGTCACAAAGCTCTTTCAGCGTTGCAACATCTGCTTTCTGATAGCCCATGCGGAGATAATTCCACATCATCTCGAGCTGTCCTTCGTCGAGCCGCTTTGTTGTTGGTTTAGCCATTCTATCACCCCGTATTATCAGCTGTCCATCGTCTGAACGCTTCCAAATTGTGTTAATCAACGCCAAATACAGAGAAGGCTTTTATTGCCTCTTCTGCAGATACGCCCGCCGCAAATACGCAATCTCCATATGCTACAGCGACAGGCTTGCCGTCTGCATATAGTACTGAATCGGGCTCTTTCTGTTTGAAATACGTATCGCAGTAAATGCACTGAGTAGCAGTCCTAGCGACACTCGCTCCACAAACAGGGCATATATGTGGCTCCAGCATAGCTGTCACTCCTTATATTACATATTTTTTATGTGCTGCTTCCAGTTCTTCTTCTGTTAGGTCAAGATATATTTGGGTAGTAGCCAGATTTTCATGACCCAGCATTTTTGAGACCATCTCAATCGGCATTCCTCGCCGAAGTGCAAAGGTTGCGCTTGTTCGCCTAAATTTGTGCGGGTGGGCGTTTTCAACGCCTGCACGCTTTCCTATCTTTCGGACTGTTGCTTCGACAGAGCTTGTATTTCTTTTGCCGTCAGCTATAGCCTCGGGATTCTTGTACCATTCACGGCAGCCACGACCTCTTTGACCTCCTCCTTTTACAATTGAAACGCTTTTCGGGAAGATATAAGGATTCATGTCATTTCGATCATTCAAATACTTTGCCAACGCAAGCTGAGCCTTTGCTGTCAAATATACCGTGCGGTATTTATTACCTTTGCCCTTGACAACGATCTTTGAATCCTTTATCTCATCTATCTGCATTCCGCACAGCTCTGATACTCTGCAACCGGTGGACAGCAACACCTCAATGATAGCCGTCTCCATTGAGGTCACGCAAGCACTTCGGAGCTTTTCGCATTCCATTCCCGTGAACGCTTTCTTTTTTCTTTTCTCCTGTTTTATTGCATCTATTTTCGCTGTTGGATTTTTCGCGATCAGTTCTTCATCGTTTAGCCAAGCGAAGAACGAACGCATATATCTTAATTCGTTGTTCGCAGTAACTTTGGAAATGCCATCTTGGGTCATTCTGACAGCGAGATATAGCCTTATGTCATCAGATGTTATCTCTAGCACCGATTTGCGCAATTTTGTAATTATCTTTGAAAGCTCTATTCTGTACTGACTAATTGTTCTTTCGGTGCATCCTTTAACCAATTTCGCAGCTAGAAAACGATTTATAAATTCATGATTCAAAGCGCGATTTGGAAGCGCAAGATGGGTCTCCATCTGTTCGATATTTATATCTTTCATGATGATGTACAGTTTCTCCGCAAAGCCATCTGTGTCAGCGCCCCTCGCCTTAGCTTCAGCTACTATATCATTTATCAGTCGGTCTTTTTCCATTACCAATCCACCGCCTCGTCTATTGCCCTTTTCTGCTGCTCCTGCGACTGTCTCAAATAGATCTGCGTTACATTAACGCTCCCGTGTCCAAGCAGATCGGCAAGTAAAGCTATGTCATTTTTACGTTTGATGAATTCGATTGCAAAGAAATGTCGAAACGAATGCGGATGCATAACCTCTTTTGGTATATCGTATTTTATTGCGAATTTTTTCAACGCTTCGGATATACCTCTGTCAGTTATTGGACCGCCACGAGCGCTCTGCATTACAGTGTCGTTATCCTCTAACTTATCAAGATAATGACTTATATCATCAACAAGAGATTTCGGAAAAAGGATAGTTCTCATGTGAGCTTTTGCGTTCATTGTTACATATCCTCTCAAAAGGTCACATTTTTTCACTCGATTAGCTTCATTTACGCGCATTCCCGTCCTTGCCAGCAGCTTTATATGAACGAGCCACCTTTCGTTATTGTCAGCTTCAAGCCCCGCAATAAGCTTGTCATATTGCTCGGGAGTGATTACATTCTCAAAGTGTGTTAACTTCGGTTCCTTTATGTTTTTTATCTTCATCGGAATTTCTTTATAATCGCAATATCTCATGATGCCTGTCAGTCTCAGATTAACTGTCTTAGGTTTAAAGTTCTGCGTCAGCCATTGCTTGTATAGGATAACATTAGACTTTGTGACTTCGTCAAACATCGTTGCGAACTTCGTAATGCTGTATATATACGCTTCAATAGTTGAAGCAGATAGTTCCTCTTCATACAGATAGTTCTTGTAACCAGCTATGTCAAGCATTTATCCAACACCTCACAATATCTTCTCATTTCCCATATCTCTGAAAACCACATCGGCGTATACCATATATCGCTGCCATTATTGGCTTCCGTGAGCGGATTCGTCAGCGAGTCTCCGAGTTTGATTTTCCCCGCATAGCCCTGCAAGCTCAGCTGTATATAGCACATCATCACCGCCACATGGCTAATATCTTGAGCATAGCAGGCAACATAGTCCTGTGCGCTGAAGCCTAACTCGTTCATTCTTTTCTGACACTCATTAGCCGCCGCTATGAGCAGTGCGCCACCGCCGCAGGCGCAGTCAAAAACAGTCACCGGTTTTACATCATCAACGCATTTTATCTCTCCAAGAGACTGCTGAGCCATCATTTTGCAAATGTTATACGGAGTAAAAAACTGACCGTGCCAGTGAGAGCCGAGATCAAATGACATATACAGATCTCCGAGAAGATCCTGTTCTCTGTTAATTTCCGTCTGATTTACTATCTCGGCAAATATTCTCAAAAACGTCTGCATTTCGTTCTTGGAATACTTCGACACTATGTTCAAATATTCTTTTTCGCGCTTTTCATAGTACCGCTTGTCAACGGTGTTTGAGATCATCAACGCGAACATTGTCATGCCATCCTCCCAGAGCTCCCAGAGCTGGTGAGCGCCGGTTATTGAACTGAAAAGTCTGCTCAGCTCCTTGTATTGAGGTTTCAAGTATTTTGCCATAGTCCGTCACTCCTAACTTTGTCGAGCTTTTCTGTATTGTAAAGCCTGAAGACCATACCTCTGATTGCCTTTGTGGAGTGCATTGGGATTTTGCTGCGTATTGCCTCATAATTACCCCCCCTCTGCAATGATTCGCTGAAGCAACTGGATCTCAGATTGAGTCCAAGGTGTATGAGGAGAATTTCTGAGAGGACGGTATTTCGTTCCGATGCTGATCACCCTTCTGGCGACAGCTCCTTCGGAGCGCCCGAGTCGCTCTGCTATCTGATCTGTTGTATACTTGTACGACTTCAGAAGCGATATAAGGAGCTGGTCTTCGTATTCTGTCCAGCGCTTCTTAGCTACAGTCTTCTTAACTAGGCGCGATCTAATCGAGTCGTTTTTTCTTTTTGTCTTCGCCCATTCAGGCTCTTTACCAAGCAAGCCCTCAGGCAGAAGCGACAGATCTATTCTGGATTGGTTTGTTTCTGCCCATGCCCAGAATTTATCCAATTTCACGACCTTAAAGTAAGAACGATTTACTCTTTTTCGGGTCACAGGGAGACCTAATTCGTCAATCCATATCTTGGCCGAGTATTGCACGTAGTCTCGTCCTAACGCCTTCATGAGCTGATTTAGAGATACATAATCCCCAGCATCGAGCCACGCTCCCAGACGAAGCTTTTGAGCTTTCAACTTAACGGCATTAACACTTCGATTGAGTTCTCCCGCTATTTTCGGTATAGCCTTGCTTCCCCAGTTTTCAGAGAGATATTCGATTTCTTCCCTAGTCCAATTCGGTTTGCATCCCATAGCACTTCACCTACTTTAATGTCACTCCTTTTCCGAGCTGTGCTCCGGCCTTCCGGAAATGGCTCTGAAAGTCAGCAAATCGTCAAGCCTTTTGGTGCATGATACCGAATCTAAAACGCCACCAAGAGGATTTTTCTTAGTCTTTTCTTTCTCTCCCGAGAAAATGATCTCGGATTCGATCATCCCGAAGAAAGGAATGCTATTGATAACTCCGTTTGCTATTCGGCTTTTGATCTCTTCTCTTAGAACGCTATCAAATGCGGAACGACCCACGAACATCACTCCTTTCCCAGATTCTCGATCACGGCAGTCAGCCACTTGATCACGCCCTTCGAGAATTTTTCCCTTTCCTCACCCTCGAGCTGGGACACTTTTTCGACGAAAGCGTTGATGTTCTTCTGGGTTTCCTCAAAGTATACCTTGAGTGCAGCTCGGCGCTCAGCTTCATCAGCAGAGCGTGTCTTCTTTTCGATGGTCGACATCTTATCCTCTGCGGCTGAGAGCTTTGCCTCGTACTCAGCCTTGATTGCAGAGATCTCTTTCTGGTGTTCTGCATCAGCTTCGTTCTTGATTTTCTCAATTTGTTCTGCCGAAGGCGTGGCGGATGAGAGCTGCTCTTTGAGCAGCATGATCTCGCCGTCTTTTTCTCCGATCGACTCTTTGCTCTTTTTCTTCTCAGCTTTTAACTTCTTCTCGAGATCCTTGATCTTCTTCTCAGCATCGTCGAGTTCGCGCTGCTTTTCGGCAGCAGCCAGATCCTCGCCGGACTTGGCTTTTTCGAGTTCTTCTGTGAGTAGACTGAGCTGCTCACCGAGCCCTTGCTTATCCCTTATAAGTTGTTTGACTTCGGCTGCGGTCATGCCCGCTAAATCCGTTTCGGCCACCAGTTCGGCTGCACCACGCTCTCCCAGAGCCGTGAGTATTTCAAGGCGCTCGATCCCGAGCCCCTGATTTTCGGCGATAAAACTATCGCTATATGTCTCTACGATCTTTATGTACTTGTACGCCTGACGCTCCTTGAAGCTGTAATCGCCGTTTTCTTCGACGTACTGTCCGAACGACTCATATCCGAGGTGGCTGTAATACTTGCCGTCCCTCATGGCTTTGAGCTGTCTGCCCATCTCGTAAAGATGTGTAACTGCTTCTCCTGCATGATGGATGATAGCCTCGTGTATCTTTACTGCCTCTCGCATCTGCGGAGTGAGAGCAGTGTCTATAACGGGGATTCCCTGAATAGTGGTCTGTTCTTCTGTGTATTCTGTGATATCATGTACTTCCGGCATAATCTTTCCTCCTTAAACTGCTACCGTCATCGGCTCTTGCTTTTTGCCGAGCTTTTCTCTTTTCTTTAGCTTCTTATATCCCTTCGGATCCATAAGAAATTTTGAAAACTCCTTTTCAAAATCCCTTATCTCCTGCGGTTTTTTATTATACATCTCGTTCGCGTAGCCGTGACACTGTACTATATGCTGTCTGTTTCCCCACTTCCCGCCTATCTCTATCGTATAGTACGGAGTGTTGGGCTCTGCCTTTTTCCGCAGAAAAACGATTATGCACTGACCCTTAGCATGACGGTCGGCATATCCGCCTACACAGTGATGCAAAACCTTGCCCTCTGTGATGATCTCCTGGATGCTCTCGGGAATCTTGATAACCAGATCTCCGAGCTCAAACCTGTACTGCTTTTCCAGGCGCTTGGTGAGCGCCGCCATTTCCTTTGTCTCTTTCTCGATCCTCTTGGCATTGAGGACGTTGATAGTAGCTGCGTGTGCTTCAATGAGATTCTTGGGGTAGAGGACGTTATGCACGCTTAGGTCAAACCCGAGCTCCTCGGCATCGTGGGTGTAGTCCGCCCAGGTCGTGAGATTGTTAGACAAGATACCTTTAAATCGGGACAGGTAGTTGAGCGCCTTTGTGACTGTGATGCCATACGGCTTTTTAAGCAGGGTAAACAGCTTATCGGGATAACTGATATCATGATAGATGTTGCGAAATTGCTCAACAGATATCTTTACGCCCGCTCTGGTAAGCTTGCAGTACTCTGCTGCCTTCGGCGGAGCGATATCATACTCTAACATTTCTTTCGCCTGCTGCGGCGATAATATTTTGAAAAATCCGGAAGGCTTAGTTGCATTCCAATTGAAATACCGCTTGTTCCATGCGCCGAACTCGACCGCCTCGCACACATATTGTTCCATGCCCGCTTTTAACATCATTTCGAGCTGAGGATATAAGGTATAAGCACAGATGTATTTCATCAGCTTCGGACATTGGCTATATCCATAGTAGCCGTATATGCCGGCTCTTTCTTCGATTTTTTCCAGATACAGCTTATATGAAGAGTACCTGAGAAAGGAGCTATGCAATACCGATTCGTTTATGAATGTATATATCGGCACTGCTCCATAAGGACCGGCGTTGAAAGGCTCGGTAATCTTGGTTCGGGTCTCATGCCATCCATCATAGTACGATGGCTTTTCTACTCGGACATCACCCGGTGTGAAGTGGTATATTGCCTTTTCGTATAGTTCGATCTGCGGTGAGGGGTCGTATTCGCCCGAAGTGTAATTCTTGTTGAGCCAGTTTTCCCAGGGATCGCCTTCGTATGCTTTAGCGGCATATACTGCATAGGCTGTAACTTCATTCTCACTTTCCTTATGCCAGATTATAAAAGCCTTGCGGACGGTAAGCGACTTTTTACCTCTGCTCTTGTGGAAAAGCGTTCCTAAATGCTTGCACTTAGGACATACCGCAGAATCGTTATGCTTAAGGGTAAATCCCTCTGTGCATATCTCGGAATAGGCAGCTATATACTCGGAACGGCAGCGGGAGCACTGACAAACATATTCGGCTGTGGGACTTCTGCCCGCTCTCTCGTAAAAAATGTACTGCGGAAACCATTCGTTCATCTGCTTCCTTATATGGTCGCTGTATATCGTACTCATGATGTGCCTCTCAATCGAAGAGATCATCGAAACTGAGGCCGATGCTCTGTTTCTGAGGTGCGGCAGCTTCGCCGATCAGGTCTATGGTAAGGTTCATGTGTACGGTCGCCCCGGTAAAGTAAAACTCCACAGCTCTCTTGTATACTTCCAGATCGGAGATGCTCTGGCGAGCTCCCTTGACAGCGCTCTCAATACAGTCTTTCAGTTTTTTCTTTCCTTGCACGATAGCCTGAGCAAATTCATCGTCCTGCTCGCAGGACATTATAAGGACGTTGCATACGTCCTTACTAACAGCGTTACCCTGAGGGCTAAGGCTTTTCAGCCCTTCAGCTTCGGTCTTTATTCTTTCGATAGCTTCGTCTTTGTACATAATGAACATCCTTTCTTGCAGTCGACTGCAAATCACTTTTTCTTGACGACAATCTTGCCTTTGTCGATCAGTGAGAAGATCAGGTCCTCGAACTCGAACCGTGCTTTGTCGGAGATGGGATACCTGAGCGGAAGACCTTTGTGTTCTTTGAATTTGGTGTACAGTACTCTCATCGTCTCGTCATTGACGTTGATCCTGTACTCTGTAGGTCTCGAGGATCCCTCGAGGCCGGTGCGGAAAGCGGACTCTGTGATGTAGATCGGTTTACTCACAGCTGCATCCCTCATCGATGATGCATCGAGATCCGGCAGGAGCCTGCCCGAACATGGGACAGTACTTACAATTCTCGGTGGCTTGTGTGCATCCCGTTATAGGGTTGCCACCTGACACTCTGAGGTACCTCTTCGCCTTTGACTTGAGGTGCCATCTGACAGCGTCAGTGAAGCGGTTGACAGCTATAAGGGGATTACAGTTCTGCTCGACTGTCATTATGCTATGCTGCGGTTCTCCATTTAGTAAAATGTCATATTTTTTCTCGGTTGGATGATAAACGAGCTTTACGGCTCCATCATCGAACGAATACAGTTCTCTGGGTTCCATGATGCCTCCTACTTATTGCAGAGCAGCTTCCTGAGAGCATATGCAAATCCTTTGATCTGCCCTGCGAAGCCTGCCTCTTCCCGCTCAGTCGAATCTGATCCGATTATGTTATCTGCTAACTCGATAATCGAGTTGAGAAAGACTTGACAAGTCTCCTGCTCTGTGGTGCAATATAAGTATCCACCATACCGCGAGGTATTGTGTAACACATTTTCATCGTTATCCGTAGCTGTTGCCTCAGCTGCGGATATATTTTTTGCGTCCATGCTTATTTCTCCTTTTGTATTCCCTCCATGCCGGAGTATCGGCAATCTGCCGCCAAGTTTCCCACGCAGCTATCAGCATATTGATCGTTGATATTCCTATAAGGATGGCTTTAGTCAAAATCATTACTCTTCAATTCCTCAACTTCTTCGGGATCCGTAAGTGAGATAGCGGCTCCCCAGTGCACGCCAATCAGGATTCCTATTGCAATTCCAGCAAGTGCAGCAATGAATATATCCATTATTTATCCTCTTTCTTGTCCCCGAAGAGCCGCTTCTTGATGGCTGCAGAAAACGCCACTGCGGTAAACTGCATAAAGAGTCCGCCTTCATCTGTGCCAACCCGCTGCTGCAGCACGTCAAGTTCTTCCTGCTCAGCCTGCTCATAGTCTTCTTTACTTATAAGCTTACTCATTCGTCCGCCTCCTCTATGTTGTATTTCTTTTTTTGTGCCGTTGATTATAGCGCGGGCATTATTTATCATGTGTGATGTCCAACCCATTGCAAGGCAAACCGTGCAGAAATCCTCAAGCGCCCACTGCGGCTTACCGTACGCCGCTAGTATGCGGTTAGATTCTTCATAAAGCTGCATTAGTTCGAGATTGCTGCCGGGGTCAATAGTAATCGTTATTCTCATAGAAATCGCTCCGTTTCTGTTATTCAACCCACATTCGCGGGAGAATCAGTCTGCCTCCCTCTTCTCCCGCCATTCCTCCAGCTCGTCGAGGCTCTGCTGCATCATCCTTGCTCTTGCTCTTCTGTGCCTGAGCTCGGCTTTTTCCTGCCTGTCTGCCTGCTTGCAAATGTAGAGCAGGCACACAAATACCGCGGTGCTCCATAACGCGAGCGCGTGGTCGTGCGCTAGCTCTGCGTAGGTAAGGATAGCCATGTACACAATGACGATGCCAGCTGCAATCGCTAGCTCAATGTCTTTCTTCATCTCCACACCTCCTAAGCGAGAGCCTTCGCTACGTCCATCATGATGCCGACGCAGCTGTCGCCTGTGACGTTTACCGTCCGGGTGCAGCCGTTCGTGTAGAGTATCGTCGCTGCCTCGAAGCCGTCAGGGTCCACGTCGTAGTCGATGTCCATAACATACTCGCGGCTGTGGTTCCTCAGTGCGGCACCCAGAGCCGCGACGAAGTCAGCCTTGAATTCGTGCTTCAACATAATCGCCCCTTTCTCTTCTTGACTTGAGCTGGAGCTTTCCAGCTATAAAATCTGCAGGTTCAATGTTCTCGTGCTGGCAGAAGCGGAAGAGCTCGTCGAGCGTCATGGTGAGCGGATCGTCCGCTCTCGCTTTTACCGTTGACTTCGCTCTGCCGATGATCTTGCCGATCTCTTCGTATGATCTGCCTGCTCTTGCGATCCAGAAGTTATACTTCAGGTTATCGCGGAATCTGTCTATCGGTCTGAGATAAACTTTCGGCATTGGGGTCACCTCTTTCTTGTACCGCTCATCCGGGGGAACGGGCGCGGCGTTTTAATTTCCGGTCACTTGTTCGTGAGAGCTTCTGCTCTCGTAGCCTTTGCCATGTCATATGCAAGCGCCATCTGGAAGAGCGCGTTTGCAAAGACCTTGTCGGCGTAGTCCATTCTGTTCACACCCTGCATGAGCTTGTCGCGAGACATTTCATTCTCACGCTTTTTCTTCTTGTCAGCCATAGTGTCACCTACTTTCTCTGCGGCAGACCGCCCCTGCTGCCGCTCAGGGTATCATATATTAAAGAGGATGTTGATGGGCATATTGATTTTCAAGCCCGCTTCTGCTATAATATAGGCAGAAAGGATTGATTTACATGGAAACCATTTCACGCAAAGATTTTGAACTGCTTTGTAAACACCTTAAAGGGGAGCCTTTTGAAGTTGACTACAAAACAGCTGAACGCTTGGTAGGACTCGGGTATCTTGAACTAACGAATATACCAACGTCCGATCCTGCCGCCTTAGGGTTTAAATACAAAGTGATCGTATCAGAAAATGGCATTGTTGCCTGTGACCATTACGGAGTTGACAGAAAAGACCTGTCACAGGCCAACTTTCGGTCATGGCTTGCAATATGGCTGTCTTTTGCAGCTTTAGCGATCTCACTACTCGATTTCTGTATTAATGCAGCAGACCTATTATAGTTATTACAGCTACTATGCTCCAAGCTGTGGCGGAGAAAATCAGCGAAAACCAACTCAGCCTATCGCTCTGCCTCCGCTTTCTGGCAAGATATATGTCCATTGGTTCCTGCATTTTGTGATCGTAAGCTTCTTTCATCTTCCGAAACACCTTCTCACCCCTCTTTCAATTCTATAGTGGAATGGGCTCATAAATTCTGCGAAAGCTTATTCTTTCACGCCCAGATAAGCGCATACGCTCGCCTTTATGGTCTCGTTAATCACCAGCCCGCCGATTACACCACACATCTGTGTGTAATTCACATTGAGTTTTTCGGCAAGTTCTTTCTTGGTCATGTTCTTATCGATAAGGGCTTTGTCTACTCGCTTACCCCAGATCGGCTTTACTGCCATACTTTCACCTTCTTTCTGTTATTGACAAAAACGTGTGTATGTGATATACTTAAAATGGCTATATAAGAGAATATCACTGTCACTTGCAGAAGCTTTGCTCTTGCAGGACGTTTTTGTATAGCTGTTTTTGTAAAATGGTTTGTGAATGATTATATTATAATTCTAAAATACGGAATTGTCAATAGCAAAATTCTACATTTCGGAATTTTCGTTTAATTGTACAAATTGAAAGGGGTGTTTTTATGTTTTATGAACAATTTGATAACCTATGCAGAAAAAATGGCACTTCACCAACGAGGTTCACTGTCGATAGGCTCCACTTGAGCTCTTCCAAGGTGACTGCTTGGAAAAACGGCTCGATTCCGAAATATGAAATTTTAAAACAGATAGCTGATTGTTTTGGCGTATCCGTCGGATATCTTTTTGACGGTGAACAGAAAAATGCCTTATCCGAGAATGCAAGACGCATAGTTGAGCTATTTGACGATCTTACACCAACTCAGCAGGGGGAGATTATTGGGCGGGCTGCTCTGCTTGCCGAGCAAAACGAAGTTGAATATATAAAAGACGGCGCATGATTAGACCTTTAAGAAGGAGATGATAATAATGAGCGACATGATTGCCTTTATATCTTTTATTTTAGTTGCTACACCTATTATTGCTGTGATTTTGTTCATCCGATCGAAGAACAATGAGCGCAAAAAGCGTGACGAGGAATATTACGCTAAGAAGGCGGCAGAAGGTCATAAACTCGAAGCTGAACGAAGACGCCGCGAAGAAGCTGAAAACAGATTAAATCGTGAACGCCAAAGAAGGCGAGAAATCGAAATCCTGCTGCAGGAAGATCGAAAATTTAAAGAGTCAAACTTTGAAGCCGAGCTGTCTGAAATCCCTTTGGTGGATATCGAACTGTCTGATGATTATATCAATAATTTGCTGGTTTACGAAATGCCGGACGTTACTTTGTCGAAGCCTCGGAACAAAACTAATCTTTCTTCCTATGGTAATTTTGTCGTCATCGACGTTGAAACGACTGGTGTAAAAACCTCTTGCGAAATAATTGAACTTTCAGCTATACGGTTTTTCGAGTTCGAGCCTGTCGAAGCCTTTTCAACTCTTATTAAGCCATCATGCATGATCCCTATCGAAGCGACAGAAATTAATGGGATCACGAACGAAATGGTTTCTGACTCACCTTCGATCAAAGAAGTAATGCCCGCTTTTGTCAAGTTTGTTGGGAAGAGCAATCTTCTGGGGCATAATCTCCCTTTCGATTTAAAATTTGTTTATAAATCCGGATTCGATTTCTTTACTCAAAAGCGCAAGTACTATGACACATTGGAGATTTCAAAAGCTAAGCTTAAAAAAGATAGAAACGACGGCTCCGACTACGATGTCGCCGACTATAAGCTTACTACGCTTTGCGATTATTACGACATTTTTAGAAACAATGCTCATAGGTCGTTATCTGATTGCTACGCTACCGCGTTACTATTTGCAAAATTGCTTGACTTATACGATCTGTTTACTGACAGCGAATTGGAGTAAGCTTATTTTGCTATACGCAATGTGAGAACAAATTTATAAACTTGTTCTTGACAATTCCTTGAAATCGTGCTATTATATAGAAAAAGTTAGATATATCCTGCCAGCCGACGAACTCGGGGGGAACGGGCGCGGTATCAGGAGGTATATAACTATGGCAAAAGCAAAAAAGCTCCCGAGCGGGAGCTGGCGGGTGAGGGTGACGGATCCCGCTACGAAAAAAAGCAAATCGTTTACATCAAAGGACCCAACGATAAAAGGTAAGAGACAGGTCGAGGCAGAGGCAGCGCTCTGGCTTCGGGACGCACGATACGAGCTGGAGCATCCGCCCTTCGGGGAGCTGTGTGACGAGTATATCGAGTCTAAGGTGCCCGTGCTCTCGCCTACCACGATATCAGGGTACCGCAATATCAAACGGAATTCCATGACGAAGATAAACGACCTGCCTGCTGACGAGCTCACGCCCAGAGTGATACAGGCGTGGATCAACGAGCTGACGGCGAAGAAGTCAGCGAAGACTGTACACAACGCATACGGGCTCTTCACGGCGGTTGCAGCATATCACGATCTGCATATATCGCTGGGCAAGATCCGGCTGCCGCAGAAGCAGCGCAAATTTAAGGAGCTTCCGTCGGAAGAGATCGTGCTCCGTACCTTCAAGGGGTCGGACATCGAGCTTCCCGTGCTGCTTGCCGTCTGGTGCGGGCTGCGAATGTCGGAGATCCTCGGCATTCGGAAATGTGATATCAAGGACGGCATACTCACGATCGGTCAGGTGGTAGTGACGGTGGATAACGAGGAAGTTGTGAAGTCAACTGCAAAGACGTACAAGAGCAGGAGACAGATGCAACTCCCACCGCCGATCATGGCGATGATCGACAGCATTGATACAGCTCCCGGTGAACGTATCGAGCAGCGCAAGCACTACCAGATCGCCGACAAGTTCCGCCGAGCTATGCGAGATCAGGGGTACTCCATCACCTTCCACGACCTGAGACACATCAACGCTTCGGTGATGGCGGTGCTCGGGATCCCTGACATTTACGCAATGGAGCGAGGCGGCTGGTCGAGTTCGACCACGCTGAGGCAGGTGTATCAGCAGACCTTCACGGCAGAGCGCGTCAAGGTGGACAAGATCATAGATCTCCACTTCCAGCAGATCTATGATGCCACGAATGCCTCGTAAATTGCCACGAAAAAATAAAATCAAGCGATTACGCGGGGTTTAGGGCACACTAAAAGGGTTCGACTCCCCTTAGCTCCAGAACTGCTAAAAAGTGCGTAATTGCTGCAAACCGCGTGATTACGCGCTTTTTAATACTTTTTTTGTTCGCCATATCGAACAAAAAACACTATTTTTAGGCTTAAATGCCGCAATTCCGGGGTCAAACATTGCCACGAAATTGCCACGAATTTTTTAGCGCCCGTTTCCCCTTTTTCGGCTTGCAGCAGAACGCTTTTTCAGCGTTCTTTTTATTATGTGAACTTAGTACAAACTCTTTAAATTGAATTTGTGCAAGTGTACAAAAATTAGAGTTTGGCTAAATTCTATGTTATAATATAATCAAGATAGCTGAAGCAGGCAGCGCAAAAAATGAGCTGACTGTGAGCGCCTATATCGAGCAGCTCATCTTGGCTCTCTAAAAAAGCGGCTACAATGTAGCCGCTTTTTGCTATTTTATGAAAAGTTTGGCGAAATTCTCACCTGCGATTCCGTTAGGTTTGTATCCGTTCTTGCTGAGCAGATCGTTTACAGCCTTTTCGGTGCCGGCGCCGAAGCCTTTGTCGTCGTTCATCTTGTAGCCGAGGTGCTTTGTAAGATAACGCTTTAGGTAATATACACCGAGGCTCTTATCTCCACGCTTAAAGCCTTCTACGTCAAGCGCTTTTTTCTCTTCGACTTCCGGAAATCTCAGAACACAGTTCCAAGGATAGTTATAATACGTTCTTTTCCAGATCTCTTTTCCGGTCTGATCTCCTGCTTTTCCGTTGTAAATGGTCCCTTTCTCGTTGATGTTCGCCTCGACTATCTTACCGTCTCCGACGTAGATAGCGGTATGGTGCTGCTTGTTGAGCAGCACATCTCCACGCTTGAGAGCTGCTCCTACTCCGAGAGAGATCTGACTTGTGATGTCCTTGAATCCACACTTTATGAAAGCATCATACATATTGCCTGTGTATGTAGCTCCTGCCGTCTTGACTTTAATTCCTGCCTGCTCATAGGATGATATAACGAGGCTAGAACAATCATAATCGGGTGTTCCCCATCGGTAGAGCTGATCATAGCCGTGAGTATCATTTGCTGCAATTTTTTCGGCGAATTTTACTGCATTATCTACTTTTCCCATATTATCACTCCTCTGGATCGTCGTAGTCATAGCCGGTTATTTCCTTGTACTCTTCGGGTGTGATCCAGCCTTTCACTACGGCATTGTATACCTTTTCGATCGACCAGTATCCTTTATCATAGTAGTCCTTGACCTTGTTGTAGTTTTTGCTATGCTTCATCGTCGTTTTCCTCCTCTTCTTCAGTGTCATCGTCGAGGTCTATATCGCACATCATGGCGATATAGTCAAGATTTGCGGTTGTGCGCTCCGCCTGCTCTCTGAGCAGTCTGTTTTCGCTGCGAAGCTGTTCTTCAAGAGTTACGTGTCTCATATACGTTCTCCTCCCATAGTGATTTGTAATATCGATCCATGCTTTTAAGCAGGTTGTGCGAGTTACCTTTTGAGGCATGAGCCCTCCATGACTTATAGCGCTCGTCAGCCTTTTCTCTGGTCATTTCCCCCTGCTTGACTTTATGGACGAGCTTTCTGAGCTTTCTGCGCTCATGAGTGACTTTCTTTGGTAGTATAAGCATAAGTACTTTTCCGGTTTCAGTCAGTTTGAAGCGAAAACCAAGAAACTTGATAGCTTGAGTAAGCGGAAATATTTGTGTTTTCTTTTTGTTGAGCTTTAAGCCTTTCTCTTTGATCTTCTCCTCGATTACATTCTTGACATATATAAGATAACCCTTGTCGTGATGAATCAAAATGAAATCATCGTTGTATCTTACGTGATGCTCAATTTTGAGCCGTTCTTTGATGTAGTGCTCCAGGTCGTCGAGGACTGCAAGCTCGATGAGCTGAGTCACCTGTGAGCCGAGCCCCAGACCGATCTCGGAATCCTCGCCCTGATCGAAGCTGTCGATTATCTCTGCAACGCGCTCTTGTGCCCACTCGTCTTTTGCACGTTTGTTTACCGCAGCCTTGGCGACCGAATGAGGAGTGCTCCCGAAGAAGTCTTTGAGATCTATCTTCAGCACATATCCGTCTCTGCCGTGCTTTCGATAAAATCTCAGCATATGCACTTTAAGCCGTTTTCTTGCGAAGTCGGTTCCTTTGCCTTTCTGGCAAGCGGCATTATCATAAACAAACGACTTCGATACAGCTTCCGTGAGGTAGTTATCACATAAACTGCGTTGAAAGACTCTATCTCTCATTCGAGTGCTTACAATGACTCTTTCTTTTGGCTCGTAGATGGTAAATATTGTGTATTTGCTAATCTTGTATTTGCCGCTCATCAAATCGTCTTTAAGATCAAGGCAATTGACTAGCCCGTTAGCTACAAAGCCGGCGGTGCTATCCTTCCACATGATTCCACGTTTACAAATCATCATAGCCTCGTAAAGGCTATCAAAGTCACAAACTTCTTCTTTTACGCTCATACTACTCGGCGCCGCTGATAGCTGTACTTACGTTTTAACGTAAACAGCGTCGACGCATTACGTTTCACCTCAGTGTCTTCCAACTTTGGTCGGGACGACGGTTCCTTGCAAGAGTGCTATGATTTCGGCGTTCAGCTTACTTTATGCGAGCATTTCTCTCAATCCGGGCGAGCCCGTAGGCGTTGTTGGCATTGTTATTGTTCAGAATGCCACTACTCGTTACGTTACGCACATTGTTAGCGTTGGAAGCGTTGGGAGTGCGCAGGAACCAGTTGCGGGCTGCATGATTACAACCGCCGACCCATGAATTTTATTTTTCGCTGTTCTTCCAAGCTCTCGCGAGAGTTCTTACGGACTTAACTAGTCTAGTCCAGTGCTCGACTTTGTCTCCTTTTAGCCCGAAGAGATCTCTTGAGATACTTATAAGATTCGTCATTGCGTAGGTTTCAGCTATCGCTATTGTTTGATATTTCCTCCGTGTCTCGATTTCCACTTCTGTGGCGTTTTTCAAGCGCACGGAATTCGCCTTCTCGATATAGAGATTTATCAGAAGAGCAGTTTCTACAACTTTGTTGGTGATGCACCAACGATATCTTTTCGGGAAGTTGTTTTCATTGCAGCATATTCTGATCGTATATACAGCTAATTCCCTAGCCTTCGTCAGGGCTCTGAGCTCTCCCTCTTCCCTTTTACTTTCTACTACCGACATTTTGCGCCTTTCTGCCCTCTATCGAGGGCGATATAACGATTACACGATGCAGCAAGCCGGGGCGAGCCCGTAGGCGTTGCTGGCATAGATATCGCTCAGAATGCCACTACTCGTAACGTCACGCACAGTGCGAGCGTTGGAAGCGTTGGGAGTGCGCAGGAACCAGTAGCGGGCTGCAGTGCTCTGATACTTGATCCTGTCGGCGTTGGTCGCGTTCTTGTAATAATCGTAGATCGCACCCTCGTTGACTCCCGTGATCTCAGCTGAGCCGTATATCTCTGATCTCGACGGCAGGAAGACGAGCTCTTCGCTCTGGATCCCACCTCCGCCGTCGGTGACGGTGTTCTGGGAGGTGGTCTTGATCACCTTGCCGAGTACGCTGACGAAGTCACCATCGAGCCCTTTGAGAAAGCCCGCTGTGCTTGCGACATATCCGGGCGGCCTGTCCCACTTAGTCTTCGGAGTCCAGTATGCGCCTGCCGCCGCATTGCTGTTGAGATACTGACGTGCGGCTGATTGGCTCCAGTTATTTGAGCCGAGCAGAGCCCTCTGAATGGAATTTGTTGCGCTGCCCGTCAGAGCATTTCCGACACTGCCAAGGTCTGTACCGTCGGACCCTTCGGACATCGTGACTGTTTCAATGGCTGCGGTCGATGTCCCTGAAGCGAATGCCGATATGGTTGCTCCGACAACTGTTGCATTATATGCGTTGTTGATGACGAGCTGTCCCCCTGCGGGGATCGCGTTTTGCAGCGTAAACTGCACAGTTTTCCCCACATCGCCAGCAACCCAGGGCTGCTGGTCTATGGTAAAGTGATATGTGCCCGCCTCGAGCCCATCGCCGAAAGCGAAGAGGGCCTCCTTTGCGTCGAATGCAGCTGTAATGTACACATCGTGCGCCATGAGCGTCATGGAATGCGCGAAGTTGCTGTCAGCGGGAGTGTCCTGATCTATGCCGACGATATCGAAGGCAATCTCTGCCGTGGTTTCATGGACGATAACTTCGTCTCCGGCGATCGGAGATCCTGTGATCGTGATGCCATATGTGGCTAGGAGTACAGGTGCTCCGTTAAAGTGCCACTCGGCGCCGTTAAATGTAAACTCGTACTCACCGCTGTGAGCTGTACCGAGAGCTGCGAGGAATGCATCTGCATCTACAGCAGCGGCAGTGATTCCGCCTGTCTCTCCGGTGTGGCCGACGGTCGCAGTGAGAGCCGTCTCTTTCTCGACGATCAGCTGATCGCCTACGTGGAAAATGAGTTTGTGCAGCCCGAGGCGGACGAGCTGCTGAATGTCCTTGAAGTTGTCAAACCGCAGGCCGCCCGTCTGCCCTGCGATGGCCGCGAGGATGACGTTCTGGACGTTCAGGGTCTCGTTTATAGCCTGAACTGTTGTGTCTTTTATGAGATTTATTGATGATGCTGCCATTGTTTTCCCTCCTATTATACTGCATCAGGATCATACGTGAGCGTGAGACTCATGTCCGGATTTACTGTCAGCAGAAAGTTCTTATCGTGGTATATAGCGCTGATCGCGTCATATGCGGCGGTCGCTGCATCGTTCGCCGAGCTTGCCGCTGTGTTCGCCGATCCGGCTGCGTCACTTGCTGCAGAAGCTGCGGCAGTCGCTTCACTCGCTGCAGCGTTTGCCCTTTCGGTAGCCGCTTTAATGGCACCGCTCTTGAATCCCGAAGCGAGGAGTATATCGATAATATCCATTTACTCTTCACCTCCCCATTCTTCCCAGACATTTTCGCCGTTTCGGATAAACGCTTGACTCGTGTTTATTGCGATCGCTACCGACCCCTGCGACGGGATCATCCCGCCTACTTCTTCACCGGGAGACGGAAGCTCATCGGGCGAGTCTACAAAGAAAGTGACTCTGCCGATATCGTTGCCGTCTTCATCGTAGTACTCGTGTACTCTTTCAATCCATTTTCTCAATGCGGTTTCCTCCTTCCTCACTGCCTTTGTCGTCGGCGACGACTTTGAGGCGTTTTATCATCGCTATAAGAAATCCCGGCAGAGGGACTCCTATCGCAGACAGATTTTCCAGTATGCTTATAAGCTCGTTGACGATAAACCAGATAGTCACCATAAGCCCAAAGCAATAGTCGAGCGCGAATGATATGCCGACTTTTTTTAGCCCTGAGATGATCAGCCAGTCGACGATAGCTGCCACACATACCGTGACAAGATATCCGACCTTTTTGACAATGCCGACCACGCCAACGCGGCTTGAAAGTTTGCCTGTGGTCCACGCTTTGATCATGCCGGAGCAGTAGTCGATCATCATCGCTGCAAAAAGTACTATGATCGGAATGGCGATCATGCCGAAGTACGCTGATACGCCTCCGACTATGATCGCAAAGATCGCCTTTGCACTTGTGTCCTTCATGTACATCACCTCCTCGCTACCATTGCCGTGAGCGTTGCCTGCTTTATACCAAATGTGAGTGTGGGGTTCTGAGGATCGTCGAGTTTAAGCGTTCTGCCCGTGATTCTCACTTCCTCATCGATGCCCTGAAGCTTTGTCACGACTCTGTGAGTGTTGTAGAGCTTTAAGCTGCTATAGTTGCCGTTTATAAGCGATAGATCCAGCGCATTGAGCTTGAAGGAAGTGAGCGCACCTACCATGTTCGAATAGTCTTTTTGTGCTTTTGCCTTTAGTTTTTTCGCCCCGCTAGAAACCGAGCTCATACTATCAATCGTTATATCGTCGTAAACCTTTGCGGCTTCGATCGTACCATATTTTGATGCGAGTCCCGGATTTGTGAGATAAGAGACTCCCGAATTGGCCGGGGCGATTGTAAAATATCCACCTGTGTCCTTGACGATTCCCAGAGGATAAAAGCGAGTAACTATATCGTTGGCTTTTACTTCTCGCTGCAATGCTCTCAGATTATCCGAAAGTGCAATGTCGGTGTCGCTTTTACTTCCAAAGCTCTCAGATACTTCCAGATATCGCATGTCGTTACTGTAAGACACTCTATATTCCCATTCGCAAAGATCGCAGAGATCTTTAAGAATGTCGAAGGCGCTTTTGTATGACGCGCTGTAATCTGCGGTTATTCCTGTCGTGTTGCCTCCGCTTGGAGTCATTTGCTTACTACTTGGGGCTTTTGCGTTATAAGCGTTAAATAGAGATGTAAGCGCTGAAGATAGCAGCGTACCGGCGTACACGCTATAGCTTTGTATTATAACGTCCCGAAGATAAGCAAGCTCACCTTCGCAAGTAACAACTTTGTAAATGATTCCGTCTTTGGTCATCACGTCGGCAACAGAGTATACCCTTCCTACAAATATGTTATCTGTTGAGTCAAAGTCTGTGACAGAAACATTAGAGAGCATATCTTCAATGCTATTATACCCGGGATTGTTCGGATAGATCGAGAAGCTGAAAGTCGGTATTGTGTTCACGAACTCTTTAAGTTCCCCGCCTTTTGTAAAAGCATTTGGGTCTATCTTGCTGCCGTGAATAATCGTATCGTTTCCGTTATATGACACTGTTACACGATGCATCAGATCATCTCCGTTCTTCGATTGTGCTGTACTGTAATCCGCAAGCTATGCTACTCACGTTACTGATTTGGAGTATATCATACTCAGTTAGTTGGAAATTAGAGATATCAGCATCTGCGCCATTAATTTTGATTGCAGGCTCACCTTCGGATATTATTCTCATATGCGAGGTATCGGGCACTTCGCTTGCCGGAAAGCTCTGTTTGTCATCGGGATATTTCCAACTTGCGTGTTTAATGATCTCGGTGACTTGACTTTCAGAGTATGTGGAGTAATTAAATCCTGATATCCTTATTACTGCTTCTACCCCAGGAGTCCTGTAATAGTAATAATAATCATCAGTTTCGTTGACAAGAGCGAGCCCGCTTACCTGGGTTGGCGTTACTGCCACTGTTCCCATGACTTTCGGCATGAGCAAATACTCTGGCGCGTTGCTTGCTGCAGTGATGGTCACTACGGCGAGTTTAACTCCGGAAGTTGTTGTGTATGATACTGTCATTTCTGACATTCCACTCGATCCTGGACCGCTAAGACGCGAAAGGTAGTATCGTAACTGTGACTGATATACCGGTGCAGCCCATGATGTAAATAAATACATAGTGGTTGCCGAATTTGGTATAACATTTAAGCAATTTACGACAATTCCTGCAGCTGATTGCATAAACGGGGCAGCTATAAACTCTGCTGTTACTTTTGCTTTTGTCTCGTTGTTTGAGTAAAACTGCGGAGCGTTCATGCCGTTGTATGATACGTTTATAAACTTCCATCCTGGAAAGTCTGTATCAAATAGCTCAGTATCTGCGACATCTCCGAGCCAGTTGTCAAGCTCTGTGATTTTGCTTTCGACTTCTGACCGGGATGTTCCCGAGACTATAAAAGTATACCGGATCACCCTGTCGTCGTATACGATCTTTCCGCCGAGTCTGCTGAAGTTGTAGGATCCCGACATAAAGGGGATCGTCTCACGGAGCGTTCGGGGCTTTGCTCTCTCGATCTTGGTGTCGGTATCTACTTCGGAGCCGATATATGCCCCAAAGTCGTCGAAGGATGAGTATGCTCCGAAAGTTATCTGTCTGTATGATACGCTGTTCATGCGTGCCCCCTTCCTGTCGACTCAGCTTTGAGCGCGTATATCGCATCGAGCGGATCGGCGATGCTCTCGGCGATCTCTCTGCTGTCGAGATATGTCTTCGTTACGATTGGATTCATCTTGACTATGATCTGCTGACTTTCAGGCGGCTTTGCGACGAGATTGCCATCGTTTGCATTTGACTGCAAATTTGATTTTGCAGCATTAAATGCGGACAGGCTTTCTCTGATCTGATCTGCGAATCCCGTCGGAGCTTTCAAGCCCGCTTTTCCTGCCTGCTCGACTGCCTTCATAGCGCTTTCAGTCATTTCGCGAGCCGCTCTTTGGACTTCCGTTTCCTGCTTTTTAAAGCCAAGAGCATAGCCTTCATCCGCGTCTTCGCCGAAACTCTCAAACTTTTTTGACGGGGAGCTACTATCTTGAGCGGCCTGCACCTCGTCCATAGCTGCCTGTACCATAGCCTTGACAGCTTCTTTGAGTTCTCTGAGCTTGTTCGGGTCTGAAAATGCCTGGATATATCCGTCTATGCCGTCAATGCCGAGCTGGTTAAAGGTCTCTGCCATTTGTGGACTATTATCGGATATGGTCGTGATTATCTTTCCGATTCGCTCTTCAGTCTTCTCCTTAGCCGCCTGCATCTGCTCTTCGGCAACTTCGGCAGCTCGATTATATCCGTCAGCCCATTCGTCAGCATACCTTTTTCGCTCTTCTTCAGGAACGGAAAGCAGTGTTTGAATCTCTTTAAGCGAGTCAGGCCCGGCATCTTTGAGCTGTTGCAGATACTTCTCGTTAATGCCTTCTTCAGTGAGCTTATCTATCGCCTGCTGCCATTCATCGAGTTTGTTCGTCGTGGAATTCAAGGCGCTCCAGAGGGAACTCATGGAAAGATCTTCTTCTTTGACTGTTACAGAGCCCTCGAACCAACTCTGAAGAGCTCCTTTGTGATTTTCGAGCTCTTTATTGTATTCGTCGACAATATCATAGACTTCTTCGAGAGCGGGCTCGAGGTCTTCACTTATGTAAAATGCTTCGACGAGCGTGTTGTGTGTGTTTGATGCCTGCGAAGCAGCATAGTCCATTGCCGCCCCGATACCTTTGATTCCGAGCGATATAGCATCGGTTTCTCCGGGAATCACATCAGCAGCAATACCCATTTTTTCGCGGATTACGTCGATCGATTCTCCGGTGTCTTGCAGGACTACATCGGTCTGCCGCTGGGTCTCATAAAGATCACCCATTCCAAGATTGATATTGTCGATCTCACCTTGCACTCCCTGCATAGACTCGGCAATCTCATTATTCGCGTTTATAAGAGATGTGTACTCGGCCTCTTTCTCTGCAGTCCAGTTTCCTTCTGAGATCTCTTTATCGAGCTCGAGTATCCTTTCGGCGTTCCGATTATATGACGCTGTCAGCGAGTTTAAACGGTTCTGAAGAGATACCCTTTTCCCTTCTGCTTTTTCAACTTCTAGGACGGCTTTCTCATGAGCTTCTTCGGCTTCCGTCTGTTCTTCTATGAGTTTTACAAGCCGACTTTTATATGCTTCAGCTTTAGCTTCCTCAAAGTAGCTGTCAACCAGTTCATCAACGGCTTCTTTGTTCTTACTGAGCTTGCCTGTCTGCTCATCATATTTAAGATTGAGTCCTTCAACAGAGCCATTAAGCTTATCGACGATTGCGGCCATTTCAGCTTTTTGAGCCGTGTCTTTATTTTGGATGCCGTCCAGATCATAAAGTCGATCCACAAGCAAGGCAACTTGCTTTTCGTTCGACTCAACAGCCTTGACATTCTCTTCGTACTCTTTGCGACTGGCGCTAAGCGCATCAGCGGTTTCGTTCGCTTTGTCTATGACTTCCTGCTGCTCTGCTGTAAATTCTGCGTAGCTGTCAGCTGTTTCGTCGATAAGATCCGCTTGAAGATCGATATACGACTTAAGTGCCACACCCGCTGCCGTAACGGCTGCAGCGAGCAGAACATAAGGATTAGCCAGCTCAGCTTTAGCCATAGCTTCGCTGAGCGTCTTACCCTCTGCGAGAGCCGCATTAACTTTCTTAAGCGCATCTATGCCCTCAGAGAGTACCAGAGCTCCTTTATATGCTATAAAAGCTGCAGTCAGTGCTTTAACAGCCGTTTCAACCGCAAAGACCGTCTTTGCATCGTCTCCGAGCTCTTTATCAAGCGTTTGGTGAGCCGCTTCAATTGCTCCTTCAAGTCCGTCTTCTCCAAAGGCGTTAGCCATTGCGGTAACGGTCTTGGTTCCAATCTGGGTGTACTTCCTGAGAGATGGTGTAAGCTTGTCGGATATAGCTATCTGAGCCCCTTCGACGGCTGACTTAAGTATCGTGACATCGCCTTCAAGATTGTCTATGCGTACCTTGGACATAGCTTCGGCAGCACCGGCGGAATTGTCTATCGCTTCTGTAAGCTTATCGAGATCTGCCGGTGCAGCATTTACTATTGCCAAAAGCCCGCTCATGCCCTGCTGGCCGGCAAGCATTTTAGCGTACTGAGCTTTTTCGGCTTCGGTCAGATCAGCAAAAGCGGAGCGAGTCTCTCCGACCACGTCTCGGAGTGCTAACATATTGCCTTCTTCGTCCGTTAGCGTGATGCCGAGCTCTGACATAGCTTTCTGGCTTTCTTTCGTCGGCGCTGCGAGCTTAGACAGCCATCCTCTGAGAGCAGTACCCGCCGAACTTGCTTTGATGCCGCTGTTTGCCATTAGCGCAATCGCCGTAGCTGTATCCTCCATCGAGTATCCGAGAGCACCTGCGACCGGAGCTGCATACTTAAAGGTCTCTCCCATCATCTCAACGTTGGTATTAGCGTTCGACGAAGCTGCAGCCATTACATCCGCAAGTCTGCCGGCATCTTCGGCGCTATACCCCATTGCTGTGAGCGCGTCGGTGACGATGTCGGACGTAGTTGCAAGATCTGAGCCGCTTGCAGCTGCGAGATTGAGCACGTCATCAAGCCCGGCAAGCATCTGCTCATCGTTCCAGCCGGCCATAGCCATGTAGTTAAGAGCTTCCGCAGCCTCTGTAGCGCTGTATGAGGTCGATTTACCCATCTGCTGAGCATAGTCTCTCAAAGCTGCATAAGTCTCTGCAGCTTCGGATCCTGCTGTATGCACTTCATCGACGCTATATCCGAGCGTTGCCACGACCTTCGACATAGCAGCATCAAACTCTGCTCCGGCATCTACTGCCGATTTACCTACCGCAAGGATAGCAGCTGCAAGTGCTGCTACTGCTTTTGCAGCATTTTTAATGTTATCTTTGAGATCTCCGCCAAATTTGTCAAGAGCTTCGTTTGCTCGTTTTGCCGAGTCGTCAACTTCATCGATGCTTTTAGAAGCTTTTTTCATTTCGGCAGCGTTTTTGTCGGCAGCTTTTCCGGATTTTTCAAGATCTCCGTTAAGTTTATCGAGCTGACTGCGAGTTATTTCGACCTCACGTTCATACTCTCTGTACTGCTCGGCGTTTATATGGCCATCTGCAAACTTTTTATCGAGCTCAGCTTTTTCTTGTCTTGCGGCCTTAGCTGCTTCTTCCGCCTTTTTGAGGTTCTTTGTAAACTCTTCGTATTCTTTATCAGATATCTGTCCGAGTTCGTGTTTTCGTTTGAAGTCTTCCTCGGCTTTTCTTAGTCCTTCAAGAGCCTTGGAAGTCTGTTCGATTCTTTCTTTTATTGGCTGATACTGAGCTTCCCACGCTTTGTTAGCCCGGAAAGCTTTGTCAACTTTTTCCTGATTCTTTTCGAGCGCATCGAGTTTTTCTGAAGTCTGCTTTATCGCCTGAGTGAGCAGTTCCTGCTGCTGAGCCGCAAGCTTTGCGTTGCCGGGGTCGAATTTCAGTCCTTTCTTGACTTCGTTTAGTTCTCGCTGAGTAGCAGCAAGGGCTTTGTCGGCTTCTGTGAGCGCCTTTTTAAGCCCGCTGGTGTCTCCGCCCAGCTGGACCGTGATGCCTCTTATTTTTTTACTTGCCATTATTCCTCACTCTCCCACTCTTGCAGCTTCTTGATATATGCATCATATTTATTCTTAGTTATCTCGCCAGCTTTGTACATCTCTTTGAGAGCCGGTAAGTTCGCTTTCATGATATTGTATTGCCGCTCAGGATCGGCCTGTTCTTCTCCTCTCGAAGCGGCGGTTATTCTTTTCTTTTCCCACATAAAATTAAGAGCCATGCCGAATGTTATGTCGTGAAAGTCATTTACAGTCAAACCAGTATTGAGCAGCAGCACGCTCAGCTCCTCGACTGATATAGTGCCGGCGTACTTGTCGCTGTTGCCCTTTACCCGTTTTTTCGGTCTGGTTTTGTCGTTGATAAGTAGAGCTCTGAAACTGTCTTTATGAGATCGGCATAGTCTATGCCGCCTATGTTTTTCAGCCATTCCTTGAAAGGTGGTAACTCTTCAGCGCTGCCTTCTTCTGTCAAAACATAAAGCGCTTGCAGATATATGATATTACCGTCAGTGCGGCTCTCGTAGTCTTTCTCTTTGAGTAGCTCGTCAGCTTTTACGAGATCGCCGAGAAGATCATGTCCAAAATACGCCTTGTATGCGATCTGAGTATAAAGTGATGCTTTAAGGATCACTTCTTTGTTATCGATCGTGTATGTTTTCTTCATCTTTTTGTCCTTTGCTAAAAATAATAAGCAAAACCGCTCCCGCCCTGAAGCGGGGGCGGCCTGCCCTTGGAGGTATAAAATATGTCAGGCGAGTGCGGTCACGATAACAGTGCAAGTATCCGTATAGGTCACCCCGTCTACGGTAATGCTTGCTGTGATAATAGTATTTCCGGCTCCCTCAGGAGTAATAACTCCACCAGATACAGACGCTACGCTGCTACTGCCTGTTGTCCACGTCACTTCGGCATTTTCAGGGACTACAGTAGCTGTAAGCGCTGCTGTACCACCAGTAGTTGTCATGTTGAGCTTATGCTTATCAAGATCAACGGATACTGCCTGTATTCCGGTAGGTTCGGGAATAGTAGTCAGCTGTTCTTTTCCGGGTATCTGGTATCTTACCAGTCTGTCGGTAGGACGGGCGGAGGCTACAATCGGATACTGAGGGAATTCAAAGTCGAAATTGCCGGATTCTGCAGTCTTACCACTGTCAGACGGTCTGCCCGCTGCCTGGCAGTAGTAATAGATCGATGTAAGGCCAACGCCATCAGACGTGTCTTCACTGATGATAATAGCTATGTAAGGAAACTCGGTGGCGTTTGCATACTCAGCGATGCCGCTATCATCCACTACTTCGTTGAGCAGATCTGCACGGAACTGATTGTCGAATGTACTGAGCAGAGTCAGATCGAGATCGTAGCCGTCGTTTATGGTATCGCCATATATCGCAATGCTGTCTGCATATACCTTCTGGCTGTCGCCTCTAGGAGTGGCAGAGTACTCTCTACCACCTGCAACAGCTGACGGGAGGTATCTGGGCGTGTCATAAGACAGAGTTCCCGCCTGTTTGTTGTAATGAGCCTTAGCGTAAGCTATGGCTGTAATGCCTTTCTTCATGTATATCTCTCCTTTACGTATTTTTGATTATTTTTTCGCAAGTGGCCTCAAATTCGTTGTTAAGCCATTCCTGCACCTCGTCAATGTGAGGCCGCCCTTTGACTTGCCTCATGTCCGGATGATGCGTGAAGCCTTCTTCGAGCAAATGCGTGAGCTGATACTCTTCATTGTGTATCACGAAGCGAAATCTAGTGTTTTTCTTTCCAAATTTCGCAAGTCTCCAGCTCTTGGCATAATCGCCGGTATCCTTTGGCGATATGTCCTTCAGTTTGCTCTGAGCTTCCTTCGTCAACCGCTGGGCTTCGTCGAACATTTTTTCGTTGAGCTCTCCGCAGTAGCTCTGGAGCATCTCAACGATATCTTTTTCAAATTCGGAACTGTTTGCCATGCTACCACTCCAAACGTGCGCTGAAGCCATACGTCACAAGATACACTCTCTGACTGCCGCCTATCCACGAACGACTCTTTGAGTAGGCGATCTTGTGCGAATTGAGAACACTTTCCACAGCTTCTTCACTGGCTGTGTCTGCTTTGGAATGGAAGAGGTAAAGAAATATGTTACCCTCTATGTGTACCACAACGCTGTCAGCACATATCGTCTGTGTGTCTTCTTCGTGGACGATGTACGGCGGCTTAGTGTCGGAACGGAACTCGGCTTCGATGTGGGTTATACCGGTCTCATTGAGCATCTCTTCAAATGTCATGATAATTGACTCCTTTGATCTCTTCCAACGTGAGCTGAAAGCATAGCGGCATTGTGTCGTTGATGTCCTGAGCCTGCAGCACGGTATACTGCCGATCCTCTATCACCGCGACCGCATTCGCAACGAATTCCGGCATGAATCGCGGGATGCGGATAGACTTGTCGGCACGGTGCTGCTGCTCCATGGCTGCAAAGAACCTTGCCGATCCGACTGTGTACGTTCCGAATCTTATACCTTCGGCAATCGCCGTGAGCGAGTCATCGTCGTTGATGGCGTAGAAGCTGACTATGCCGTTGTTAAAATTCTGGATCTTCCGCTTCTGCATCGCTGTCACCGCCGTTCGCTTCGATGTATCTTTTTACCTGATACTGCTGCCTGAGGCTGTTGAGATCGTCCGAGTAGTTTGCTCTGAATTCGTCAAGCGCTCGGTTGAAAATGTACCAGCAGCAATCGAGGAGCAGCTGAGCCAGAGTGGTTTTTTCGTCGGAGAAGTCTAGTGTTTCTCCAGCGTAGCTTTCCAGCTCGCTCTGAGCGCGGTCAAGTATGCCCGCAACCTTGTCGTCGGTTTGTTCGTCTGACCATGTGATGTCACAGTAGTTCTTCACCGTCTCAATTTGCATACTGCTCCCTCCTCTCTGCAAACTGTTACTCTGTCTGGCACGTCAGCCCGGACAGACTGAATTCCTGCCGCTTATAAGTCGTACCGTTAGACTGGATCACGACAAACTTCTGAGCGTCCTTGTCCGTTACCTTGAAAATTCCATTCTTGTCAGGATCGTTTATGAGTTCTACAAGTCCACTGGATACAGAAGGACTGAGTCCGACCTTGACAGACGTTGCATCTTCATCGATGTTCGTGAACTTGAGGCAAAGGAAATTTCCTTCTCCCCAAGTCTCGACGGGGGATCCGCTGCTGAGATATTTAAGGGTACCGGTAATTGCTCCGTCTGCAACAGACACTCCCGTCTGCATTGCCGATACCTTTACGCCGAATAATGTGCTCCCACCGGGTTCGGCTGCTACCGTGAGAGCGCTTAAGGGTTTACGTCGATGGTGTTATATGTGGGATTAGTAGCTACAAGATTCTCGATATCGAGGTAAATAAAGGCGTTGATGTCGTAAGGACGGCCCATGCCGAAGAACTTGATCTTGTAGGTTCTGAGGTCCTCGAGGAACTTATAGTGATCAGTGTACTCGAGCCTGCCACCTCTGCTGGTACCTACGCCCATGAAATACTTGCGGGCAATGCCGAGCACGGCGTGACCGCTGGGAACGCCCACAGACTGTACTACATCTGTGGGGAAAGGCAGTACATTGCCCACGTAAGAACCGAGGTTGGTCAGCATTGTGGTTGCAGGCATAATCTTTGTGAAGTAATCAACAGGGTTTACCACGAGCAGTGCGCGGGATACGGGGCGTTCCTTCTGAGTATTACCGTCAACTGCAAGAGTAGCAAGCAGAGCGCCATAGGACACAGGGCTAAAGTCGGTCACTGTGATAGGGCTTTTCCTTGCATAGCCAGTGGAAGGATCCAGAGAGCCGGCAAAGTTCCTAGTCATGCCGATAGGCTGCTTGAGTCCGTTACCGTCTACCATGCCGATTTCGAGTCCTGCGGAAAGGGACTCGCTGAGGATCGCGCGAACGTATCTGTCTAACCATGCAGGGCCGAGATCGAGCATATCTTCGGTAGCGAACATAAACGCAGAAAGTTTGCGCTGAGTCATGTCGACTACGTTGATAGCACCTTCGAGGTCCTTGGTGATCTCAGTGTTGAGCTCATCCCAGGTTGCCGCCTGAGCTCCCTGTCCGTTGAGTACCCACTTGATGGCTGCTCCGGTGTTCGTGAAGTCGATCAGGTTGAGCAGGGGATATGCTGCTCTCATGTCGTCCATTACCGAGTCAATGACAGTCTCGGGAAGGGCGCTGCCGATGTTGGTGATCACGGTCTGAGGATCTCCGGCAGCCTTGGCGCGGGAAATGAAGTCATTATAGAATTCGGTCTCCTTCGCGGTGAGCTGTCTCACTCCTCTTGCTGCCAGCACCGACTTGTCGGCCGCTTCACCAATTCCGGAAGCCTCAGCCATTATAGTCTCAGACATGAAGGACATAAATCCGTCCATTGCCTCGCCGATCTTCTTGTCGTCTCCCTCGCGGAGAGCTTCAGCGAGCTGTACACGAAGATCGTCCTTTTTCTGTTTGATCTTATCCAGATTTATCATGGTATTTTCCTCCTTTTCGATTATCCGAAATATTTGTTGAGCGCAGCTATCGCCTTTTCCTGGCGCTGCTGCATCTGTTCTGCCGCCATTCTTTCAGCGGATTTTTGTGCAAGCATCTGTCTTGCGGACTCCATATCCGCTTCGTCCTCCGCAAACTCGTCCGCAAGCCCATACTCGATGCACTGAGCAGCGGTGAGATATGTCTCAGCGTCGAGCATCTCTTTGAGCCGTTCTTCGCTGAGCTTATCACCAGCCTTGACGAGATATGCCTGCATGGCAGCTTCGTTCATTGTGTCGAGATCGTCCGCTATCTTGCGGAGCTCGGCAGCGTTGCCTTCAGCGTATGTCCATGCGTTGTGGATCATCATCATCGTGTTCTTAGGCATGATGATCGTATCTCCCGCCATCGCGATCACCGAAGCGATCGAGCAGGCGAAGCCGTCGACATAGACAGTCTTGTGAGCCGGATGACGCCGGAGCTGATTGTATATCGCTGTTCCCTCCATCACCGAACCGCCGAGAGAATTGATGAAAATATTGATCTCTCTCACATCAGGATACTTCTCGAGCTCTTTCCGGAAGTATTTGGCGCTCGTGGTAGATTCAACAAACTTCCTCTCCCACCAGTCATAGTAATCGCCTCTTACGTCGGTGTAAATGTACAGCTCAAGCGCATTGGGCACCGCGGCTGACATCTTGATCTCCCATAGCCCTCTATTCTTTTCGAGCATCAGTCTCACCTCCCTCTGCAATCGCAGCATCGATGGTCTCATAATTTCTCGTTATAAAATGCTCGTCAGCCCAGGCTTCGCTGCTTGTTGGCTGTCCGAGCAGCGGGCGGATCTCGTTGTGAGACCACCCTGCACCGAAGAGCTTGTCGATCTTTCCTGCATCCTCGATAAGATCATGATGCAGTATCGATGCGGTATCTACTTCGATACGGCATCCCCTCAAGATCTCGTCAATCGTGTAAATTTTTCCGGTAAGCTCCGTCGATACCGTCCGAGCTCTTGGCTTGATAGCGTTCGTGAGCGTCGCCGCTTGCGATTCTCTGATTCCCGAAGAATCACCTCTCATGTAGGATGGGACGATCCCGAAGACTTGAGCCGCTCGGCTTATAGCTTCGTCCGCGAGAGTCTTAACGGCTGTCATATCGTTGGTGTACGAGCCTGCCTTACTCTGATTCTGGACGTTATAAGTGTAGCCTTCCCACAGAGGCAGTACAGCGTTTTTGCTCTTGAAGTACCCTTTGAAGTAATCGTTCGTCAGTTTGTTGAAATACTCTTCAAATTCCGGCTGTCCTCTCGCCATCGACGATATATTCAGCGTTCCTCTCTCCCCATCCGCGTTGTGGAAACGAGTTGCAGCCGACTGCATAAGCCTCTCGTACTCTACCATCGTACTCTGAAGCCAAGCTGCCATGGCGTTTACTTCCGAAGTGAGGTAGATCACGTCCGAAGAGTAGTAGGTCGTGTTGAAGAGAAAGCCTTCTCTCGATATTTGAGTGAAGACGGAGTCGAAAACGACGTTCGGGTCCTTGTTGAAGCCGTCTGCTATTATCATCTGGCCATCAAGTGTCTGGATACAGAGTACTTCGCCCTTCAGGAGCAGGCGGGAAATGAGCTCGTGCTTCCATGCCGAAGCGTTTTGGTTTTTGTTCGGCTTGATGTTTAGCGCGATCCACTCTGCTCCGCGGACTTCCTTGCCGTCGACGAACGTCTTGAACTCGCACTGAGACATGAGCGAAGCAATCATTTCGACCGCTGCGAAAAGTGCATAGGCATCAAGAGCCATCTTAGTATCAGACTCAGTCGCACGATAGCTCGACACATTGTAGTTGCCACTCTTGGGCGGCCTGAAAATGCCTCCGAGCCAGTCGATAAACTTCATTTGCCTTGATCACCTCACTTTTTTCAGTAAATATACACGCCATTCGTGATAGACTGCGGCGGAGCGGCTGCCACGAAGGGATCTAAGATATCAGAAACGATTTCGGCGGCTACAAAAGCCTTGAAAGTGTCCGTTTTTCTGCTTTTAGGTTCGATCTTGCCATAGGTCATGTTACCCGCGTTGCTCACTATTGTTTTGGCATTATTGCACATCCATCTCATGCAAGGATTATCTCCCCAGACGAACCTGTGAGCGACGAAGCCCGCTGTGATGATAGGTATGTGCCTCATTTCGTCTCTTGGCCGAATCAGCTTGATATTTCCGTAGTCCTTGTCGGCCGAGAAATTGATGTCAAGCAGTGCGTTCCGCATGAGCGTATACCGATAGTCGTCGATGCCGACCCTCATGAGCTGCGATTGTCGCTTTGCTGCTTCCATTGCGAGCCATACAGCAGGCAGCTCGGGCGGGATCTGAGGCGAGTCAACGAAGGTGAGCAGCCCTCTAGTTTCCCACTCGTCCAGCGGAGCTTTGATTCTGTGCAGATCTGCCGATTCTCGACACACCCATGTATGAGAGAGCCATATATCTTTGTCCTCGACCCTCCAAAGCAGGCCCGCTCCAAGGAAGTCTGTTGTCTTCATGTAGTCAATGCCGCCTACGCAGGGCCGCTTGATGAGCTGGTTTTCTGGTATCGTCTGATTGGTCGCTAAGATGTTATCCCACGACGTCACGCCATTCTCTCTTGCCCTTGGCGGGCGGTTCATTCGCTTTGTGATAAAGGCGGTGTTCGCTACCGGGTTCTGCTTGTATTCGGCATGCTCGAGCCTTAGCTGCTGCATGAGATCCGGCAGATATCTGAGGGATGGGTTTGCCTTATGCCAGCACGCCTCGTCATCGACTTCTTTGATGTCGTCGAGCCTGCAGATGAAAGGCAGTTGTCCATTGTCGGGGATATCTCCATCAAGGATCTTGGTACAGATGTCGATGAGGTCGTCAAGCGGCCCGCCTCTGACGTCTCCGTCGGTGCTGGTGATCGTTTGACGCGGTCTCGATTTTTTGCCGAGACCTGTTTTTGCAACGGTTATCAGCTTGTAGTTCTCATAGGCGTGATATTCGTCGAAGTCAACCTTGCCGGGGCGAGCGCCGTCTTTTGTCTTTGGATTCGACGTGCAGAAAGTAAATTCCGACTTTGTGTCGGTATTTACGATCAGCTCTTTTGTCCAGTAAAAATGCCTGGACATTTTTTTCTTGTTGTCTTCGAGCACGTTGTAAACATCTTTGAAGCTCTGCTTTGCCTGATCTTCGCTCGTCGCGAAAAGATTTATGTGATACTCCTTGATCCCGTTTGTGCTGGTGAGCAGGCAGAAGTCCTCGAAGGCCAGATATCCATTTTTCCCGGCTCCACGACCCACGAAGATCACTGCGATCGGGAATCGCAGAGAGCCGTCCGGACAGTATGTGCAGTTGTGCAGCGCGAACAGAAATTTCTCCCACTCGAAAAGCTTGTATGGGAAGTATTTCTGATAGCTCAGATATTTTTGGAGTTGGTCCTCGTCGACGTAAAGATTTTCGTTGACGAAGATCTGCTCAACGAAGTTACAGAGCTGATACTGCTCTTTGCACGCAGGGTACTTGTTGCTCCGAACCAGCCGGATATACTCATCGATCTCTCGGCATCCGGTTCTACAGTTCGTCATCTTCGCCGTCGATTACCGTCGAGGGTGCGATCTCGAGCTGTTTGAGGATCGCGAGCTTCTGCTTGTTGTAGAGCATTGCCAGCTTTACCGACGGATTCTCCCGCTTGTACGCCTTGCCCTGGGCAGAGATAGCATCGATCATGATTCCATTCTTCTTGATGTCAGTCTGCATCTTCTTCTCCTGCACGAAGTAGAAGATATAATCATCGATCAAGCCTCTGTTGAGCTCGATATCAGCACCGTGCTCGGTGAGCTGCTCGATCAGTGACTTTTTGACAGCTGATGCACTCGGCATATCGTCCGCCCTCCTTCCGGCGATAAATTCTCCTCACGCGTGCGCGAAGATCTCCTTTGTCTTGA
>JAEIGA010001308.1_pt1 | contig 38742 bp, 63 predicted proteins | sample 9270691 | NCBI WGS metagenome assembly JAEIGA01 (sample SAMN17057246, study PRJNA624740) | gut metagenome | biome: biome; isolation source: fecal sample | host: Bos grunniens | place: China: Xizang | collected 2019
CCTCTTTTACACGCGGAGCAAAATTTTCAAATTTTTCGAAATGTTTTGGGAAAAAATTTGAAAAAAACGCAAATGACGAAAACTACAAAAATAAAATTGCAAAAAATCGAACGGGGGTTTTTGACCGTGAATCGTGAGGATCTGATTAAATTCTTTGATATAGTTGACGCGGATAAAAGAGCCTTTGCGATTGATACTATTGACGAGTATTTATATTTCAAAGCGGAACTTGACAAGCTCCGCAAGTTGCCGTTAATCCGTGTTGATAAAAACAATCCCGAACGGCAAATGATAACGCCCGCGGGCAAACTTATAAAAGATTATTCGCAAGTCCTTGACGCGAAGCGGGCGACGCTTCTTCGGATCCTGTATCGCGTAGAAAGCTCGGCGGCTGATGAACTGTTGAACAAACTTGCAGAATATGAATAAGCGAAAGGAAACACAATTATGTCACGGCTTTTAGGATTAAAACAAGTCCCCGTTTTTGTTGAAGAAGGCGACGCAAAAGTAACAACGGAATTCGGTGAAAACATTCCCGACTATCCGACAGAAGGTAAAACGGGCAATCATTACGGACTTGATATCGTTCGTTGCTCGGACGGCAAATCGTCACAGCTTGCGACCGTGTGCGCCCTTGCTGACGGCGTGATTTATGCACAAAGAAAATATGTCAAAGACGGTGAAAAGTCACCGAGCGGCGGCAACTGCGTATATATCCGCCACGCTGACGGCACTTTAACAAAATATCTTCATTTTAAATACGGCTCTGTTCCCGACTGGGTAAAGGATAACGCCGAAGTGCATAAAGGCGACATAATCGGCTATATGGGAAATACGGGTTATTCTTTCGGAGCGCACTTGCATTTTCAAGTTGAAAAACTTGAAGATAATACCGTACCGACAACGCCGAGCTTAAAAGGAACGCCAGTCAATCCCGAACCGTACTTAACAGGCGAAAAGATAATTGCGGGCGATAAGTTGTATACGGTTGAAATCGGTGAATTTACTGACCGCGACGAAGCGGAGTTAATTCAAGCTGCTCTTTCGATTCTCGGAACGGACAGCCGCATTGTAGAAAAATAAGGGCGGTCGATATCTTGTATCTTGAACAATATTCGGAGCTTATAAAAAACGGCGATGTTGTAGTCGGTTATTGGATTAGAAAGGCGATTGCAAATCTTATTGAAGATTTAAACAATCCCGATTATATATATGACACGACCGAGGCGCATAAACGGATAAAGTTTATGGAAACGATGTGCCTTCAATCAAAACAGCCTTATTATATGAAACCGATTGTATTGACACCGTGGGAAAAAGCGTGGTGGGAAGCCGTTTACAGTTTTAAAATGGCTGATACTGGATATCGAAGATTTATCGAAGGACTACTTGAAATCGCCCGAAAAAACGGTAAATCAACAATGCTTGCGGCAGACGGTAACTTTGATTTATTCGTCGGAGAGGGCGGAACGGATATTTGTTGCGCTTCGAACGATGACAGACAAGCGCGGCTTATATGGTCGGAAATCGCGGGTATGCGTTCGCGGCTCGATCCCCGAAAACTTATCACGGGGCAAAACTTAACGGAACTAAAAAACCGAAAAAAAAACATAACGGTATTTAGACTTTCAAGCCGCACGAACTCAAAGGACGGATATAACATCAGTAAAACCTATTTGGACGAAAGTCACGATATCGCCGAAGAAAACGGACAAAGCGAAATAGCCGAAGCCTGTTGGCGCGGAATGTCATCAAAAGAACAGCCGCTTTTTATAAACTGTACGACGCAAGGATTTAACCGCGACTGTTATCTCGACCATAAAATCAGTTATGCAAAGCGCGTTATCGAGGGCGAAATCGACGATCCGCATTTCATCGCATTTCTGTACGAACAGGACAGCGAACAAGAGATATGGCAAGACGAAGCTTCGTGGGAAAAGTCGAATCCGTCTATACGGTACGGAATAAAGAAAATCAACAAGCTGCGCCGCGATGTCGAAGCGGCAAAGTATGACAAGGCGACGCGGATTCATCTTTTGACGAAAGATTTTAATATTCCGCAGTCAAACGCTCAAAGTTGGCTTATGCTTGAAGATTACGACTATCCGCAAGAAATATATGACCTTGAAGATTTTCGCGGCTCTTTTGTACTCGGTGCGGTTGACCTTGCCGCAACGACTGACCTTGCAAATGCAAAGATTTTAATAATGCGAACGGGAGATAAACAAAAGTATATTTATTCGCATTACTTTATTCCCGAAAGCAAATTGACCGCAAGCGACGATAAAGAAGCGGGCGCGAACTATAAAGAGTGGGCGAAGCAAGGCGTATTGACGATTCACGACGGAAATGAAATCGACATATCACAGGTTGCCGATTGGTTTTATTTACTTTTCAAAAATTACGGCTTGAAGCCTTATAAAGTCGGTTACGACCAAAGATATGCAAAAACATTTATTGACCGAATGGACGAATACGGTTTTGATACTGAAATGCTCCAACAAGGCAAAGCATTATCAAACGCGATGAAATATGTTGAAGCGGATCTGAAAAGCCGTAATATCAATTACGGGGAAAATATTATTGATAAATGGTGCTTGCAGAATTGCGCTTGTGAAGTTGATAATATCGGCAATATTCAGCCTGTAAAAATAAAAACGCAAAAATCAAAAAGAATCGACGGAGCAGTAACACTTATTATGACCTATGAAATGTTACGCAGATATAGAAGCGATTATTTAACGTTAATCGGGGGTGCTTAAAATTGGAGTGGTTTGATAGACTTTTTCGCCGTGCGCCAAAAAATAAAAAATTCGCGCCGACAATGGACGGATTTCTCCCGATTTATTCGCAATTCGGAACGAACATATATGCAAGTGATGTTGTACAACAGGCGTTAAAATGTATCGTTGACGAAATGAAAAAACTGAATCCGACACACGTTCGGTATATCGACAACGATCCCGTGCCAGTAAAAAGCACCGTGCAAGATGTTTTAAACTGCCCGAATGATTTAATGACAACAAGCGAATTTCTTGAAAAAATCGTATGGTTGCTGTTGATGAATTATAACGCCTTTATTATCCCTACTTACTATACGTGGGTTGATGATAAAACAGGCGCGGAGCGTAGATATTACGAAAGTCTTTATCCGATAAATCCGACGCAAGTTGATTTTATCGAGGACGCAAGCGGGCGTTTATTTGTGACATTTTGGTTTTGGAACGGTTATCAAACAACGATTCCGTATGATGATGTGATTCACATTCGATATAACTATTCCGTCAATCAGTATATGGGCGGAAATATAATGGGACAGCCTGATCACGAAGCATTATTGAATACGCTTAATCTTAATAACGACTTATTACAAGGCGTAGCGAAAGCGATGAAAGCGTCGTATGCCGTGAACGGTGTTGTTAAATATAATACATTGATTGACAGCGGAAAGACCGAAGCAGCTTTAAAAGAACTTGAAGCAAAACTTCGCAAATCCGAAAGCGGTTTTTTGCCGCTTGACCTTAAAGCGGAATTTACGCCGTTTGAACATAAATCGGCACTTGTTGACGATAAAACGCTAAAATTTATTGACGAAAAGATCTTGCGTAATTTTGGCGTTCCGCTGAATATCCTTACGGGTGATTTTACAAAAGAGCAGTACGAAGCGTTTTATCAAAAAACATTAGAGCCGCTTTCCCTTGCTATTTCACAAGCATTTACGAAAAAGATGTTTACAAAGCGTGAAAGAGCGTTCGGAAATAAAATCGCACTTTATCCGAAAGACTTAATTTTTATGACCGTCGCTCAAACGTTGGAAATGATAAACACGCTTGCACCGACAGGCGGTTTATTTGAAAACGAAAAGCGCGTCGCGTTAGGCTTGCGACCTTTGCCCGAATTACAGGGCAAGCGGTATATGTCGCTTAACTGGATTGACGCAAGTCAAGCAAATCAATATCAAGTCGGAAAAGAAAATGTCGAGGTCATAGACGAAGAAAAACAAGATACAAATACCGAGGTATAACAAATGTCAAAAAAAGAACTCGAAAGAAGATACTTTAAAGCGGATCTGGAAACACGCGAAGAAAACGGAATCGGCTTTATCGAGGGCAGACCGATTGTTTACAATAGTCAAACCGATTTAGGTTATTTTGATGAAATTATCGAAAGCGGCGCACTTAACGGCGCAAATTTAAACGATGTACGCCTTTGTTTAAATCACGATACAAGTTATGTATATGCACGTTCGCGCCGCAACAATCCGAACAGCACAATGCGGTTAAATCCCGATGAACTCGGTATGACGATAAGCGCAGGACTTAATATACAAAGCAGTCCGAAAGCACAGGATTATTATTCAGCCGTACAGCGTCGGGACATTACGGGTATGTCGTTTATGTTTTCCGTTGCTGATGAAGAATGGGAAAGACTTGACACAGAACACCCATTGCGGCGCATTAAAAAAATTGATTCAGTTGTCGAAGTAAGCGCGGTAACGTTTCCCGCTTATGAAGCGACCGATATACAAGCTCGAAGCAAAGAAGCGTTGGAGAACGCTCGGTCGGCGGTGGAGATCGCTCGACAGCAACAAGCTGAAACCGTGGACACGGATAAAAACACTTTAGCACTACTCAAAGAACAGACCAAAACAATAATTTTAACAGGGGGATTTTAAAAAAATGAGAAAAGATATTCTCGAAAGACGACACAAAAGACTGCTTGAAAAAAGAGCAGAACTCGAAAAGAAAAGCGAAGCGTCCGAAAGCGTTGAAGAAGTACGCTCCATAAACGCACAGCTTAAAGATCTGAACGCCGACATAGCCGACGCAGAGGACGAAATCAAGGCGATTGAAGCCGAAGAAAAAAGAAGTGCAGAGCCGACGCAGATCACGCCGCCCGCAAACGCACAGCTTCACAACGGAAACATAGTCGGCGCATTTTCACAGACTGCACAGACTACGCAGAAACGCGAAAATTCGAATCCGACTGAATCTATGGAATATAGAAGCGCGTTCAAAGCATATGTGCAGAACGGCACAATGATTCCTGCCGAATACAGAGCGGGCGAAGCAATCAGCACCGAGGACACAGGCGCGGCGATTCCGCTGACGATAATGAACTATGTTATCAATACGGTACGCAAGCGTTACGGCAATCTTTATTCACGCGTTACGCATTTAAACGTAAAAGGCGGCGTGGAATTCCCTGTCGGATCCCTGCAGGCAAAATTTAAATGGATCAGCGAAAGTACAGTATCACCGAAACAGAAACTTGCTCCCGTTGCGAAAGTACAGTTTTTATATCATACCGCCGAAATCCGCATAGCACAGACATTCGTTTCGCAAATTGTCACGCTTGAAGATTTCGAAATGAAGATTGCCGAAGTTATCGCAATCGCTTATCTGCAAGCAATGGATAACGCAATCGTAAACGGTACTGGCGACGGTATGCCGCTTGGTATTCTTAACGATCCGCGCGTTGCTTCAATGGGACAGTCTATCACAATGACGGCGGCTGAAATAAACAACTGGACGGCTTGGCGCAAGAAACTTTTCGCAAAAATGCCGCTCGGATATCGTGAGGGCGAATTTATATTCAATCTTGCAACTGTTGACGCTTATCTCGAAACAATGGCAGACGCGAATAATAACCCGATTTTCAGACAGGCAACAGGACTTGAAGTCGGTGACGGCGATGACAGAAACCCGCGCGGTCGTTTCTTCGGACGCGAAATCGCGCTTGTTGAACCCGACATACTGCCCGATTATGATACTGCGTCAAGCGGCGAGGTTATCGGCGTATTTTGGCAACCGAAAGAATACGCGGTCAACGAAAACTTCGGATTTGCAATGCGCCGTTATTTCGATGAAGAAACAAACGAATGGGTTGATAAAGCTCTTGTCGTAACTGACGGTAAGGCACTTAACCCGACAGGCTTTATACTCATTAAAAAGGCTTGATTAAAAGGAGCTACGGGCAATAATGGTAACGCTTAATGATGTAAAAAACGCGCTCGGGATTACGGGCGATTATCAAGACGATACTTTGCAAGTGTATGTTGACGAAGTTATCGCGTTTCTTGTTGACGCGGGCGTTGCAGAACGCCACATTACAAGCGGAATTGTTGCCCGCGGCGTTTCCGACCTATGGAACTACGGAAGCGCAGAGGGGAAATTATCTCCGTACTTTATTCAACGCGCTTCGCAATTATCATTAAAAAAATAAAATAAGGAGCATTAAAACAATGATAAATAAAGACAGAATTGTACCGATTAAAAAAATTGATTTCCTGTCGCTTGTCGGTGTTATTCTCTGCATTTACGGGACTTCATACAGCATACTTGCTTCTGCTGATGTAGAGGGAACATTTGAAGTAACGGGATCTGGTGCGGCGGGAACTCTTGTCGCAAATCAGCCTGTTAAAACGCTTGATTTCAAATCGGGCGTGACAAGCGGAACGGTGTACTTTGTCCCCGCTTTTGACTATGCGGGCATTACTGTCGCAGGAGCGGCGGCAACATACGCAGACGGAAGCGTCGAAGAAGTACAGGCAGACGGAATTACGCTTTATAAAGCGGTACTCGGTAGCGGTGAAGTCACTTTGACCGCAGTAACGCCGATTGCGGAGTAATGGCACAATTTAAACCGTCACTTCCGTTTTCAACGCCGTTAATCGTTTTAAAACCGACTATTTCAAGTGTTGGGGGAGTACATACAAAAATACTCCCCGCCCTTGAAAGCGGATTTGTCATTTATGGCACTTTTAAAACATACGGCGGCACGCGGAACAAGGAAAAAACTTTAGACGGGTTGTTATCCGTTGAAGATACGGCGGTAATAGAAACGTGGTATCGTCCCGATATAACAAGCGATTGCGTTATTGCTCTTGCGGACACGGGCGCAGCTTATGAAATATTGGGCGAACCCGAAAATATAAATCGCCGAAATCAATATTTAAAAATGTTTGTACGACGCATTAAAGGCGGTGTTTGATTTGTCAATCAAATTAAAACTTGACGGCTTTGACGAATTGATAAAAAAAATCGAAAAAGCAAACGGCAATGTTGACGAAATCGTCACGGATTGTATGAAGAAATCAGCTGACATAATGGACGCTGAATTAAAATCACAAATGCAAGACGCTAACGTTTCAAAAAAGTTAATTGACAAAATGCCGCCGCCAGTAATCGAAAACGATTACGGAGAAATAACGGCGCGGGTAGGTTATAAAAAAGGTGCATATGATCCGAAAAATCCGTCGGACGGATATAAAGTAGTGTTTATGAATTACGGTACTCCGTACAGAACAAAACACGGAAAAATCAAAGATATAACCGAGGGCGGTAAAAAATTAAAACTCGGATTTATAGCACGTGCAAAGGATAAGGCAAAACCGAAAATAAAGAAACAACAAAAAAACGCACTCGAAGAAAGTTTGAAAGGATTGCAATAAATGAAAGAGAAGTTAATTGAAATACTTGATACTTTCTGCCCGAATTGCGTTTTTTTGCAAGGCACGATAAATCCCCATATATCATATCCGCAAAAGTTTATTACGTTTTTTGTTTCCAACAGCAGTTTTAACGAATTTTATGATAACGACGCAAACAAAATTGACTGGTCTGTTAGTGTTATATTTTATTCGTCAAATCCTGCGGAAGTTTTAAGCGTACCGCCGTTAATTATTCGAGCATTAAAATCACAAGGCTTTATTCCGCAAAATGCGGGATTCGATGTAATAAGCGATGTACAAACTCACACAGGTTGGGCAATGGATTTTATCTATCCCGAAAAATATACAAATTAAAAAAGGAGTAACATAATGAACGAATTTGTTTTAAAACGCGGCTTGAAAAACGTTTATGCCGCTGAAATACTGACCGACAACAACGAAAGCGGCGAGGGTTATACTGTCGGCACACCGTTTCACCTGATCCCCGCGGGCGAAATGACAAGAACCGTTGACAGCGAAAAAGTCGATATTTATTACGACGATACCGTGTTCGATACGGTCGGACGCGAAGCCGCGACAGAAGTATCAATCACGGGTGCGGCACTTCGCGCGGACGCGCTTGCCCGTATCAATAACAAAGATATTGACGCGACAACGGGCGCGGTCGTTGATAGCGGCGAATTTAAGCCGAAGTATTTTGCACTCGGCGGCGAAGCGGAAAACACCGACGGAACGACCGAACTGTTTTGGTTCTTGAAAGGCACGTTCTCGATTCCCGAACAGAGCGACAAAACGAAAGATGATACGACAGATACGAACGGTATGCAACTGACTTTCTCGGCAGTACAGACAAAGCACGTTTTCGAACTTAAAAACAAGGTCGCAAAGCGCGTTGTTATTGATACTGGTATCACGGAAGTCAAAGCGGATCAATCGTGGACGGCACAGGTTGTAACGCCCGATAACCTTTCAACTGTCGTACAGAAAATAAGTGAATGATTATGAACTATCAAGAATTCATTAAACCCGAACTTTTGATATTGATTCCTGTGCTTTACTTCATAGGTATAGCGATTAAAAAAAGTCCGCTTAAAGACGAAATAATACCGCTTATTCTTACCGCGGTTGGTGTTTTGCTTTCGGGCATATATATATTTGCGGTAGAGCCTATAATGGGCGCACAGGCAGTTTTTACGGCAATATTTACGGCAATAACGCAAGGCGTGTTATGCGCCGCCGCCGCTGTTTATTCAAATCAACTTTTGAAACAAGCGACGAAAGATAAAGAAAAAGAGGATAAATAAAATGGCAAAATTTGAATTACCGATATACGATACGCAAACTGGGGAGATTGTCAAAACACATAAAAGAAATTTTATGCCTGTCAATCTTTATATTCGCTTTCAAGCGTTCGCCGAAAAACTCGGCGCGGATAAAGTTAAAAGCGACAAAGATATGTTTATCGCATTAAAAGAACTTTTTCTTGAAACATTTCCCGACTTGACAACAGAAGAATATATGAATCAAACAGACATTGCGGAAGTGCTTGTAATGCTTCGGGATATTCTTGAAAAATCAACGCAAATCGCAAGCGGTGATTCAAAACACGGGTAACGGGGGATTCAGATCCCCCGAAGCCCTTGTCGGAAAGTTTGACCGATATTGTTATTGTTTTTGCGGAAAAATGGGGAATATCTCCGTTTGATGTGTTTGAAAAAGATATCGACGATTTTTTCTTAATTGCAAACTGTCTAACAAACAATATCCAAAAGAACAAACAACAGCCGACAAAATCGGCAAAACAACAAACGCAATCAACGCGAAAAGATGATTTTTGGGATTTTTAAAGAGGTGATAAAAATTGGCTGATGAACGTTTAGGCGCGTCGTTTACAATCGACATATCAAATTTAAAAGCTGGATTAAATACTGCAAATAAACTTATACGCGAAAGCCGTACACAATTTGACGCGGCGGCGACGGGACTTGATAAATATTCGGACGCACAAAAAATCGCGCAAGAAAAAATAAAATCCCTTAATCAAATCATTCCGATACAAGAAGAAAAGGTCAAAAGGTTAGCCGAGAACTATCAAAAAGAACTTGCTAACGGACTGAAAGAAACAAGCAACCGCGCGATTGATTTAAGAACGCAGTTAAACCGTGAACAAACCGCGCTTGAAAAAAGCAAAGCCGAATTAAAACAGCAAACCGCCGCGCTTGAAGATCTTGAAAACGCAAGTGATAAAGCGGGCGACGGAATCGAAGAAGTCGGACAACAAGCCGAAAAAACAAGTAAAGGTTTTACGGTTTTAAAAGGCGCACTTGCAAATCTTGTATCACAAGGATTCAGCAAAGCAATATCCGCGGCAAAAGATATTACAAAACAACTTGTCAATGTCGGTATGACATTTGATAGTGCTATGTCACAGGTCGGGGCTGTTTCGGGTGCAACAGAAGAAGAACTTGCACGGCTTACCGAAAAAGCTAAGGAAATGGGATCGACAACAAAATTTACCGCGTCCGAAGCCGCTGACGCATTTAACTATATGGCGATGGCGGGTTGGAAAACGGAAGAAATGATAAGCGGTATCGACGGTATTTTAAATCTTGCCGCAGCTTCGGGATCTGACCTGGCAACAACATCCGATATTGTAACGGACGCTTTAACGGCTATGGGTTACGCCGCAAAGGACGCGGGCAGACTTGCCGATGTTATGGCGGCGGCTTCATCAAATGCAAATACTAACGTTGAAATGATGGGGCAAACGTTCCAGTATGCCGCGCCGATTGTCGGTGCATTAGGTTATTCAATGGAAGATACGGCGGTTGCTATTGGTTTAATGGCAAACGCGGGTATTAAGGGCGAAAAGGCGGGTACTGCACTTCGTTCTATTTTAACGCGCTTATCTGCACCGCCGAAAGAATGTGCGGACGCAATGACCGCGCTCGGTGTTTCATTGACCGATAGCAAAGGCAAAATGAAATCGCTTGATACGGTTATGATCGATTTAAGAAAAGCGTTTAACGGATTAAGCGAAACCGAACAAACGGCATACGCGAAACACATAGCGGGGCAAGAAGCAATGTCGGGTTTGCTTGCGGTTGTAAATGCCGCGCCTGCTGATTTTGAAAAATTAACGAAAGCGGTCGAAAAAAGCGAGGGCGCGGCTTCGAAAATGGCTGACACAATGCTTGATAATCTCGGCGGCGATATGACCATTTTAAAAAGTCAGATTGAGGGCGTACAACTTACGCTTTATAAAAAATTCGAACCGACTTTAAGAAAAGTCATAAATAAAGTACAAACTTATATCAGTAAAGTTAATTGGGAAAAATTCGGTAATAAGGCGCAAAAGGCTTTAAAAACGGTTATTGACTACGGTAAAAAACTTGCAACAAACGTTTTACCGATAGTAAAAAAGGCGTTGGAAACGGTCGGAAAGATTGCGAAATTTGTTATTGATAATTTCGATTGGCTTTCTAAAACCGTTTTAATAGCGGTTGCGGCGTTCAAAGCATTTAAAGCCGTTATGGCTGTTACGACCGCAATAACGGCGGCAAAGACGGCAGTTGCGGGATTAACGGCGGGCGTAGGACTTGCAACAAAAGCACAAGTCGGGTGGAACGCGGCAATGTCAGCAAACCCGATTGGTGCGGTTATAACTGCTGTCGCGCTTCTTGCGGGCGGCATTGCACTTCTTGCAATGAATACAAAGAAAGCAAGCGAAGAAGAATTAAAACACGCTGAATACATTGACGATTTGACAACGAGTATATATGACGCGTCGGACGCATATAAATCGCTTGAAGAATCACAACAAAATCAAGTCAATACATCAATAAGTGAACTTGAATACTATAAAAAGTTATGGCAAGAGCTTCAAAATATTGTCGACCAAAACGGCAAGGTTCAAGAGGGATATGAAGAACGTGCGTCGTTTATAACTGATACACTTGCGGAAGCATTAGGTTTTGAATTTGGCGAAACTGATACGCTGATTGATAAATACAATAAATTAAAAGGCTCTATTGATAATGTAATTGAATCGAAAAGGATGCAAATATATCTTGAAGCGCAAGAGCCTTTATATCAAGAAGCAATGCTAAACAAAGATACTGCCGTTAAAAACGCGCGTGACGCAAAATCGGCATATGATGAGGCTTATTCTGCATTGCTGAATTTACAATCCGCTTATGATGATTTACAAGATTCTGTTGGTATAAATGAAAGTACAGCGGGAAGATTTTTATCCTTACAAAAAGACATAGAAAAACAGCAAGCGGAAGTTGATAAACTTGCGGACGCATATAAAGAAGCAGACGATACAGTAAAAAAATACGCATATAATATATCGACATACAATCATAATCTTGAAGCTGTACACGCGGGAGCATTTGAAGATATGATAACGGTCAATTATGACTATATCACATCTTTTGAAGATATGGAAAACGCAGAAAAAGCAATGCTTGAAGATTCCATAAAAAACAACGAATCATATTTAGCGTATTTAAAAGAACTGAATCAAGGCGCAAATGCGGGTTTATATGATGATCAAATCGCATACTATGAATCAATGATTTCCGAGCAAAAAAAGAGCCTTGAACAGTACAACAGCGCAACCGAAACAGGCTTGCAGAATAATCAAGTTGTATGGTCGGACGCTATGGCGGCGAACTTGTCGGAAATAACGGGCAAAAACATTGAATTTCAAGCCGCGGGCGAAGGACTTGTTCAAATGGTCGTTAACGGTGAAAAAGTCGGTGCGCCGAAATCAAAAGAGGAAATGGCGAAACTGGCGACCGACGCAGTAAACGAAATTACAAAGAAAGAAGCGGACGCGAAAAAGGCGGGCGAAGATTTAATCGACGGAATAAATAACGGCATTAGCAACGAGAAAAAGCAAAGCGGCGTATTTTCGAAAATCGCGTCTTTTGGTGCGAGATTGCTTGAAAAACTTCGCAATTCACTTTCGGAACATTCACCGTCAAAAGCAACGCGCAAAATGGGGCGATTCTTGCTTGACGGTTTAGGACTGGGAATCGCTGACCGTGAACACGGCGTTATAAAGCAAATATCCCGCTTTGGAAAAAATGTCGTAAAATCCGTGCAAAATCAAGTTGACGCGCTTAATACTGATTATGATATTGGCAGTTTTGCGCCGTCGGTCAAGGCGGCTATAAATGCGAATAACGGCGGCGGAAATAACATTAACAACAGCCGTTCGGTGACGGTAAATCAATATAACACTTATTCACAACAACACAGCCGATACGAACTTTATAAATCGAAACAACAAACTGCGGCGGCGGTACGCCTTGCATTGGGGACGGTATAAATATGCTTAAACTTTTATATATCTCAAAATGGGGCGGAACGCTCGATCTTGTAAAAAACGATTTATTCACGTTGACAAATGTTGACGGAATGACAATAGCGACAACGGATATTTCGTCCGTTGTCATCGGCGGTATCGACGGCGATTATATCAACAATATTCAAGCACAGCCGCGCGGAATAATTTTTGACTTGCGGATAAAAGAGGGCGTAAACGTGGAGAGCGCAAAACGCGCCGTTCTTGATATTGTCAAGCTGAAACAAAAGTGTTCTTTGCAATGGACGCAAAACAACAGAACGTTGATTATTAACGGCGTTGTTGACGGTGTTGATATGCCGAGATTTTCAAGCGAAGTAACAATGCAAATATCAATTCATTGCGCTCAACCGTTTTGGGAAGATCTGAACGCGATTATTTCCGAAATTACCGAAGCAATAAATCTTCATTATTTCACCGATTACCCGAACGATATGCTTTATTTTCCCGCCGAGGGAATCCCGTTCGGCGAATTTGATTTCAGCCGAACACGAACATTTAATAACGCGGGTGATGTTGCTGTCGGCATTACGATTGAAATATTAGCCGTTAAAACCGTAACAAATCCGATTATATACGACCAAAACGGAAACTTTTTCGGCGTGGGATATGGATCGAAAACCGTTACAATGTATGCGGGGGATATAATGACGATAAACACAAATATCGGTGAAAAGTCCGTCACGCTTAACGGCGTTTCGCAGCTCGACAAAATCAAGCCGCGTTCAACGTGGTTAAAATTAGAAGCGGGATTAAATGAATTTTCGATAAACAGCGCAGACAGCGACACGGATAATATGATATTTACTATGTCTTATAAGCAGAGGTATATATAATGTCTATTGATATTTTACAGATACGAAATGCAAATCGCGAAATCGTGGGATATATAGACGCGGCAAAGTCTATTATATGGCATAAACAATATTATACCGTCGGTGACTTTGAAATATATGTGCAAGCAACAAGTACGAATTTATCCTTGCTCCAAAAGGGATATTACGTTACGCGTCCCGATGATGATGAAATCGGCATTATCGAAGAAATCAATGTCGAATTTACAGTAAATGACGGATATATGATAACGGCAATCGGAAGATTTGCAAAAGCAATACTTGACCGCAGAATTATATATACATTATCGGGAAACATAGTTACGCCAACAACAATAAGCGGCAAAGTCGAAATTGCCGTGCGAAGATTGGTAAATAATAATGCAATAAGTTGTTCGTTTGATACACGAAGAAATATATCATTATTGGGACTTGCCGCATTGAATAATTTGTCGCCGATTATTATTGATGAAAGCGGACAACCCGCCGAAAAGCAAGTATCAACAGAAAATTTAATGTCATATACCGATAACGTATTAAAAGAATACGGGATGTCGGCAAAAATGATTTTAAACGATAGCAACAAAAAAATCTTGTATTCGGTATTTATGGGATCTGACAGAAGCACGAATAATACAAGCGGAAATGAACCAGTTATTTTCTCTGTTGAATATGACAATTTGAATTCAAGCACATACGATATAAACGATACTGATGACCGTAACGCGGCTTTAATTGGTGGAGAGGGCGAAGGAATTGACCGCTTTTATTCTTTGCTTAGAGGGCAACAGAGCGGCTTGCAACTGCGTGAAATGTTCGTAAACGCTTCGGACATCAATCGTAAATATCAAGAAACCTACGCAGAAAACGACGCGCTGACGGTTGTAAATACGCTAACATACGTTGAATATGACAAGAATAATATTGTTTTAACGGCTGAAAAGGAATATACTCCCGCGCAATATTCTTCGCTATTGAATCAGCAAGGACAAATCGAATTAAATAAACATACCGAAAAAGAAACCTTTACAGGCGATATAAATCCGATAAATGGGCAATGGGTATATGGCGAAGATTATTTTTTAGGTGATATCGTTACGATACAAGATAACACAATAAATAAATACGTTGATAGCCGCATAACGGAAGTAACGGAAGTACAAGACAATAACGGATATCAAATCAGTATAGTTTTTGGGGAATAAAGGAGATTTAAAAAATGGCACAAAAAAGCGGATTTTTTAACGCATTGGTAAACGCGGGCGTTTATGACCGTAAGTATAACGCGAACGATTATTCCGATAATCTTGCCGTTATTATTTCAAACGGTGTTTTACGCTCGACAAACGATGATTTAAAAGTCACGGCAAGCGGTTTATTATTGACGGTCGGTGTTGGGCGCGGTTGGATAAAAGGTCATTATTTTAATAATACAACGGCTTACACTTTGCCCGCTGTATTGCCGCCTACTGGCGGATCCCGAATTGATAACGTTGTTTTAAGATTTGATAATACAATCACCGTGCGGTCGATCTCGATTGAGTATGTAACAGGAACGGCGGCGACGAATCCAGTTGCGCCCGCGCTTACGCGGAACGATAATATTTACGAACTTTGTCTTGCACAAATCACGGTACAAGCAAACGCAAATACTGTCAGCGTGAAAGACACTCGTTCGAATTCAAATCTTTGCGGTTGGGTGTATTCTGTATCGGGCGACGGTTCGTTCTTCACATCGCTTGATAATACATTCAATGAATGGTTTGAAAACGCAAAAGATACACTTGCAAGCGTCACACTTTTCAAAAGATATAAGTATGATACAACGCTCGGCGCAGCTTCATCAGCCGTCACGTTTAATATTCCACAGTATGACGCTGATACGTGCTTTCTTGAAGTCTATATAAACGGCTTACTTGCCGATAATTATACGATTAACGGGTCGGTGCTTCGCTTTGGTACAACGCTTATTGCGGGAACGGAAATCACGGTTTATTGCTTCAAGTCTATCGACGGAACGGGCATAATGTCGGTTGCTGATGAAATCACGCAACTTCAAAATGATTTTGCAACACTTGACGGCGTTTCAAAATTTGTATATACCGCAACAGGACAAGACGATAATATATCGCTTTCACAAATAGCACAGGCGATTTATGACGGCAGTTATACGGCGGCAAATGTCACAGCCGCGGCAAATGCTTTCTTAACCGCTCTTGGCGGTAATACGTGGCTTGCAAGCCTTTATGATTGGTCGCAAGTGACGATTGAAGTTGTAGGAAAATTAAACGTTCGAACTCCTGCGTATGGTAGCGGGACAGCACAAAGCCGATACAGATATTTTAATTTAAGTCAAACATCTTCAAGCGGAAAGCGAATCGTATTTGATTTTGCAAAAGCTGATACGGTAATCGTTTCGCCGACTGCAAACACAAACAGTATAATTTTTTACGGAACGGATCTTGAGATAAAAAATCTTTCGGTCGATGTTGAGGGTGACGGCGCGGGCGTAAACGTGCAAGTATTCGCGGGTAGCAATATCGGCAGAACTTTTATAACAGATTGTCGTGCCGATGTTCTCGCGTCGGGTGATATAAAAATCGCGGCGCACGGTGTATTTACGAATTGTTATTTCCGTGCGAGATCAGAAGCAGGACATTCATTATTGTTCTGTCCCGATTCCGAAGATTTAATTCGAGTAATCGGCGGAACATATTTAGCGTATGCGATGTTGAGCGGAAAAACTGCGGCGGTATTTTATACATACGGAACGCAGACAAATGCGGTTATAATGGCAACAAATATTAACTGCCCGACAATCAGCGTCGGCGGGTATTGGCAACAATATCTTGCGGTAGGTTATGCGGGAAAAACGATTATAGACGGCGTTACAAGCACGATGAACAGCACGGGTGGATATAACGCAATAACAAATCAAGTATGGCTTTCAAAGGCTTGGTAAACGCAAATAAGGCGGGAATAATCCCGCCTTTTTTTATATCATCAAGGCTTATTGATATAATCGCGGCTGTTTGTCGTACATAAGGAATAATGAGGGCAAGCGTTCGTGTTCTTATGTGCGACATAGGTAAAAGGAAAGACGATAAGATATAATTCAACTTTATCGTCATACAATACAACTTTTTCGATTAGTTTATCAAATACCGTTTTCAATATTTGAGGATCTGAACTATCAATTTTTAACGCACAATCATTCAAAAGTTCAATGACAGTATCTTCCGATATAACGCTTTCTTCTATGCTTTCAAGCCTTGCAAGTTTTTCATTTAATTGCGATAACTCTTTGGAATAGTCCGCAATCAATTCCGCGTTGATTTCTTTTGTCACTTCGTCCGCTTCAATTTGTTGTACGCGCAATGCTTTCACCGCGTCCATAACTTTACGTTTGCGTTTTTCTGCGGCCTCAAATTCTTCTTTTACAAGGGCGGGCGTACTGTCCGTTTGGCTTACAATAAACGCGGCGATTTCTTTTATTTTTTCGGGCGTTAAAATATGCTTTTTAATTTGTGCGATACAATATTCTTCAAGAACATCTTTATTTATGTTTATTGATTTACACGTTCCGTGATTGCTTTTGGTATAACAAATATAACGTGTATATCCGTGACCGTTTTGTTTTCGTCCTTTTGCGTACTTGCCGCAGTAATGCCCACCGCAACGGGCGCAAACTATTTTCCCCGTTAAAGGATAAAAGCGTTTTGTTCGGCGCGGTCTTGGCGTATTGTCTTGATTCTTTAATCGATCTTGTACGGCGTTCCACGTTTCAGCGTCTATTATGGCGGGAACGGCGTTTTCAATATAAAGAGGATCATAACCTTTTATTTCGAATTCGCGTATTCCGATATAAAATACGTTATGAAACATTCTGCCGATTGTTTGATTCGGAATAAAGCCGCCGTTTCGTTTAGAACGGATATCCCGCTTTTGCAATTCGTCGCGTATATATACGGTTGAAAATCCGTCAGCATACATCTTGAAAACTAACTTAATAATCTCGGCTTCTTCTTCATTAACGCAATATTTTTTTCGTGCCTTTCCGCGTGAAAATTCGCCCGTTTCATAAAGCGAATAACCGAACGGCACAGTACCGCCGAGATAATAACCTTGTTTTGCGGCAACATACATTCCCGATTTAACGTGCGCGGCTAATATATCCGATTGTAATTCGTGCATTGCAAAAAGATTTGTCCCGCTGAATTTACCGTGCGCGGTTGTTAAATCAATCGGTTCGATAACGGATTCAATGGCGATTCCGTGCTTTTCCATAAGTTCGTGATTTGTATTCAGCGCGTCGCGTGTATTACGGAACGAGCGCGAAAAACTGAATACGATAATACGGTCGAACTTATCCCGTCCCGCGTCGTAAATCATTTCTTCAAGTGCTTCGCGTCCTGCGGTCTTTTTCCCCGTTTTCGCTTTGTCGATATATTCCCCGATATATTTATAACCTTGTCGTTCGATATACTTCAAACATTCTTCTTGTTGATATTCAATCGAAAAGCTTTCCGCTTGTTGCTTTGATGAAAAGCGGATGTAAATAACCGCGCGGATCATTTTGCGCGTTTCTTCGTGTTTATCAATAATAAGCATAAATCATCATTCCTTTATCTTTAAATACAACTTCATAAATTCGTGATATAAGTTTTCTTTTGTTTCCGTCGGCACATCATCGCTTTCAAAAACTTCTTTTGCCCGCGTCAACAGGTCAAAGGCTTCATCGGTTGCCGACAATCCGAAATAATCAAGACCGATTCCGAAAATCTCCGCAATTTCCTGTAATGTTCTCAAACTCGGCGTTCTTTGCCCTATTTCATAGCAAGAAAGAGTTGAACGAGAAACACCGATTTTCTGCGAAAAATCTTCTTGCGTCATCTTTTGGCTTTTGCGTAGCAGCTTGATTTTTTCACCGATATTATTCATCTAATCACCTACTTTCCTAACAATTACGCATTTTAACATATAAATGTTGCGTTGAGTAGATAAAAGCGCAAAAATAAGCCTTTTTGATACTTTTGTACTACAAAAAGCGAAAAAAAACGTGGAAAAATGTTGTAAGTTTACAGAAAATATCATAAACAATATCGAAAATTTCATATAATCCGAGTAAAATAGTATACAGAAAAAAACGAAAGGAAATCAAAAAAATGAAAATCAAAGAAACAAGAACAATGTATGTATCCTTTAACTTCGGCAGTATGGTTTATTTGAGCGTTGACATATACGAGGGAAAAACGCTTAACGAATGTTTGAAGATGAGAAGCGAAGATATAAACGGCGTGATAATAGACGGGTTATACATAAAGATCGATTAAAAAAGAAAGCCGAGGGCGGCGGCTAAACCGCCCACGAAGCGAAAGGAGAAAGAACAATGAAATGGTATAAAAATTGGGATTATAAAACACATAACTATTTTTGGTGGACACAAAGAGATCAGCGCGGAATTTGTTTTGAGATAAGAAAAGATAATATAAATTTTAATTTATATGTATGTGAAGAATTTAAATCGAGTTACGTTTCACTTCAAGCTGCAATGAATGCAGCAGCAATTATTTAAAAATATAAGTCTGGGCGATACGGACAGAAACGAGCAGAAAGGATATAAAAAATGACTTTCAGAGAATTTGAAAAGCTTTTTAAAAGCAAATATCCCGAAGGCGACGTTACGGCTCACGGTAAGTTTGGAGGTACAGAACGCAACAACAAAACCACAGTAGTATTTGGGCGAGGCGGCAAGTGCTATGAATATTATGGTGCGTATGAAGATATATTATGCCGCTGTGGTATAAAAGTAATATCTAAATCAAGATTGCGTGATATAGAATGCGCTCTTGAAAGGTATAAAAAATGGGACGGTAAAGTTTCATTGTTTGGGACGGTATGTAACCATAAGCAAGACATAGCAAGACTTGAAGAGGAATTAAAAAACATACATAAAAATTATATAGTAGTAAGATAGCTGTGCTATCGGCACGACGGGCAGAAAGGAATAAAAAATGAACAACGCAAGAAGAAAATGGATTGAAGAAATACGCGATAAACTCGCTGAAATCGCCGACGAAATCGACGAGGTGCTTGCGGAAGAAGAAGAATATAGGGATAACATTCCCGAGAATCTTCAATCAAGTGAACGCTATGAGATAGCAGAAAACGCAGTTTCATATCTTGAAGATGCGGCGCAAAGCGTAAATGACGCTCTCGACTATCTTGAATCGGCGGCAGAATGAAAGGAGAACAAACAACAATGAGCATTATACGCGACAGACAGTTAAGACAAATCGCAAGGCTTAAAGCCGAATATTCGAGAGGAACGCGGGTGTTGCTTATACATATGGGCGACGATCCGCGACCGATCCCGCCGATGACACGCGGCACGGTCGATTATGTTGACGATATGGGAACGCTTCATTGTCACTTTGACAACGGTCGTTGTTTAGGTCTTATCGTCGGCGTTGACGATTTTAGAAAACTTACAGAACAGGAGATTGACGAAGAATGAAAGCAATTAAAATAATCGGCGTGATATTAGTCATAATCGCGTTTGTATGCGGTCTTGGTATTGTCGGACGGGTTGAAACCGAGGAAAGACAATACCGCAACGGCGAAATAATAAGCGAGGAAATGACAACGGACGGAGATCTGATTAAATCAATCGCGATATGCGTCGGCGCGGCGGCTCTTGGTGGGATTATGTGGGCGGCGGGCGCGTATGTTGAAGCAGATAAAATTGAAAATAAATATACGAGGTATTACAGGAGATGAAAGATGTTTTTAAATGGGTACTATATTCAATCGCACTTTTATTAGCGTTAGTCGGGTTTATATTGCTTATCCGACTTATATATGAATCCAACCTTATAGGGTGGATTAAATACATATTTACAATGTAAAGGAGAAAAGAAATGATTTTTTGGATATTGTTGATAGTTTTTATAATTGCTGTTATAGGTGCTATTATTACAAATCACTTTGACTTGTACGATGATTACGAGGGATTATTTGTTACTTGCGTTGTTATAGCGATTATATGTGGGCTTATTTTGGCTATTATGGTTGGCGTAATTACGACAAATAGAGTCAACGAAAACGCAGAACTTCAGGCATATAAAACAAGATATGATATGCTTGTTTATCAGTATGAAAATGATTTTTACGAAAACGACAACGATATAGGCAAGTATCAGCTTTTGCAAGATATAACAGCGTGGAACGAGGAAATATCAAAGAATAAAAAATCGCAACATAATATTTGGATAAGTATATTTGTGCCGCACATCTACGACGAACTTGATTTGATAAAAATTGACGGAGGGAAAGAATGACAACCGAAGAAGCACACGGCTATATTGAAGATTTGCAGAGGATATTCACGCAGTACCGTTATATATTCAGCAAGGAAATGGCAGAAGCAAACGGCAAGGCTATTGAAGCTCTTGAAAAGCAGATAAAAGATGAAAAGACAGAAAATACAGTATTTGTAACCGTGTTTGCCGATTACTTTGAAGAAACACAACGTTATCAAATCTGCGCTAAATTAGAATTAAGAACAGACGAACGCGGCGAGAAATTTTATGTAGGTTATGGCACGGACGGTGCAAAACTATTTTCGTTATCAAATCGAATATGGCACGTTGTTAAAGTCAAAATATAAAATACGGAAAGGAGGACGAAAATGACAAAATTAGTAAATTGTCGTTATGAAGAACTTTTTGCGATTGATGTAAAATCAAAAATAATCAGTAAGCTTAATTCATTTAAACAAACTTACAAAATGATATCACCGAGATATCTTATCATTTCCGAGGAACAAGCTTCTTTGTTGCAAGCCGATATGTGCATTTATTTGAATAAGGGTGACTTTGGCGTGTTAGAGCCAACCGCATACGGAATGAAAATCTGTATATCGAATCGCATAAAAACGCTTGATGACATAGAGATATATTAGAAAGGAGAAAGAAGAATGAGCCGTTGCGGAGATTGTGCATTTTATGAAAAATGCTCAAAGGAATGTAGAGGTCTTGACAAAAACGAAGAATTTCCCGAAATAGGCGGTTGCGAAGCGTTTCAACTTGCAGACGATAAAACTCGGCAGGAGCGTAAAATGTTTAAGCGTCTTGCACAATATGCAAAGGAGAAAAAAGAATGACATATAATCGAATGACAGAAAACATCGAGCATATAAAACGACAAATCGACTTTATGTATGATTTACAAAAACAACAAACAGAACCGAACAAATCGCGTTTAATTGGCGATATAATAAACAACTTATGTGCTTATAAAAACTATCTTATTTATGCAAAGGAGTATAAGGAAGAATGAAAATCAAAATTAAACTTGATAACGGCGCAAGAATGCCGACAAGAGCGCACGAAGCGGACGCGGGATATGACTTATATTCACGTTCAACTACTTCGATAATGGGAAGAAGCTCGGCGAAATTTGATACGGGCGTACATATTGAAATTCCGAAAGGATATGTCGGATTTTTGAAAAGCAAAAGCGGTTTGAATGTCAAATATGGCATAACGAGCGAGGGCGTTATTGATTCGGGATATACGGGCAGTATCGTCGTGAAACTATACAACAGCGACACTATGCCGTATATCGTTAGAGAGGGCGACAAAATATCACAGCTTGTTATATTGCCGATTATAACGCCTGATCTTGAATTAGTTGAAAATCTTGAAGAAACCGAACGCGGCGACAATGGATTCGGGAGTAGCGGAAAATGAAAGCAAAAGAAGCATACATAAAGCAGTTTGTCAAAGACAGAAACGAAGCGTTGTTGTCTTTCGATAAAGAAAAGATTATCGCGCATTTTAAAAAATACGATATACCGAATCCGTATGATATATACCCGAAAGATTTTCAATACGCCGATTGTATCTTCTGGGGATCGGTCGCAAAATCGGTCTGCCATATCGCAAACGCGCCGCAAGAAGCACTTGACCGAGCAAGACAGATTTTAAAGGAATACGGGTTGTCGGAAGAAATAAAATAACGGCATTTTTTAATCAAAATTGTTGCAACGCGCAACAAAATTGAATAAAGCGCAACATTTAGGACAATATTTCACGGAAAGGGGGTTATAAAAAAATGAGAACAAATTTAAAAGTGTTCCGAATTAAGCATTTATTAACGCAAGGTGAAATCGCGGATAAAATCGGTTGCACACGGTCAACGTATTCAGCGATTGAGCGCGGCAAGCGTGACGGCGGCAAAATCTTTTGGAAATCGTTTCAACGTGTTTTCCATATTTCTGACGAAGAAATGTGGGCGTTATGGAAGAATGAAGAATAAGCCGAAAGAACGACGATTTGAAACGATAATCGTCAAAACAGATGATCCGCCGAATTTGCGAACGGTTGTGAATTTGATGATTGAAAAAATCAATCGAGGGGAGTTGAACATAAATGATAAACGAAAAGTATAACGAGCTGCTTCAAGCAATCGCGCAAATTATCGCGGAAAAAGGCATTGAAATTGAACATTTACAAAAAGAAATCGAACGTTTAAAAAATCTATTAGAAAAAGCAGAACAGAAAGGATAAAGAAATGAGCAAGTTTACGGTACAAATTGCTGACAATGAAACAGCGAAAATAACTGTTATTGAGTGTGACTGTCTTTTTGCAGGATTTTCAAATGAAAAAAAATGCAGGGCAGATTCGCCGTGTAAAAGGGACAGGTCTACAAATAGCTATAGCTCAATTAAATGCTATTGAATCTGTTGAAGCATTTGACAAAGAAAATCCTATTGCAGAAGCGGCACGCGCATATTTAAAAGCGCACAAAAACGAATTTATATCCGAAGAAGAAAGGAATTAAGGAAATGTCAAAAAACGAATTCGTAAAGAAAGCGTTTACCGTTCCCGAAAGCGTACAATACCGAGTGACAATAAAACGGCTTTAAATGCACTTGCAAACGGCGAAAAAGGCGGGTTTTATCCCGCCTTACGAACCGCCTGTAAATGTTTGAACCCAGTAAATACCGTAAGAACCGCCGTGATAAACACCGACACCGAGCGTATCAAAATTCGCGTTTAAGATGTTGGCACGATGTCCGCTTGAATTCATCCACGAATTCATAACTTCTTGCGGTGTGCGCTGTCCTGCGGCGATGTTTTCGCCCGCAGCTTGATAATGAACGCCGAATTGTTGAAGCATTTGAAACGGTGAACCGTATGTCGGGGAATTATGGTCGAAATAATGATTTTCCGCCATATCCTTTGATTTAAGATATGCGATTGAACGTAATTGCTCCGACATTTTCAAAGGCTTTAATCCCGCTTTTGCGCGTTCAGCGTTGACAAGTTGCAAAACTTGTTCGGCTTCGGCTGACGGTTTGCTTTGTTCAACTTCATCGTTCCCGTGTTCAATATCATCGGACTTTGAATGTTGTTCCGTTTGCGTTCCCGTGCCGTGTTCGGCGTTCTGCGGCATTTCGATTTTATCAAGCGGATAAATCAAATGCGGGTTCTTTAAATGGCGGTTTAATTCAAGCATTTTATGAAACGGGATTTTATACCGTTCCGCGATGTGCCATATTGAATCGCCGTGTTGTACCGTACATTGTGCAGATGAAACCGAAGAAAAACTAAAAATCATAGCAACAAACGACATTAAAAGGATTGATTTTTTCATAAGCCTATTATGTGCCGATTGTTGCGAAAACAAACAAACATAATGAAAGGGTTGCAATTATGAACGAATTAAAAAGCGAAGCATACTGGGAAGATATCCCGACGAAACGCGAAAACGCGGTATCTTATGATATTTTAAAGCAATGGTGGCACACCGACGAACGCGGAGTGCGGCTGATATTGCATTATTTAAGCGGTTGCGATAACGGCGATAATTACGTTCTTATCAGATCCAGTAAAAGCAAAGGTTTTTACAAGACAGACGATATCGAAGAAATAACAGCATATAAGCACGAATGTTTGAATAAAGGCAGAAGCATATTTGCGCCAGTACGGAAAATCAATCGTATTTTGAACGCGAATACGAAGCAAATGACGATGATAAATAATCTCCGTCTTATTCGAGAAGAACGGAAGTTGAAACAAGCGGCGGTTTGTGCATTTATGAAAGCGTTTGACGAACATTTTGATATACCGATGTTGTCAAAAATGGAAAACGGCGTTTGTTTACCGACACCGTATCAGCTTCAAAAATTATGCGAATTATACGGCTGTCAACCGTCACAGTTGATTGAAACAGAATTTTACTACTAATTTTTTTGAAAATATTGACAATTGAATATTATTGTGATATAATATCGGCGGTTCAAGGGTGCAAGGCTTGAACGAACAAAATAATTCGATAAAATTCCGCTTCGGGAAAGGCAGCTTGCACCTGCCGAGTACCGTTGCGGGTTTTATATTATAAAAGGGAAAAGGAATTAAAACAATGGCAGAAAGACGAATGTTTGCAAAAACGATAATTGATAGCGACGCGTTTCTTGATATGCCGTTATCTGCACAGGCGTTATATTTTCATCTGTCAATGAGGGCAGACGATGACGGATTTGTAAATAATCCGAAGAAGATTCAACGAATGATAGGTGCAAGCGATGACGATTGCAAATTGCTGATAATGAAGCGTTTTATACTTGCATTTGAAAGCGGCGTTATCGTTATAAAACATTGGAAAATTCATAACTATATCCAAAAAGATCGATACAAAGAAACGCTTTATACCGAAGAAAAAAAGCGGCTTGCGATTGATGAAAAAAACGCATACACCGAATCCGATAAAATCCCGTATATACAAGATGTATACAATACGGATACACAGGTAAGGAAAGAGAAAATAAAGGAAAGTATAGAGCAAGAGAAAGCAAATAAAGCGGCACAAAAGCCCAAGTCGAAAGGTAAATCGTTCGAAGAAATGATAAACGGCTTTGCTGATGACGATGAATTGAAAAACGCAATATATGCTTTTATCGAAATGCGGAAACTTATCAAAAAGCCTATGAGCGAAAGAGCCTTAACGCTTTTGCTTAATAAACTGAAACGGCTGTCGGCTGATGTTAAAACGCAGATTGATATCTTAAATCAATCAATATTGCACAGTTGGCAAGATGTTTATCCGCTGAAAGAAGATTATAAAAAGCGCGGCGCAAACGGTGTATTGCTTGACGGAAGAAAAACGGACGATTTAGACGGGATTTTGTGAGGTGTGATATGGAACAAGATAAATATGCGCCATTGTTTAGTAATGCAAAGACTTATCAAATTTTTTTGACTGATGGATATTCGTGTTTTGTCAGTGCAGATACACTTTGTATTGACGAAAAAGGATTTATAACACTAACACTAAACGGAACAATACAAGCCGTGTTTATTTCTGCGAATATCGCAGGATATAGAATTGCGTGAGGTGTAAAATGATATTAGAGTTTTCAACAGATTTAGAGCCCTGTCCTTTTTGTGGTAGCAAACTAACAGCATACGGTAAACCGCCTAAACATATGTGTACAGAAAAATATAAAAATCTTGTATTTGCAGGTTGTGTAAGTTGCGGTGCGTATGTTGGTAATTGGGACGCAAATAGACTCGGTATAAAACAATGTAAAGAATTTGCGAAAGAAGCGTGGAATAGGAGAGCATAATGACCAACGAAGAAGCACTAAAAAATTTAAAAAGACTTGAATTGTATTTAGGACGTTGTAACGGCAAATTACAAATAGCTGAATCAATAAAAATCGCTATTTGTGCTGTTGGAAAGCAGATACAAAAAAAACCGAATCCTATATTTTTTGATAATAAACTGATGTGCGGGGAATGTATTATATGCGGTAATAGAATAGGAAAGGTGAGATACTGCCCTTCGTGCGGACAAGCGACAGATTGGAGCGAGTGAAATGGACTTATCAAAAATCATTGACGGCATAGCAGACGCGGCAGGGAAGTCAAACGCCGCGCAGGACGGCGACTATACCAAAGACGGCTTACTTTACTGCGGCAAATGCAGAACGCCGAAGCAATGCAAGGTGAATATATTCGGATCTGAAAGAACGGTTTATTGCCTTTGTAAATGCGGGGTTAAGGCGTGGGAAACAGAAGAAGCCTTGCAGAAATACCGCGAAAAGATGATTGATATTCAGCGTATGCGGCAAACAGGATTTCCCGATACTGAAATGCAAAACTGGAATTTTGACCGCGATGATAAATCAAATCCGAAAATATCCGAGGTTGCGCGAAATTACGTTGATAATTTTGACGAAATGAAAAAGCGCGGAAAAGGCTTATTGTTATTCGGATCGGTCGGAACGGGTAAAACATTTATATCGGCTTGTATTGCAAACGCTTTGATTGACAAGGGAAATGCCTGTCTTGTGACGAACTTCGCGCGGCTTGTGAATACAATTAGCGGAATGTATGAGGGCAAACAAGAGTATATTGACAGTTTGAACCGATACGATTTGCTTGTGATTGATGACCTTGCAAGCGAACGCGACACCGAATATATGGGCGAAATTGTGCAAAACATAATTGATAGCCGTTATCGTTCGGGGTTGCCGCTTATCGTCACGACGAATTTAACAAGTGACGAATTAAAACATCCTGCGGAGATCAGAAAGCAAAGGATTTATTCGCGGTTGTATGAAATGTGTGTGCCAGTAGAAGTAAAAGGCAAAGACAGAAGAAAACAGAAGCTCCGTGATGAATACGGGGAAATCGGGGATTTGCTCGGCTTGAATGTTGCGGAACGCGGCGAAAATTAAATTGTTCCACGTAGAACAACGGTAAAAAGCTGCTTAATGCAACGAAGAAAAGAAAGGAAATGAAATGAAAGTTTTAGTTGCGTGTGAAGAAAGTCAACGCGTTTGTATTGAATTTCGCAAACGCGGTCACGAAGCCTATTCGTGCGATATTGACGAGCCGTCGGGCGGTCATCCCGAATGGCATATTAAAGGCGATGTTTTAGACATATTGAACGGCACTTGTATGATATTCACTATGGACGGGACAGCACAATTTATTGACAAATGGGATTTAATAATTGCTCATCCGCCTTGCACTTATTTAAGCAAAGCGGGAGCGTGTTGGATGTATAAAGTAATTGACGGCAAACACTATATCGACGCTGAACGATATGCGCTAATGCAAAAAGGTAAGTCATTTTTCAATAAAATGCTTAATGCGGATTGCGATAAAATTGCCGTGGAAAATCCTTTACCGCTAACGATATGCGAACTTCCGCCGCCTACTCAAATTATTCAACCATACGAATTTGGTCATCCATATAGTAAAAAAACATTATTATGGTTGAAAAATTTGCCGCCATTAAAACCAACAGAAATAATCCAAAATCATACGCCGTGGCTTCCGTCAAATACAAGTGGATTTTCCAAAGGAAAAGGCGGTAGCAGAGGCGCAACATCAGGCTCAAAGAACTTTTCAAAAACTTTTACAGGGATTGCCGCAGCTATGGCTGAACAATGGGGGTGAAAAAATGCTTGACATAAAAGTTGATAAAGACGGCGAAATTGAATTCTTGCCATATCCCGAAATTTTGGGTTACGGACTTGCGGAGTTTGGATTGTCACCAACAGAAGAACGAAATTATCGAATTTACAAAGCAATTGCAGACCGCGAAAACTATTATCAATATAATGATCCGACCGCTTTCGGAAATCCTCAATTTGCGAGACTTGACGGAATTCTTTATGGTATGGCTATTGGTTACGGAGTTGATATCGTCGAATTTACAAACGAAATTCGCGTTTATACTCAGGGACACAAATTGATTATACGGGTTCAAAGACCTAAAAGAACGCCGTGGTACAAAGAAAAGAAGAAAGAAGCAATTGAAACTTGGAAACAAATTTGTAAATAGGAGAACAAAATGAAAGTTTTAGATTTATTCTGCGGTACAAAATCAATCGCAAACGCTTTTCAGCGGCACGGACACGAAGTTTATACGGTTGACTGGAACGCAGATTTTCAGCCGACTTTATGCGCGGATATCGGCACGTTGACGGCTGACGATATAATCAATCTTTGCGGCGGTGTTCCCGATGTGATATGGGCTTCGCCCGATTGCACATCATACAGCGTTGCGGCAATTAGTTATCACAGGCGAAAGAATCCCGAAACGGGCAATCTTGACGGGATAACGGAATACGCGCAGATGTGCGATAAAATCAATCAGCACGTTATCGAACTGATAAAGGAATTGAAGCCGAAATATTTCTTTATCGAAAATCCGCGCGGCGGTATGCGGAAGATGTCTTTTATACAAGGGATTCCGCGTTATACCGTGACTTATTGTCAATACGGCGAATTAAGAATGAAACCGACGGATATATGGACGAATCATCCGAATCCGCAATTTAAACCGCCTTGCAAAAACGGCGATCCTTGTCATATATCCGCGCCACGTGGAGCGCAAACAGGAACGCAAGGTATAAAAGGCGCGAAAGACAGGGCAAGAATTCCCCGCGAATTATGCGAACACATAGTAAATATATGCGAGAGGGCGAACGATATTGAACAAAGACAAATTGAAAGCCGAGATTGAACGGATTGAAAATATTAAGCGAAACAAAGCAAGTAAATTCATTCACGACGAACTAAATCAATATTTGAAGTTGCTAAAAAAACAATTAAAACAGGCTGAAAAAGAATGATTGCAATTTATCTTTTATTTATAGCCTTGTTGATTGCTTATATTTGGTATCGAGATAATTAAAAAGGAGTTGAAAAAAATGACGATTAAAGAGATCAGAACGGCGGATCTGATACCTTATGCAAACAATCCGCGAAACAATGACGGTGCGGTCGAAGCGGTTGCAAATTCAATCCGTCAATTCGGTTTTAAAGTGCCGATTGTGATTGATAAAAATAATGTTATCGTTGCGGGACACACGCGATTAAAAGCTGCTGAAAAGTTAGGACTTGAATTCGTCCCGTGCATTATCGCGGACGATTTGACAGACGAACAAATCAAGGCTTTTCGACTTGCCGATAATAAAACGGCGGAACTTGCCGAATGGGATTTCGAAAAACTTGAAACCGAACTTGCGGGACTTGCTGATGATTTTGAAATGGGTGAATTCGGATTCGATGATTTAATCAGCACCGAGCCGACAGAAATCATTGAAGATGAAATTCCCGATATCGACGGAGAAAACGAACCGACCGTCAAGCGCGGTCAAATATGGAAACTTGGAAATCATTATTTGATGTGCGGCGACGCAACTATAAAAGAGGATGTTGACGCGCTTATGCGGGGGGGGAGAAACTGATAACAAATAATTGCCCACCAGTTGCTGATTTAGTATTTACCGATCCACCGTATGGAATGAAAAAAGAAGCGGACGGCGTTTTGAACGATAATTTAAATTATGACGATTTACTTGAATTTAATAAAAAGTGGATTTTTCTTTCGTTTGACGCATTAAAAGAAAATGGCTCGTGGTATTGTTGGGGGATTGACGAGCCGTTAATGGATATTTACGCGTTTATATTAAAGCCGCTACAAAAAGCAAATAAAATTACTTTTAGAAACCTTATAACTTGGAAAAAAGAAAACGACAATCCGACAATGCTATTTAATGGCGCGTGTTCGTCTAACAATAGAAGTTATTACACAAACGAAAAGTGTTTATTTGTTATGGCGGGTGTGCAGGGGTTCAACAATAACGCAGATCATTATGATGAAACATTTGAGCCGATACGCGCCTTTATGGAACAAGAGGCAAAAAAGGTAGTATTGACAAGCAAAAAATTAACGGAAATTACTGGCGTTCAAATGTATGGTCATTGGTTTACTAAATCGCAATTTACCATTATTCCCGAACATCACTATAAAAAATTACAAGAATATTATAACGGCGCGGCGTTTAATATGCCGTATAACGAAATACAAAATCTATTCAATGCCGATCAACATCAAAATCTTAAAGAAGCGGTGATGGCAAAACGCGCTTATTTTGACGGTAACGCGGCACAATGTATAGACGTTTGGTGTAGTGATGTAACAAGTCAAAAAGAACGCGAATTAACGGGTGGACACGCAACGCCAAAGCCGCTGGCTTTATGTGCAAGAGCAATAAAAACAAGTAGCCGAGAGGGTGAAACCGTCCTTGACCTTTTTGGCGGATCAGGTTCGACGCTTATCGCTTGCGAACAGACAAACCGCAAATGCAGAATTATGGAACTTGAACCGCATTATTGCGATGTAATTATAAAGCGGTGGGAAACGCTTACGGGACAAAAAGCCGAACTTATTGAAAGGGTTGAATAACTTGAATCAAGTTGAAATAATCGCGTTTATCGCGCAAACGGCATTGACTTATATTTTTGTTGCAATCGCAACAGGGAACGCACAAAAACAAACGGTCATAGATCAGAAAACGGATTTAAGGGCAACGAAAGAAGATATTATGTCCGAATTGAAAGACAGCCGCAGGACGCTTTTACAACAGAATGAAGCTGCGACAAAAGCGCAGATTGATGTTTTAAGGGCGACGATTAAAGCCGAGATCGAACAGGCGACAAAGGAGAAAAACAACAAATGATTAAATTCATCATTCCCTTGCAACCGATATCGAAAAAAAATAGTCAACAGATATTTATAAACCGCAAGACGGGCAATCCGTTTATTATGCCCTCTCAAAAATTCAAGGACTATGAAGCGGCGGCAGCTTGGTTTATTCCGCGCAACGTGCATATAAATCAGCCTGTCAACGTGAAATGCTTGTTTTTTATGAAGAATCGGCAGAAATGCGATTTAACGAATATGCTTGAAGCGATTGACGATGTTCTCGTTAAATGTGGCTTGCTTGCCGATGATAACTATACGATTATTCAATCGCACGACGGATCCCAAATAATGCACGACAAGGAATCGCCGCGCACGGAAGTTTATATCGAATTTATAAAAGACGGCGAATAACCGTCTTTTTGTTGTTGCGGTACGCGGCATTTTGTGATAAAATTGACTTAAAGAAAGGAATTGAAAAACTATGACAAAAGAAAACCGAGAACGTGTAATTGAAGCAATCGAAACATACAATAAAAAGGCTTCGGAAGAAAATCAACTTGATGTTTACGAAGTATTTGATATGTTTGATACTATTACGGACGATGAAGCCGAAAACATTATCGCACAAATAGAAAGTAAATAAGAATTAAGGCGCGGAGAAATCTGCGTCTTTTTTGTTGCAGAAACGAGAAAAATATAAAAAAGGTGTTGCGTAAACGGGAATTTTGATTTATTATTGTCTTGTAACATCTTGAAAGGAAGTTTTAAAATATGAAAACTGTTGAAATTGAAAAAAAACGATTAGAGGAAGTTGAAAACAAGAAACGAAAGTATATCGAATATTACAAGCGATATGAACAATTCTATTATCTTGAAATGGCAAAAGAACAGGCGGCAATCGCTGAAAGCATAAAAATCCGCTTGAACCGTGCCGAGAGGGCAAAAAGCAAAGCAAAAGAAGAACGCAAAAGCCGTTCGTCATTAGATCGGGCAATTAAGGAAATGCAAATCGAAATGTCAGCGAAAGCGGCGGGACTTGATAGCGTTGTAATTTGCGCGGGAACATCGCCAGTAACAGCGACGGCAATCATCGACGAGATCATCGAAAGCGAATTTGACGCGGAATCAAAATTGATAATGATTAAACTTTTTCTTGATAACGAAATGTCAAGTTTAGATATCGACGGATTGTTGCACGACGAATATATCGTAATACCGAAAAACCGAGAAAAATAACGAGATCTGAAAAGAATAAATTAAATCATTTCCGACCAATATAAGAAAGCGGGAATGATAGTGTTGAGAAAGGCAAGGCGAATAAACCCGCTTTGCCTTTTTTGTTGCACAAATAACGCATTTTGTATCATTTTGCTTTAAAGTATTGACAAAACGAAAATTATGAGTATAATGACAGGTGAAAAAATCCAAAATTTACAAACGGTTGCCCTCGGTATTCAATCAAATATCAGCAGGAGCAACCTTTTTTTGAAAAAGGCGGGTGCGATTGGTGGGGCGACCTTCGCGGTATAAATCGGAAATAGAGCCGCATTTACAAGAAATTAAAAAAGCAGTTGAAGCGGGTGCGACAGATAAAGAAATTGCGGACGCTTTCGGGCTTTCGGTAAGCACGATTTACGAATATAAAAAGAAATATCCCGATTTTTCAAGGGCTTTCGCGCGCGGGCGCGTACAAGTGGTTTTTGAAATCAAAGCCGCATTGTTAAAAAAGGCACTCGGGTTTGAATATGAAGAAGAAAAGCGCGTCGGACGGAAAGATAAAGACGGCGAAAATATAATTCTTGTTGAAAAATATAAACGGTATTCCGTTCCGAGTGAAACGGCGGCGGCTATGTTATTAAGAAACTACGATGAAACGTGGCGGGATAATGACAAAGCAAGTGCAGAAATAAAACGACAAGAAGCCGATTTGCGAAAGGCGATAGCAGAAGCGTCAAATTTTGATTTAGAGGTGTAACAATGGAAAGCGGTAAATATTACGTTATAGGTTATGGCAATAACTTGATTGAAAGTTTGACAAAAGAACAGATTCTTGCGGCTATTACGCAAGCGGTTGAAAGTCATTCGATAGCTGATGTTGATACAGGCTTTGTAACGACGCTCAAAGAACAGAATTCAAACACAGGTTTGAAATTTTGGGTAGGCACTACGGCACAGTATAACGCTATTGAGCAGAAAGATGAAAATTGCTTTTATGTCCTTACAGATGACACGGAACTTGATGACTTTGCGGAAGCAATACAAAATCTTAACACGACTGTATCGGGTGCAACAGAACAAATTGAACAACAGCAAACGCAGATAAACAATTTGGGTAATTATATAGTAGGCGACGGCGGTATCAATGATCAGATACACGATTTGAATGACAGATATCAGCTTGTAGCAGGAACTGTTGTTAATTTAAACACACGCACAGGCGTTTTAGAAACTGACGTTTCCGATTTAAAATCGCGCACTTCAAATTTGGAATCGTCAGCAAGCGTTCTTCAAAACGGGTTAAGACAGGTTGTTATAGATGTTAATGCTTTGGAAGATAAGCTTGATTATAACGACGCGGCAAAAGCAATTTATCATAATAGCTCTGTAATTCCTTACGGTGATAATTTAGATATAACTTTAAATAATCCTGCAACGCCGTATAGACTATTTAACGTTTTAGCACAAAGAGAAGGAATGAATATTCAATGCAACGTGCTTTGTATGTTAAATAACGGCTTTATAACGGGCGTAGGAGTAGAAAATTACAGCGACAGCACACAAATGCAATTCAATATATCGTTGTATATAAGCAACGGTAAAATAACAAGAAACGAATCAACGTGTTCTATTATGCAGAATTGGGAAGGTAGTCCCGATATGGAATTTGTTCACGTAAAAATAATAAGCATATACGCGATTATTTAAAAAAGGAGAAAAAACGATGTTACTTTCAACAACGGGAAGCGCGGCACTTTTAAATCATCTTTGCGGCAAATCCGCAAGCGTGTCAATCGGCTCAAATAACAATTGTTGGCTTGGACTTTTCACGACAAAGCCGAATGACAACGGCACGGGCGGCGTAGAAGTCGGGTCGGGGAAAAATTACAGCCGCGTGAATATATCGTCACTTATGAGCGCGACAAATCGCTCGGCAGTAAATACAAATGATATAAACTTTAATGCGGCAATAGTGCCGTCAGATCCCGACGCACAAAGCGGCGCGGATTGGGGAACAATTGTTGCTTTCGGTCTTTTCACAACGCAGACGGGGAACGTTCTTTATGCGTGGGGCGACCTTGATTCGCCTGTCACGGTGAACACCAAAAACACGCTTCATTTTCTTGCGGGAAAATTCGAACTTTTCCTTGATGAAAGTGTAACGGCAAGCGCAACGACTTAATAAAGGAAGATGATATATGAGAGGGCGGGCAATTTACTTTCAAAACCGCAGAATATTAGTTTTTTGTGGATATAAACGGAATACGCCGCGCCCTATTTATGATTTATTTAGCACAGCGGCGGAAACAGCGACAGCGGGCGAAAATAATGAAACGTTAATAACAGATACAAACAACTTTCCCGAATCCGAAAGCGGCGGCGCGGTGGGGTCTGATGAAGAAGCATTTATAACAAGCGCGGAACAACAAGCCGAAATCGAAAGCGGAATATCAATAGCGCAGACGGTAAAAGGAACAGTTTATACTGATATTTTAGCTTTGGCTGATAATGGAATCATTATAAACAACAATTCCGAAGCGATAAAAACGGAATTAAAGTTATCCAAAACTAAAAGCGGCACAACATCACGCGAAAACGCTGAAACAATAAAAACACCTATTCCGAAATTCACGGAATCAAAGGAAACAGCGACAACGGGCGAAAACAACGACGGCTTTATTACAAGTCATTTTAACGAAGCCGAAGCCGAAAGCGGTATATCAACGCGGCAAAATGCAGAGCCGTACAACGAACAACCTACGCCGCAAACAGTTATAGCGGCGGGGATATATGCAGGAAACAGCGGAATAAGTGCGCCAGTTGTATTTGAAATAGCATTACCTATACGTTATATGTATGGCGGTGATGAGGCAAACGCTTTAAGTATTGAGTTTGACAGCAACGGGGGAGTAGTAGCGTGGAGAGATAAATCACAGGAAGATGGCGACTATATCGGCGGAGTTACACCACAAGGCGATCTTTTCCTTATTACAGATGACGCAATGATCGCAGTCACGGCTGATACAGAAGTCACGGAAACTGAATATATGCAATTTCATAAGTATTTTATACCTGTTCCCGACAATAACGCATAGGAGCGATACCATTTGACAAAAGGAATTGACATTTCAAAATTTCAAGCAGGCTTAAAAATCACGGACGCAAAAAAAGCAGGATATGAATTTGTTATAATTCGCGGCGGTTTAACTGGTTACGGATCGAAGCGACCGAAAGTCAAAGATATTTACTTTGAGGACTTTTACAAGCAATGCAAAGCGGAGAATATGCCGTGCGGTGTTTATTACTATTCGTGCGCTACAAACGCGCAAGAGGGAATCAACGAAGCGAAATTCTTACATCAACATTGTCTTGACGGTAAAAAATTCGAATATCCGATTTACATTGATGTTGAAAACGATTATTGGCAAGCAGACGATAAAAGCGGTGTAACGGACGCGATTATCGGTTTTTGTGAAACGCTTGAAAATCTCGGCTATTATGTCGGCGTTTATGCTTCGTTGCATTGGTTTAATACCAAAATCGAAACGGACAGATTAAACGCTTATACGAAATGGGTTGCCGCGTGGAATAAAGAAAAACCGCAATTTAAATATAATGCTTTTGACCTATGGCAAAACAGCGATAACGGCGTAATCGGAAAACATATCGTTGATACCGATTACGCGTATAAAGACTTTCCGCGCATTATCAAGCGAATCGGAAAGAACGGATATAAAACCGTCGAAGCGTTAGCGATTGAAGTTATCGCGGGAAAATGGGGATCAGGCAATGAACGCCGCCAAAAACTCACAGCGGCGGGATATAACTACGAAACAGTACAAAAAGCCGTTAATGAAATGCTGATGAAATAAAGATGTTTACAAGTTTACCGCAGTTTTATAATTCGGATATATGGCGAACATTCCGCTTGCAGCTTATTGATGAACGCACAAACAAAAGCGACGGAATACTTTACAGCGAATACAGCGGGAAACCGCTTGTTCGTGCTTATGACATTATCGCACATCATAAAACGCCGCTGACAATGGCAAACGTAAACGACTTTAATATATCGCTCAATCCCGAAAACATAATGCTTCTGTCAATGGCGGAACATAACGAAATACACGCACGTTTCGGCTATACGGCAGAAAGAAAAGTATATTATGTGTACGGTGCGCCGTGTTCGGGCAAAACAACTTTCGTTCAAAGCGTTAAAGGCAATTCGGATATTGTCGTTGATATGGATAACATATGGCAATGTATCACAGGCGGCGAAAGATATTTCAAGCCGAACGCGCTGAAACAAAACGCTTTTGCCGTTCGGGATTGCTTGACCGATATGATTAAAACGAGGGCGGGCAAATGGGAACGAGCGTATTATATCGAGGGCGGCGCGTTAAAAAGCGATAGAACGCGCAAAATCGCGCTTTTAGGCGCAGAGCCTATATTTATTAACACAGATAAAGAAACGTGCTTATTGCGGCTTGCAAGCGACGAAAAACGCACACAAACGCAAAAAGACGAATGGATTAAATATATAACCGAATGGTTTGAAATATTTACAGATTAAAAAAAGGATTTAAAATTATGGACGCGGGAATATGGGTTGCAATAATCACGGGTATTTGTACGCTTGCAGGTGTAATAGTTACGGTTGCTGTCGGCAATAGTAAAACTATTTACCGCATTGAACAGCTTGAAAAAAAACAAGACAAGCACAATACGTTAATCGAACGTATGTACAAAGCCGAAGATAACATCAATATTCTTAAAGAGAAAATGAGCGTCGCAAATCATCGAATTGATGATTTAGAAAATAAAGGAGAATAAAAATGATTACTTTAAAAGGTGCAAACGCTGATTATGTAGGACTGTCAACTGATGAAAAGCCGACAAACGTAAGTGTAAATTCCCTGTTTCTCGAACTTGATACAGGAGATTTTTACTACTTTGACGGTTCGGCTTGGGCAAAGGTCGGGGGTTAATAATGAGCCATTATGACATATTACTTGCAAAAAAATTAAGCGGCGGCGGTGGCGGTCTTACGCCTTATTATACAACAAGAGCGTTTACGTTCGTTCCGAAAAGTTCGTCGCCTTATAATTATGTTGACTTGACAGAAGAAGAAAGAGACCTGTTTGTAGCCGCAACGAAAAGTATTGCAATAGCAGTATTTACTGTCAATAATGTGGAGTACAGATGGTTGTCGGTTAATCTTGATGTGATCGCATCTTCCGACGCAAACAGTTGGTATTTTTTGCCCGAAAGAGGTGCTACGGTATTAGCTCCGCATATTTTAATAATTAGATTTAAAGCTAAAACCGCTACTTACGGTCTTGCGGCGACTTCTGCAAAAATAGATAATGTAGCGTTAGACGAAATAACGGTCAGATTTGAGTTTTATTCATTAGAATCAATTTTATAAACATAAGGAGAAATAAAATGAGTTATCAAAACAACACAATTGAAGCATTAAAGAAACTTTATGCCGCTATGGGCGGCACGGCGGCAGATGTTGAAAATCTCAACATTACGCCCGAAATGATCTCCGCTATTGCAGACATTTATCAAGGCGGATCATCTTTGCCCGAAGTTACAGGTAGTGACAACGGCAAATTGCTGACGGTTGTAAATGGCGCGTGGAATAAAGCAATAGCACAAATACCTGTTATTTATCCCACATACACTTACGTTGAAGGGTGGGAGTGCGACACGACTTTTGCAGATTTATATGAATGGATTGCAAGCGGGCGTATGGCAATAGCACGCATACGTCTTAGTGAAAGTCAAGAAGCGTATATACCTATGTCAGGAATAGAGTACGCAGAAAGCACTCCTGTGGGCGTTGCATTTGCTATCGCCGCGCCGGCAAGTTATAGCGATGTGAAGCATCTCACTTCAATATATATTGGTCACGGTGCAGAAGGTATAATTGTTGAAACAGATGCGGGCTATCTGTCTGCGAATGATCCGAACACGTAAGAGAAAACCTTTCTCTTATAAATTCTCTTTCGAAAGAGATATATAAATAATAAAATAACCTTCGTTTTTTGTCATATCATAATATCCTTTCGGCTCATAAAAACATTCGTTTATATTTGCAGATATAAACGGTGACGGATATGTTTTTACATAGTAATTCGCGAATCAACGGTGAGAACACCGTATCGGTCGTGTCGTGGTTTTTCTTCCGTCAATTCTTTCTTAAAAATTATTTTAACGTAGCGGATTCGTATAACGGCAGTACATCGGACTTTGAATCCGAGGGCAAAGGTTCGACACCTTTATTCGCCGCCAATATCCCCCCCGCTTTTGGTAATTGCAGGGAATTCTTTAATAC
>JAEIGA010001309.1_pt1 | contig 38741 bp, 28 predicted proteins | sample 9270691 | NCBI WGS metagenome assembly JAEIGA01 (sample SAMN17057246, study PRJNA624740) | gut metagenome | biome: biome; isolation source: fecal sample | host: Bos grunniens | place: China: Xizang | collected 2019
ACCCTCGACGCATCTTTAAAGGAAAATCTGCTCGCCTCATGGCACGTACAGAAAAGCTCCATTTTATCAAATTTGCAGCCTAAATAGAAGAAAAATCACTTACTGTCGCATTTGGTCTTGCAATTCAGCTCTTTGCCTCTCCTTTTCCTGCTCCCCCGTACCACGCACCGCAGGTGCGTTCTTCACCACAGCGTCAGCTGTTCTTCACCATCTGCCGCAGGCAGATTCTTCACCATGCGCAACGCGCATTCTTCGCCACGGCGCAAGCCGTTCTTCCTTACCAATACCGCGAGCGTAGCGAGCCGAATTCTGAGCCCCAGGGGGGCGGCAGCTCAGTAGGCCGGCGCGTAAGCGCCGGTTCTAGCGAAATAATGAATAGGAGCCCCGGTTGAGGGGCGGCAGAGAGAGTGTGAACGATATTCACTTTTGATAAGGAATAAGAGTATACATAAAGCTTTGTTTTTCAATAAACCCCATGTCTCAAGCCACGACTTTCTGCCGCCCCCCCGGGGCTCCAATCTTTCTCCATCGGGTACCCGGCGCTCACGCACCGGGCTACTACGCTACCGCCCCGGGGCTCTGGATTCCGCTCGCCTGTGGCGAGCCTAACCTCCATACCACGCACCGCAGGTGCGTTCTTCACCACAGCGCCAGCTGTTCTTCACCATCTGCCGCAGGCAGATTCTTCACCATGCCCAACGGGCATTCTTCACCACGGCGCAAGCCGTTCTTCCTTACCAATACCGCGAGCGTAGCGAGCCGAATTCTGAGCCCCGGCTTGAGGGGCGCCATAAAATAGCCCGGTGGTGGAGCCGCGTCAGCGGCGACCTGTCACGGCGTAGGCGTAGACGAAGACGGAAACCCCGGGTTAGTCGTCCATCCATTGGAACCCCGGAGGGGTGGTATAAAGGATTGCATCATATTGTAGTTCGTTTATTATCTATGGCATTGCAAGAAAAAAAAATGTGTCAATGTTGAAGCCACGCATTATGCCACCCCTGAACGGGGTTCCAATATATTTTACATCTTTCCCGGGGTTTCGCCGCTACGCGCAGCTCCACCACCGGGCTACCATATATCGCCCCTCAACCGGGGCTCTGAATTCCGCTCGCCTGCAGCGAGCCTAATCCCCGTACCACGCACCGCAGGCGCATTCTTCACCACGGCGCAAGCCGTTCCTTCCCACCCCACCCTGCGAGCCGCAGGCGAGCGAAACTCCCACTTCCAACATTCAACATCCAAAATCCAACATTCAATACGATAGTCTCGCTTCGCTCGCAGGCAAATCTACTTGAATCAGCCTCCGGCTGATGGTGAAGAACAGCTTGCGCTGTAGTGAAGAACGGCTATCGCCGTGGTGAAGAATGCGCCTGCGGCGCATCGTGAAGAACGCACCTGCGGTGCGAGGTACGGGGAGGCAAAAGAGGCCTGCCCCGAAGGACAGACCTCTGAGAATAGAATAACAATGAAATTATGTTTACCCATAACCAACACCGGGGTTGCCGGGGCAACCCAAGTGCCGGTCTGAGAATGGTCAGCATCTATGGATTGGGTGGACCATAGCGCTGTGTTTGCCTTACTTGCGGCGGCGGCGAGCTGCAAGAGCAGCCAGAGCCAGCAAGCTCAGCGTAGCCGTGGTCGGCTCAGGAATGATAGCTGTACCGGAGATAACAACACCAGCGTCGGTGTCCGTTACCTTCAGGTCCTTCAGCTCACCATCGGCAAGACGCAATACGGCGTCACCCACAGTGATGGAGAAGTCGGCCAGGTTTTCCTCAGCATTAAGCACATAGGCCAACTGCTCCTCGAAGAGGTCAGAGCCTGTAGCCAAAGTGAAGGAGAACTCAAAGCCCTCATCACCGGCAGCAATCAACTGCTCGGCTGCGGAACCGGTAAGATCGATACCGTAGCTGTCGACCATATCATTGATGGATACGGTCAAATTGCGGAAGTTCGTCAGCTCTGCACCATTGTAGTCAATGGTGGAGGTGGCGTTTTCCCAATCAGATACAGCGAACAGCAAGGAAGCATGCTCCAGAACAAGGCTATCAAGCTCCAGAGTACCGGCGTTGAACAACTCACCACCGGCAAGTGCTACCTCGCTCAGAGACAAGCTACCAAGGTTTTCCAACGTAGCACCATCGTATACGGTGACATCACCGGCCTTGAAGGTACCCTGGTTGTCAATCGTGGTATCGGCATAAATCTCCATATCGCCGAAGCTCATGGAAGACTTGGAATCAACAGACAGATAAGCGTGCTTGTTGGTGTAACCCAAAGCCTTATCCTGTACGCTGCCGATGTAGGTCTTATCGCTACCGAACTCAACAGCACCGCCGTTGGTGGCCTTGATGGTGGTCGTCACGTTGTTAACAGCAGCCTTCTTAGCACCGAACTCATCGGTACCGGAGTCGAGCAAGTATGCAACAGTCTCGGTGGTACCCTCGCCGGAGCTTACACGACCCACCGTATCCTTATCGGCCAGTACAGTCTTGGTTTCAGCAACTCCATCCTTGTAACCGGTAATCACTTCCTTCTCTACCCACTCACCGGAGTAGCCGAGCTTGTAGGAGGACTTAGTGGTTACAGTCTCACCCTTATGGGTCAGCTTGGAGCCTGCACCATCTACAGCGATTTCTACATTCGTGTTGGAGTTGTAGTTCGTGATGAACTGCGTAGCAGCACTGGTCATGGTAGAACCACCGCTGATGTCTACCTTCATATTATGGCCATCCCAGCCCAGGATTGTGCGGTAGTTGTATTCGGAGCCCTTCGGGGCCACGTTGCAAACATCCATGGTGGAGCCGTTCTTGAGCACAAGCTCACCGCCGCCCAACCAAGCATTGTTGTAACCGCCAACGAACTGGGAGTTATCCAGAACGAGCTTACCGGTGTACTCGGCATTGTAGCCCATGTGCAGCGTGCTGCCCTCAGAGATATCAACCTTAGAGTTAATCACCTCCATGGTACCATTGCCATTGTAACCAATACCCAGCTGAGAGTTGCTACCCTTCATGACGAGGTTAGCATCCTTCACAACCATGTGGCCGTCTACAACAAGAGCCTCGTCGTTAGACTTGCCCGTTCCGGTCAGGATGAACTGAGAACCGCTGTCCTTACCGTTACCATCAACATTAAACGTTGCACCGGAGTGTACGTTAATCTTGGAGGCTGTGTAGGTACCAGCGTTCTTAACGTCAGCGTTGGCATATACTTCCATCTGCTTGAAGGACATGCTGGAGTCCTTACCTACCGTGAAGGTGGCAAAGTTGCTCTTGTTAGCCTCGATGTAATCGGCGTTCACACCAACATTGCCAACGTAGGTCAGAGCGCTATCGAACTGAACACGACCACCCTCTGTGGCAGAGATGTTCACCTTAGCGTTGCTAACAGCATAACCCAGAACACCGTTCTTGTCCGTACCATTGCTGAGGAGGTAGGTAATGGTATCACCATGGCCGGCAACATACTTGCCGTCACCGGTGGAGCCTTTATCAAGCCACTGACCATCTGCGTTCTGTACCCACTCACCGGTAGTACCAACAACATAGTGGCCGTTGTTCACGTTCTGGCCGGTCTGGTGGAAGAGGGAATTCTCACCGCTTACCTTGATATTCGTGGTGGTATTGCTGTGGAAGTTGGTGACAAACTGCGTTGCAGAGGAGGTGAATGTACCACCGTCCTTCACGTTGAGATTCTGCTCCTGCACTGGTACGGGATTTTGGGGACCATCATGGTTCGTGATACCCATGAGCACACGATAGTTATAATCACCCTCGGTCTTGCAAACGCCCATTGAGGACCCCGGACCGGTCACATTGATGGTGCTATCACCATATACCCACAGGTTATTGTCGGCACCCGTAAGAGAAGAGCCACCCTGTACATTCAACACGCCGTCATCGTTGCGACCAACGCACAACGTTCCGCCGTTGGAGAGATCTACAGTGGACTTGCCGTCAACCGTCATCACACCGCCATCAATCCAGAATGCACCGGCTTTGCTGTCGGTTAATGCCAAATTGGTGTTGGTCACGTTGAGCACACCGGAGATGACGCCGGACTTGCCGGAGCCGGCATTGTTAAGCTCTACGTTGCTTCTTACGTCATCAGAACCGAGGTTCATCACACCGCCCTTATCAACACCCAGAGAGTTGGCAATCAACTTGCCGCTACCTTCGTAGTTGAAGATGCCACCGTTGTTGACGTTGATGTTCGTGGCACTGAAGGTACCATCGTTCTTTACGTCAGCGTTGGCATATACCTCCATCTGCTTGAAGGACATGCTGGAGTCCTTACCTACCGTGAAGGTGGCATAATTGGACTTGTTAGCATTGATGTACTGTTCGTTTACAGCGACGTTGCCAACGTAGGTCAGAGCGCTATCGAACTGAACACGACCACCCTCAGTGGCAGAAATGTTCACCTTAGCGTCGCTTACAGCGGCACCAAGAGCACCGATAGAGTCCGTACCCTGGCTGAGGAGGTAGGTGATGGTATCACCCTTGCCGTCGATATACTGGTTTACACCGGTGGAGCCTTTATCAAACCACTTACCATTTACTTCCACCCACTCACCTGTGGTGCCAACAGCTTTGTGCGTCTCCTTCACAGTCTGGCCGGTCTGCAGGAAGAGGGAATCCTTACCGCTTACCGTGATGTTCGTGGTAGTACCGCCATGGAAGTTGGTGACAAACTGCGTTGCAGAGGAGGTAAAGGTAGAACCGCCCTGCACGTTGAGGTTCTGCGTGGGGGTAGTATCATCGATACCATCATGGTTCGTGATGCCCATGAGCACACGGTAGTTGAACTGATCCGTGTCGTTGCAAACGCCCATTTTGGAGCCGTCTTTTACGGTGATGGTGCTATTATCATATACCCACAGGTTGTTAGAGCCACCGGTAAGGGTGGACCCGCCCTGTACAATCAACTCGCCGGCATTTTCGCTACCCACGCGCAGTGTTGTACCGGCAGAGAGGTCTACATTGGACTTGCCGTCTACCAACATCGTGCCACCGTCAATCCAGAACTGGCTGGAAGAGCTGCCGGTTACAACCAAATCGGTATTGGTAATTTCCATCTTGCCGGAGACGAGGCCGGACTGGGAACCGGTAGCATTCAGTTCCATCTCAGTTCTGCCTTTATCGGAACCAATAGTAATCAAGCCTTTATCAGATACACCAATAGAGTTAGCCTTGATGGTACCATCTGCAGCAAAGTTACCACCGTTCACAACGATATCCGTTGCGGTGAAGTTGGATCTCTCGGAAGTAATGGTCTCACCCTTGCTCAATTCAACCTTACCGGTGGTGAAGGAGCTGTCAGAGATTGCAATCTTGTTCAGACCCTCTACGGAGTCCATCGTTACGTTAGAGCCCTTGATGACAGAGAACGTGCCTTCAGTCTTAACCGTGGAACCGGTCATGGTTGTACCGCGAAGCTCTACGCCCTCCTTGGAGCTGAGAACGGAATCCTTCACGACTGAACCGCCATTAAGAACAAGAGCACCCTGCGTTACCTCCAACTGAGACTTGTTGGAATCAACGACGGCACCATCCTTACCAATGCTGTTGACGCTTACCTCGGATTCGTTCAATACCAGTTTGCCACCGGCATTGATGTTGCCACCCTCCATCTTGGAGGACTCAAGCTTCACATCCTTGGCTGCGGTCAAATCAGTATCCTTAATCCAGTTGTTGGCGCCGATAGAGATATCACCCTTCGTTGCAACAAGCTTGGCATTGTCGAAATCTGCACTATTCTCAACACCATCATTGGGACCAGTCGGACGGAAAGCACCGCCGAAACCTTTACCCGTGGTAATGGAGTCAGCTGTAAGGGAAGAGGTGCAACCTTCCACCTTACCCACTAAAGGATACTCTTTTGTTTCAATACCCCAAATCGTGCTACCATCGGCAAGTACAACAGCACCATTCACCGTCAGGTGGCTGCCTACTGCTTTGCCGTTGGCAGCAGTGGAGGTCATATCCAGCTTCACGGCATTACCGCCATTGATGCTGTCTACAGTGGCAGTAGAGCCGGACAGTTCAAGCTTCTCACCGGCAACGATGTTGCCACCGTTCATGGTGCTGCTGCTCAACTTGACAGAACCGTTCTTGGCAATCAAATCAGAGTTTTCTACCTTAACACCATTGCTCAATACAACATCACCGGTCTGAGCAGTAGCAGTAGAACCATGAGTCAAGCTGGCGCCATCCTTCAGGACAACGGAATCCTTAGCTACGAGATTGCTAGTAATAACAGTATTTCCACCACCAATCGTGATATCACCTTCGGTAGCTGTGAGATCTGCACAGGAAATATCCTGTACGCTACCTGATAAATTCTTTTCGGCAGTAATAGACTTAGCCGTCACGCTGGCTGTGTATGGGTCACCCCAATATTCCTCACCGACAAAACCGCTCCAACCATGAATAGAGCTATCTGCAGCAAGTTTGATATCCTGATTTACTTCAAGAGAAGGACCAGCCTCACCGAAAGAACCTTTCATTATCAGAGAGAGCTCCTCGCCGCCATGAATCTTGTCAACCTTAACTTGAGAAGTATGGACAGTCAACGTACCACCAACGGTAATTTCTCCACCATTCATGGTGCTGCCTACGATGGAAACGTTGCCATCAGCTGCAACAAGGTTAGCATCCTTTACGGTAGAACCATCCAATACTCCGATGTTGCCATCGGCTTTGATGGTGGAGTTCTCAATGGACGTGCCGTTGAAGTGAGCATTACCATGAATTACGATATCTTTGGTAGTGTTATCCTTGATTACGGAACCGGCATTGGTGGTCAAAGTGCCATCCTTGCCCTTCAGCTCTACCCAGCAATCATCCGTGATATGCAACTCAACAGGACGGCCAATTGTGCCTGTAACTGTTGTGCTGGGACCGGAGATAACAACCTTCTCAAAGTCGGTGCTGAGGGTATGGCCGGCATCCTCGCCAAGCGTGGTAGAAGTACCACCGGTCAACTCTACAACATTGAAGTTTTTAATTTGATTCCAATTTACGTCGCCGTGGTTATCGAAGGTGATAACGCGGTCACCGGTCTGTACTTCATCACCGATAGTACCGGCACCATAGATATCGCCAAGCACCTTAGCATCGCCACTCAAAACAACGTGCGTACCACCGTAAACTTTGTCACGCTCACCGGCACCATAAACATTACCGGTTACAGTGCCGCCATTGAGTTCAACCAAAGTACCTTCCTTGACAACAGAAGAAAGATGGTTGTAAACACCACCACCATAGATTGTACCTACGGTGCCGTTCTCCAACTTGATATGAGTTGAATCTACGTATCCAATAAAATTATATCCACCATGCGCGTTGGAATAGGAGCCACCGCAAATTGTATCAACAGACGCATTATCACCATTTACAGTAATCGTAACTTTATTATCAACAGCGCCGCCCATCATACCGCCTGCAATAAACCCTACGGAACCACCATGAACAGTGATATTTACCGCTTCATTCAAAGCAATCGGATTGGATTCCCAAAGCATGTACTGTTCCGCTTCCTCGCGGGTCATTCCTTCCGTATTAACTAGGCCATTTACGTGCGACTTCAAGCCGTCTACAGCAATCCATGAGCTACCATAAATATCTCCAACGGTTGCACCATCGTATACGTTAATATCAATGGTGGGATAATTACCTTCTGCGTCAAGCGTTGCTTTAGGCGCGAATCTTTTAGTATGAGGAGAAGCAGATTTGCTACCATATGCGCCATTGATACCGCTCTGATCAATATAACCGGCATAGATATAAGTTGCTTCACCGTAAACATTAACAGTCCTATCCCCTGTAATGTAACTTCCAATAGCACCGGACGCTGCTATACGTGCAACTTTACCGTCTTCACCGATATTTATCTCGGCTGATGATGCAGAACCATTGGAATACAGAGGAGCAAGATATCCATATCGGGAAGTCTTTGTAACCCCCGAAATAAGTTTATCTCCTGTGGCGTCAGTATTTAAGGTAGTTGTCACCTTACCGTCAGCCCCCGTCTCACGGACAGGTTGGGCACCATAAGCAAAAGTGCTTAACACTGCAGCAAGCAGTGCAACTGGTAAATGTAATTTCATTTGTATATTATTGTTAAATTGTCTTTATTTCCGTCCACAGCTCACCTAAAGCAGGGACGACCTGAGGGCAGTTTATCTCTTTTTTAGGGAGATGACAAAGTTCGCTTTAACAGTGAATAAGTTATGCAAATTTGCATGTCAATTTTTCATTCAATTCCCACTATAAGAGAGTGAATTAAAGTGCTGATAATCAACATTTTTTGAAACTTTTAGCTTGCCATCTCTCTAAAAAAGAGATAACAAAGGAGGTTGGATTTTTGATTTTAGATTTTTGATTTAATACTTTTGGGCAGCGGGCGGGGATTCCTATACAATAAATTTTCGCGCGCGTACGTGAGGGATTTTGGATTTTTGAAGTTTGATTTTAGATTTGGGTATCTCTAAAAACTCGATAAATAGCAATTTGGCTATATCGTAGGGTGGGACTTCAGACCCACCTTTTTGGTGGTAAGGTTTAATAATAAATGTTGGACTAAAGTCCAACACTCCGATAGTATTCCCCCACAACTACCAATTTGTGGGGGCCCCGGAGTTTTTAGAGATTCCCGATTTGGAAGTTTCGTTCGCTTCCTCTATACCACCACAGGTGCATTCTTCACCACGGCGTAAGCCGTTCCTTCCTCCTCCGTACCACGCACCGCAGGTGCGTTCTTCACCACAGCGCTAGCTGTTCTTCACCATCTGCCGCAGGCAGATTCTTCACCATGCCCAACGGGCATTCTTCACCACGGCGCAGGCCGTTCCTTCCTCCCCCGTACTACGCCCCTACAAAATCAGTTGATTTTAACGCAGAATCATGTATAATGGGGAGCACACCATGGCCTTTACACACTTACACGTTCACACAGAGTACTCGCTGCTAGACGGCATGATCCACACGAAGGATCTCATCAAGCGTTGTGCCGAACTGGGCATGAACTCCGTAGCTATTACGGACCACGGTAACGTGTTCGCTGCCATTGAGTTCATGGTGAATGTGAAGAAGCACAACAAGGGCATTTTGGAGTGGAATAAGGAGCACCCGGACGAGCCGAAGCCTGTGTTCAAGCCTATTTTGGGCTGCGAAATCTACTTATCGCCCACGCCGATTGACGTCAAAAAACAAATACCCGGCCGCCACAAATACACGCATTTGGTGTTGCTGTGTGAGAACAACTTGGGCTGGGAGAACCTGATAAAAATTGTTTCACGCGGGCATTTGGACGGCTTTTATTACAAGCCGCGTGTGGATATGGCCACGCTGCGCGAGTTTAGCCGAGGGCTTATCTGCCTGACGGGCTGTGTATCCGGTCCCATGCAGGAGTGGATACTGCAAGACCAGCCGGAGAAGGCGGAGGAGGTGCTGCTGGAGCTCATTGATATTTACGGCAAGGACAACTTGTTTGTGGAGCTGCAGGACCACGAGCTGGAAAGCGAGCGCCGCTGCACGCCGGAGCTGGTGCGCCTAGCCCGCAAGCACGATGTGGGCTTGGTGGTTACAAACGACGCGCACTTTCTTAACGAGAGCGACCACGATGCGCACGATATTCTCATTTGCGTAGGCACGGGCAACAAGCGCATGGACGGCAAGCGCATGCGCTACCCCTCCAGCGTGTACTTTAAGAGCGAGGAGGAAATGCGCCAGCTCTTCCCCGAATACCCGGATGCGTACGAAAACACCAATATTATTGCCGAGCGCTGCAATACCTCCATCAAACTGGACTCTACCTCCACCGAGCGATACCCGGAGTTCGCGCCGGAGGACGGCTCTACCCGCGAGGAATACCTGCGCAAGATTTGCTATGAGGGCTTGGCCGAGCGCTACGGCAAGGAGCGTGCAGAGAACGACACGGAGCTGCGCGCACGCTTGGATTATGAGCTGAGCATTATTAACCAGCTGCGCTTCCCCAGCTACTTCCTGATTACGGCAGACTTCATTAACTGGGCCAAAAACCACGATATTCCGGTGGGGCCGGGCCGTGGCTCCGCCGCCGGTTCGCTGGTGGCGTATGTGATGAAGATTACCAACATTGACCCCTACGCCTTCGGCCTCATTTTCGAGCGATTCCTGAACCCGGAGCGTGTGAGCCCGCCGGATATTGATATCGACTTTTGCCAGAGTCGCCGCCCGGAGGTAATTGACTATGTGCGCCACAAGTACGGTGAGCGCGCTGTTACGCACATTATCACCTACGGCACCATGGGCGCTAAATCCGTGATTAAGGACGTGGCGCGCGTGCTGGACCTGAGCTATGCCGACAGTGACCGTATTGCCAAGCTGATTGAAAGCGGCCCCGGTGTTACCCTTGCCAAAAGCTACGATGCCAGCGAGGATTTGCGCAACTTGCTGCAAGACAGCACCTATGCCGAGGTATGGGAATACGCCCTGAAGCTGGAGGGCACCGTGCGCAACGTGGGCATGCACGCCGCCGGTGTGGTGATTGGCGACCGCCCGCTGGACGAATACGTGGCACTGACCCGCGACGACCTGAGCAACCCGCACGGCGAAGTTGTGGCCCAGTGCGATATGGGCGCCATTTACAACGCCGGCTTGCTCAAGATGGACTTCCTGGGGCTTAAGACCCTGACGGTGATGAAGGACGCAGAGCGCTATGTGCGCTGGCGCGAGCCGAACTTCTGCTACGATGCGGTGGATATTAAGGACCCGCAAACCTTTGCCCTGCTGAACCGAGGTGATACGATGGGTGTGTTCCAGCTGGAATCCGGCGGTATGGTGGACACGTGCCGCCGCTACGGCATTGACAACATTGAAGACATTATTGCTCTTTTGGCCTTGTACCGTCCGGGTGCCATGCAGTTCATGGACGACATGATTGCCGTAAAGAAGGGCTGGAAACAGGCGGAATACGAGCACCCGCTGCTGGAAACCGTGTCCGGCCTGACCTACGGCGTGATGATTTACCAAGAGCAGGTGCAGGCCGCAGCCAAGTTGCTGGCAGGCTACACCCTTGGCGGTGCAGACTTGCTGCGCCGCGCCATGGGCCACAAAGACATGCAGGAGATGGCGGAGCAGCGCCGCCGCTTTGTGAAGGGCTGCTGGGAGGTAAACCAAATTGAAGAGAAAACGGCCAACGCCATTTTCGATAAGATTCAGAAGTTCGCCGGTTACGGTTTCAACAAATCGCACTCTGCCTGCTACGGCCATATCTCGTACTGGACGGCTTACCTCAAGGCGCACTATCCGGTGGAATTCCTTTGCGGCTTAATGTCCAACGAATCCACCAACGAAAAGATTGGCGTGTTTATTCAAGAGGCCATTCGCATGGGCATTGAGGTACTGGGGCCCTGTGTCAACCACTCGGCGGTTAAGTTCCAGCCGGAGACGATGCCCAACGGCCACCTCGCCGTGCGCTTCGGCTTGGCCTCCGTTAAGAGCATGAGCTCTGAAACCGTGAGCGTGATTGTAGCCGAGCGTGAGAAGAACGGGCCATATAAGAGCCTGGAGGATTTCTGCTACCGCATACCGCCGCAGAGCGTGCGCCGCAACCAAATTGAAGTGCTGGTGCAGTGCGGCGCGTTCGATTGCCTGCACGTATGCCGTGCGCAGTTGTTCGACACGATTGAGCAATGCCTGAACGGTGCCGCCAGTGTGCACAAGGACAACGCGGCAGGGCAAATGTCGCTCTTCGATATGCAGGAGACTACCTCTGCCCCGGATGAGCGCGTGATTGTGCAAGAGTGGCCTAAGGATAAACGCTTGGACGAGGAGAAGTTCCTGACCGGCGCGTACTTTACCGGCAACCCGCTGGATAGCATGCGCGGCATTATCGATGCCCCCAAGTATACCCCCATTGGTGGCCTACCGGACATGACGGCCGATGAAATTAAGGGTGCTCACGAAATGGCCGGCATGCTGCGCACGGTTGCCATTAAAACCACCAAAAACGGTGATAAGTTTGCCATTCTTGGGGTGGAGGACTTTACCGGCTTTACCGAAGCCGTGCTGTGGGGAGAAAACTATACCAAGGCGCTGGAGGTAGAAGGCATGCTGCAAGCGGGCAGTTTCATACGCTTCAGGGCCGGTATTCGCGAGGACGAACGTACGGGTGGCAAGAAGGTATCGGCACGCGGGTTGGAGCTGCTGGAGGCTGGCGCCAGAAAGCGCCGTGGCAAGGGGCCAAACTTCTACGAGATTGTGCTCAACACCGCCCGCCACACGGCAGAGGATTTGGAGATTATCAAGAACATCCTTCTGGAGCACAGCGGCAAAACCCCGGTGCATATCACCTTCCGTAACTCCTTGGGCAACCGCGCCTCGATTGAGCTGGGCGAGCGCTTCCGCGTGACACCGAGCCCGGCCTTAGATACCAAACTTTCACTCTACAGTTGATATGAAGCTTACGGAAAAACTGCAACAAATACCGCTCGTGGTGCGGAAGGGCGTGGCCATTGTGGTGTTGGCCTTTGTGGCAGGGCTGCTGTATCCGGCCATGAAGGAGTGGTTTAACCCCACCATTGCCCCCTCTACCCCGCCACGCGTTACGCTGCCGGCAGCGGGCGAAACCTTGCACACGCACGCGTTCACTGTAGAGCTTTGGCAGCAGTTGCTGCGCCAGGTGCCCGAAGGCAACGTGGTGCTTACCCCCAACATGCTCAACCAATGCTTAGTGCAGCTGCAGGATTTGGCGGCCGAAGAGCACGCAGAGAGCTTTACGCGCTTGCAGCTTACCCGCCCCAAGACGGAGAGCACCACAGCGGTGCACGAGGGCGCCTTCTTCTTTGCCAATGAGAAGGATGTGTTGTCCCATTCTGCCACCCTGCAAGAGAGCATTGTGTACGGGGCGGATTTTGTGGGCGATTTGGCCATGGCGCACAAACTGCTGAACACGGCTGTTAAGAATGCCACGGAGGGCATGGTGCCACTGATGTTCAACAGCACCAGCGCCCCGCGCGGCACGCGCTTGCTGGGCTGCGCCGTTGCCGGCTACACGGCAGATTGGTATTACCCCATCTATGCCCACCGCACCGAGAAAGCCACCTTCCGCAATGCAGATGCCACGCAGTCTAAGGTGGAAATGATGCGCGCCGAAGGTCGCTTCCGTATGGTGCAGTCCACCGCCGGCAATTGGAAGGCCGTAGCGATTCCGATGCGCAACAATCCGGCTTGCGACGACGGCAAACGCGACTCTTGCGCGCTGATTCTGATTCAACCGATGGAGGAATTACCGCTCAGTGCCCACCCGCTGGCAGAGCAGCTGACGCAGGCGGATTTTGACGCCATACGCAGTGCCTTAGCCACCGCCCCGGAGCAGGATGCCACCATCAAATTGCCGCGTTTTGCCTACAATAACAGCCGTTTGGATGTGTTCCCCCTTCTGCATGCCATGGGCTTGGGTGCCATCACGAAGCGAGACGGCTCCCCCTTCCCCAAAATCAGTGCCACACAGCCCTTCCCCTTAGATGGCTTGTACCAACAATGCACGCTGGTCTTTAAGGAATCGCCGGAGAATGCCACTGCCCCGGCATCCGTGGGTGGCAGCTCCAACACGCTGGAGTTCAACCGCCCCTTCCTGTGGCTCCTCGTTCCCCTCACCACCGCCAACCCGCCCTACGCCATGGGCCTGGTGGAATACCTGTAGGGAAGTACGAGGTACGAATTGGGATTTACGATTTACAAGGTACAATGTACAATTTGTTGGGCTAGGCTCCCTGCGGTCGCAAGGAGCCGCAAAGCTTGAGCAACGGCTTGTGTTCCGCGCCTAAAGCGCGGGCGGTAACGTTCCCTTTGGCAACGCTTGACTTGCGAGCGTAAGCGAGCGGAATTCAAAAAATCGTCCTTCGGAATTCGCACCTCGTACTTCCCTTGGTTTCGTTCCGCGCTTTGGCGCGGGCAGTAAGCGCCGCAAAATCATCATTCTCGCGGCACAGCCGCCTAACTCAAAAATCGTACATTGTACATTGTAAATTGTAAATCCCACCTCGTACTTCAGTTGTGTCATGGACTCGCCCGCAGCTTGACGTCTAACCCGCAGCGTGCTATACTGGCGGGCACAAATCATGGGTAAAACATTATACAAAAAAGTATGGGATGCGCACACGGTAGGAACCCTGCCGGACGGGCGCACACAGCTCTTTATAGCAACACACTTTGTGCATGAGGTAACGTCTCCTCAGGCCTTTGCCATGCTCCGAGAGCTAAACCTACCCGTGCTTCACCCGGAGCGCACCTTTGCCACGGTAGACCACATTATCCCCACGGATAATCAGGCCGAGCCGCTGGCAGACCCACGCGCCCAGACCATGCTGAACGCGCTGCGCGAAAACACTGCTGCAGCCGGTATTCGCTTGTTTGATTTACCCACAGGCCAGCAAGGCATTGTGCACTCCATCGGGCCGGAGCTGGGCATTACCCAACCGGGCATGACCATTGTGTGCGGCGACTCCCACACGGCCACCCACGGCGCCGTGGGCTCTATTGCCATGGGTATCGGCACCACGCAGGTGCGCGATGTGCTTGCCACGCAAACCCTTGCTATGCTGCCGCTCAAGGTGCGCAACGTGCGAGTGGAAGGCACCCTGCGCCCCGGCGTTACGGCTAAGGACGTGGCTCTCTACATCATCGGCCAATTGGGCGCAGATGGCGGCTTGGGCTATGCCTACGAGTTTGGCGGCAGCGCCATCGAAAACATGGATATGGATGGCCGCCTTACCCTTTGCAACCTGGCCATTGAAGGTGCCGCCCGCTGTGGCTATGTGAACCCCGACGAAACGACTTTTGCCTACCTGAAGGGCCGCCCCTATGCCCCCAAGGGTGAGGCTTGGGATGCCGCCGTGGAGCGTTGGAAGAGCTTTGCCAGCGATGCCGATGCCGACTATGACGACGTGGTTATCTTTAAGGCGGAAGACATTGAACCTACCGTTACTTGGGGTATTTCTCCGGATATGAGCATTGGCATCAGCGGTATGATTCCGGCCCCCGAGGAGGCCACGGATAGCGAGACCCGCAAGGCTCGCCAAACGGCTTTGGAATACATGAAGCTGCAGCCGGGCACTCCCCTCAAGGGTATGCCGGTGAATGTGGTGTTTATTGGCTCTTGCACCAATGGCCGCATTACGGATTTTCGTGCCGTGGCTCCCTTGCTCAAGGGGCGCCGTGTAGCACCGGGCGTGACGGCGTTAGCCGTGCCGGGCTCTCAAATGACAGCCCTGCAATGTGAGGCTGAGGGCATTGCCGACATCTTCCGCGAGGCCGGTTTTGAATGGCGCCTTGCCGGTTGCTCTATGTGCTTGGCCATGAACCCCGATAAGCTGAAGGGCGACCAAATTTGCGCCAGCACCAGCAACCGCAACTTTAAGGGTCGCCAGGGCAGCCCCACAGGCCGCACGCTGCTGATGAGCCCGCTGATGGCCGCCGCCGCTGCGGTAACCGGCACCGTGGCCGACCCCCGCGAGGTATTCGACATTTGCTGATAACCACTTAACCTTCTTTTTATATTTCTATGCCACTTAACAAAATCATCAGCATCAGCGGCAAGGCGGTACCTGTGCCCGGTGCCGATATGGACACAGACCGCATTATACCGGCCCGCTTCCTCAAGTGTGTTACCTTCGATGAGCTGGCAGGCACCATGTTCTACGACGAGCGCTTTAACGAAGACGGCAGCTCCAAGGGCCACCCTATCGATGCGCCCGAGCACGCCGGTGCCACCATTATTCTTGGTGGCGAAAACTTTGGCTGCGGTTCCTCTCGCGAGCACGCCCCGCAGGCTATTAAGCGCAGCGGGGTACAGGCGGTGGTTGCAGAGTCTTTTGCTGAAATCTTTTTCGGCAACAGCTCCGGCATTGGCATGCCCTGTGTGTGTGCCACCCACAGCGCCCTGCAAACCGCCCTCAGCATTACCCAAGATGCGCCGTCCACCGTATGGACGCTGGATTTGGAGAGCATGACCCTGAGTTGCCCCATGGCCACCCTGCCCGTTACCATGCCGGCAGAGCCGCGCGAGGCCCTGATGCAGGGCCGCTGGGATGCAGTGGTAGAGCTCATGAACGCCCCCGAGGCCGTTGCGGCCTTAGCACAAAAACTTCCTGCACCGTCACTTAAGTAACGCATCATCTATGCTGGCACGTCTTGCACCGTTGGTCACCCGAGGCATCATCGACAACACCGAGCAAGGGCTCATTAGCCTGCGCCTGTGGTTTGTGGATGAGAAAGAGCCTGTGCACATTCGCATGAAGGGTGATTGCCTGCACGACATTGCCGGCTGCCGCGTGGAGTTCTCCAATCCCTTCAGCGCGGCCAAGGTGCATGCCTTGCCGGATTTGGTGCAGGCCATGCGCCACTCCACGCTCGACTATGTGGCGGGGGATATCACCTTCTCTCGACGCTTGCAGGAGAACAATAACCGTGCCGCCGTCAATAATTACCTCTACATCGAGTTCTTTGCCGATACGCGCAGCCGCGTGCTCATTGAGCTGACGGAAATTCCCTACGATATTTCGCTGCCGCAATGGTACCAAAGCCCGGCAGATGACATGGTGCAACGCCAGCTGAATATGGAGGCACTGCGTGCCCACGTGCGCGCCAATGTGAACTCCTACCGCGGCCCGGCCGTCAGCACACTGACCAAGGATATGCCCTCATGCCATTGGGATTTTATCCTCAACCGCGCCGAGGCGTGCATGGCTATTTACCCCACGATTCATGAGAAGTACGGGCCCGAACCCGGCGGCTATATTTCTGCCGCTTATGTGATGGACCGCACGGCCTTTTTGGATAAATTGGCGGATGAAGACGAGGCCGACATGCCGCCCTCGGAGGATGTGATTGAGCACGACTGGGAGGTGGCAGACTTTTTGGAGCCGGAGCAAGCGGAGTCTCTTGCCCGCGCGATGCGCCACTCCATGTTCCGCGAGGCTTCTAAAATGACGGCCTTGGTGCAAAAGCTGATTATCGAGGGGCAGGAGAAAACTCGGATGTCTCGCGAGGCGGAGGAATACATCAACACCTATGCCGGCATCATCTCGCACATGTTATCCACCCTGCTGCTGTTAGAAAGCAAGGAGCAGGATGCTCTCTCTGCCGCCCGCTTGCAAATGCTCATCAAGCGCTTACGCGCGCTCAATATTTGCGGCCAAACGCTCAGCTCCCCCGGCAGAGAGCTTCTGGGCAGCGCGGCGGACTCGCTGCGCAACGGGTTGGAGTCGCTCCTCTCCTCCCATTTCCGTTAACCAGCCATCCCCCCCATTCTGCACACGATGTACATGGCCCACGAGCGCCGGCAATACATCATCCGCCTGTTGGAGCAGCGCGGCAGCATTCGCTCCGCGGCCTTAGCCCAAGAACTGGGGGTGACGGATGAAACCATCCGCACCGACTTTGTAGCCTTGCAAAAAAAAGGCCTGCTCAAGCGTGTACACGGCGGGGCAGAATACATTGTGCCCACCCAAACCGCAGGGGCTACGGCAGATGCCGGGGCAGAATCCGCCATGGCGGCCCTGGTAGCAGCCCACATTCCTGCCGGGGCCTGCATTTATGCCGATGCCTGCCACTTTACCCGCGTGCTGGCAGCGCAACTGGCGGACAAACCTTGCACCTTCATCACCCCTTCTCTGCAATTATCGCTCCATTTGGCACCCAAGGTGTTACCGCACACCGTTATTTGCACCGGCGGCGAGGTGGATAAAGAGTGCAAGCTGTGCTGTGGGGAGCAGGCGGAGCAAGCTCTGCTGCATGCGCGCCCGCAATTTGCCGTGCTACGCCCGGCCGGGCTCTCCCCCACGCAAGCCTTCTATGCCCACTCGCAGCAGGCTCGTTGGGCTACCCTCGCCACAGCATGCGCCTCGCAATGCTTGGTGGCGGTGCCGGCAGCCCTGCTCTCTGTTACCACACCGCATGCTGTGCAGCTTCCGCCCTATCAGCTGGTGACAGAGGATAACCTGCCTCCGGAGTTCGACTCCGTACCCACGCAAACCATCCCCTACATTTCGGCAGAATCTCTTCTGCCCACCGACCTGTATTAATACCCCGCCCCCAAACAAACGCAACACGAGGGTAAACAAATGGCGCACCGAGCATAAAGCCGGGTGCGCCGTCATTTTGTTGTAAACAAAAAGATTTACTTGCCGGTTACAACGGGGGGAACATCCATGGGAGGAGTGGTGTCACCCTGCTGGGTCTGCTGCTGCTGGCAGGATACGAGAGCAGCGGCGGCGATGGCGAGAACTGCGATGGTCTTCATAGCTGATACTGATGTGGTTTAGAGTTATTAGATTACCTCACCATGAGGCTTTCTTCATCTCTAAGATTACTTTATTTTTTTTGAATTTCAAGTAAAAAATTAACTTTTCTTAAAAAAATAGCCAAAAATCCGCTCCGGAAGCGTCTTTCAGCGCCGTTAAGTACGCTAAATGATGCAAAACAGGCATTTTAATGCTGTTATTTGTAAGCGACGGCAAGCGGCACTTACAAATGAGCACGGCGCGCTTCACCTCACTCTGCGGCGTGTTTATCGGTAAGGGGCTCCCAGACGTAGCGTTTGAAAATCACCTTAATAGCAGAGGTAAGCGGAACAGCCACCAAGGCACCCAGCACACCGCCGAACACCAAACTCCAGAACAGCACGGAGAACATCACCGTCATGTCGTGCATCTTCATGTTCTTGCCCACAATTTTGGGCTGCAACACCCAGCTATCCAACTGGCTGACGGAGAGGAACACGCAGGCCACGGCAATCACCATGCCCACATCGTTCCATGTAAACCAAGCCACCAACATGGCGGGTATGCTCGTGGCAATCATGCCAATGTAGGGGATAATGCCCAACACGGCCACAGCCGCCGCAATAGTAAGCGCATAGGGCAGCCCCAAGCAGGCCAAGGCAATGCCCAGAATGAACGCATCTATCAAGCTCACCAACAACTGCCCGCGCACAAAGGCGACCAGGTTTTGATTAATTTCGCTGAGGGTGGCCACGATTTCATCTTTCAAGCGAGAGTTGCGCAGCGGCAGCACCTTATCCCAGTTCTTGGCAATGGGCTCGGACTCCAGCATGAAATAAAACAGGAACACCGGTATGATAATGGCGCCGATAACTGAGTACACCATACCAAAGAGGAAACGCCCGCCCGCAGTCAACCACTGGGCACCCTTCTTCACCAAATAGCCGGAGTGGTGATCCATCACCACGCGCAACTTCTGCCCGTAGGTTACTTCCTCCTCTGCCACGGCGGCTACGGCATCCGGCGTGGCTACAACCACAGCTGCTGCGGAGTCCTCTGCCACCGAGGGGTCTGCTCCCTCTGCCGGAGTCGGCGCGACGCTCTTATCCTCGGAGCAGGCTTGGCGGTACAAGAGGTCCACCACCTGCTGCACGTAGCGGTCTTCATTAATCAGCTTTTTGGTGGTTGATACAATATTGTCGGCAATATGAGAGCGATTATCGTACAGCTCATTAGATTGCTTCACCAGCGGCGGCACAATGCAAAAGAACAAGCCGGTAAGCAAGGAAAAAGCGCCGAACATGACAATAAGCACCGCCCAAATTCGCTTGCCCACCTTGCGCTGAATGCGCCCCACAATGGGATTGAGCAGGTAAGCCAAAATACCGGCTATCAGCACCGGTAGCAGCACGGCCTCTAACGCCACAAACAGCTTGATGAGCCCGTAGGCGCATCCGCAGGCCAACACCACAACAAAGAGCAAGCTCAGCAGCGTGAGGGCAAGCCAAATAACACGTTTTTGCAATACGGTAGGATATTGTTTTTCTCCGGGGCTCATGCCGGGTATTATACGCGCATTCAACATGTTTGCAAGCAGAATAACGAGCAAGCCCGCCCTCAGAGGGGAGTTTTTTGCCTGAGCGGCCGGAAATCCGCAGCAATTAACGCATTAAGCCCCAACTTTGGGCTTTTCTGCGGCCGTTTTTGTTGCTATACTTTCTGCGTTATGGTATACAGAGTCAGCAAAGTAGGCAACAGCACGACCACAAAAACCGTTCTCATCAGCTTTTTCTCCAAGTGGGTTACCTATGCACTGATATTCTACATTATCTGCAGTATCGACGACCAATCGCCTGCGGCTCCGTACATGTGGTGGTGGATGCTTGGCTTGGCAATTCCTGCCGCCATCGTGGCAGCCGTGCATGCTCGCCGCCTTCGACAAAATACCAAATCATACGAAAACACCTTTTATACGCTCACCGATGGCGGCGTGCTGATTGAGAGCGACTCCGGAGCCACTGCTGCCTACATTGCGTGGGACGAAATCACCATGGCTCGCCGTGTGCTCAACCACACCATTTACTTGGAGCACAGCAGCGGCAAGGGGCTCAACTGCCTGCTGGAAGGGCTGCCCGAAGAGCGCATTGCCGAGTTTGCCGCCTTTGCGGAGGAACACGCCGGCACTACTCCTGCCCCCTCGCAGCTCACCCCTCCCCCGGCAGAGCTCGCCGAGACCACGCCCCTCACCTTCAGCGCCACCCCGGAGCAACGCCAAGTGTTGGCAGATACCAGGGTTCTGCTGCAAGCTCCGGCATGGGTATGGACTTGGCTGCGCCCCGTCCTTCTGCTGCTTTGGGGTATCGTTCTGCTGGCAGCCTCTTACGAAGCCACCTACCTTTACATGTTGATTGTGGGCTTCATTGTGTGGCGCGCGGCCAACAAGTTGCGGCACCCCGGCGGCGCGGCAGAAAACCTGCGCCACATACGCCCGGCACAGTGCTATGTGCTCCATAACAAATTGCTTTTTATCTCCGAGAACTCAAACTCGTGGCTCATGAGCAGCCAAGCACAGCCCCGCACCGTTTATAACGTGCCGCACGGGGTGTGCATTGAAAATAAAGACGGCGTGATTATGGTTGACCCCGCACAAACGCTGCCGCCCCACATGAACACATGCTCCAAACAGCTTCCCAAGCGCTTGCCTAGCAAGGCCATAAGTGTTCTGCTGGGCGCTATTCTTTTGGGGGCTGTTTGGTGCTTCACCCAAAGCAACACATGGCGCTTGCACCAACTGCTTCAACAGGAGGAGATTGATATTCCGGAGGCCTTGAGCTTGGCGGAATTGCCCCGGTCTACAAAAGTAACACGCGCCGGCGCCCACACGGCGGATGAGTCTGTGAGCATTCTCTACCACACCGGCTCCGAGCAGTCAACGTATGCCGCTTTCTTGTACTTTGAGCTGGAGGACGCCGATTGTATTGCCTGCTTCAACCAATACGGCGAGCTCGTTACCCGCGAAACCATCCCTAACCATAGCGAGGGCGATGCCGAGGAATACGAAGAAGAAGAGCAACAGGAGTAGCACTTTGCCCTGCGCATAGCTGAGCCGGCCCGCATTTTTTTGCAATCCTTTTCGCGGATGCAGCGTTGAGCGGCATTATCATTGATGAAGACACCACAGTGCATACCATGAACCACCGCATCTCCATCACCGCTCTGGCCGCCGTCTCGCTGCTTGCCTCGTGTAGCTACTGCTGGCCCTCCCTGCATACGGCAGAGGCCGTGCTCCACTGCGACAAGCAAGTGGTGGTACGGATACCTGAAACTCTTAACACCAAATACCGCTACAAGGGAAAGGATTGGTACCCCATCAAGCTGGCTTATGCCACCGATAAGGGTAAAAACATCTATCGCCGTGGGGATGGTGCAGGCTGGTGCCCCGAAGACAACTCCGAACGCTACCAAATACAGCAAGAGACCGTGCGCACTTGCATGGTTCCGGCAGAAACCCGAAACTATCCCCATGATTATTCTTTACGGGTACTGCGTTTTGACCTTGCTATGGCCGAAAAAGATTTCCCCTTTCGCCATGCTAAGCGCCTTAACATAGCAAAGGAAGAGCAACTCCCGCGAGATACCATCAAGGGGGGCTTCAGCATACCCTATAGCGAAATTACCACCCCCGTTGCCGGCATGCCGATAACGGAGGCAGCCCCCCAACCCACCACCGGGCAACATCTGGCCGCCGTTCCGCTGGAGGTGTTCGACACCACGGCAACCATCGCGCTGTGCACCGCAGAGCAGGCCGCCATTCTTGCCATTCTGCCGGTGGCAGCCGTATGCAATGTTGTTGGCAAAATTGCCGAGTGTTTTCGATGAGGCGGCCGCTATCAACATTATGATTGAACAAACACAGCCCCTAAAGAGTCTATAAGATAGATATGCAACGCCGAAAGAACCAGCTGCCGTGGGATTCCATTCTGTTCATTGTGCTCGTAGGGCTCTGTGTGGTATCTATTGTGGTAGCGGCCCTCACCCAAGAAGAGCAAGTGGGCGAGCTAACGTGGATTAAGTTTCCGCACACGTCTGCCACTCCCCTCATCCAGCGTGTGAGCTACAAGGGTGAAAACATCTATACCGGCATCATGTCCCCTGCTATCGATATTAACCTGAACTACCAAAACCTGTTAATCATAGACACTTATGAAGGGCGCAAAACCTACTATGATTTGGAGCAGGAGAAAATACTGGATAACACCAGCGTGAATTGGGAGGAGTATTATACATTCTCATCCGGGAATGATGACCGCTACATCACCAATATTGACAGCGTGTATTTTAAGACCGAATGGCAGGAGCGTCTCCTCTCCCACCAAAAACGCAACAATCCCCAACAAGATAAAGAATATGACCGCTAAACAGATACTACAACAACTTCTCTTAAGCGCATGCAGTTGCGCCATGCTTGCCACTTGCCCTGCTTTGGAGGTGGCAGAAAAGCATTTAGACACCCTGTTGCAAAACAGTCGCAGTGGCACTGCTGATTCGATTCTCGTCTATCGCATGCAGGCTCACTATTTGATAAGCAAAGCATTAATACAATACATGCAAGAGGAACAGCCGACAAAAGTCTCATCAGAGGAATTGCAACACTATTTGCAAGAAAACAGTGGGGAACCCGCGCTCTCCAAGGAAGATGCGCTTAAATCCGACCTTGAGACAGCGTTGCATGCCCTGCACTTGGCAGACAACCTTGCTAAGGCTCGTTATACAGCGGGGTTTGCCCCCGTAGATATCCCCTTTGAAACCGGGGCAGAGCTGTACGACGCCTCCCGTTTATATGCCCAATGGTGCGAGGGAAAGGACGGGCCACCTGTGCCTGAGGGGCTGCTTGAGCTGCACGCCACCATCACCAAAGCAGCTGCTGCCGCAGGCGATACCGAGCGCCAAATGAAGGCCGATGTGCTCCGTTACCGTTACATAGAATGGGACGCCCACAAGGAACAAACGATTAGAAAGGCCATGGTAGAGAAGATTGAGCAAAAACTGCGTGCCGGCATGGCCTCGCAATGGGAGCTGCGCGAAGCTAAGCTGGATTTGCAGGAATGCGAGCTTTCTTTGCTCCTCTGGTCTGAGGACTCCGTTTTAGAAGGATTTAATGCATACGCGGCAGACTCCGCTAAGTACTATGCAGATTTGGAGAAAGCAGCAGCCACGGGCATGCCACAAGTAGCCACCCCGGAGCGCCTGTTGCGGACCCGCCTGCGTATGCTCAATGCTGCCGCCTTTGCAACCTTATTAGAGGCTTGACATGCCCCGTCCTCAACTGCTACCATAACAGGCAATATAACAACTTACACAACAGATTATGGGACTTTTTCAATTTCTCGCCTCGTTCGCCATCCGCAAACAACTCATGAAGCACCTGCGCGCTAATTGCCCGGAAGGTGTGAAAAACGAAATGGAAACTCTGCTGGCCAACAAGAAAGCCTCCTCGCTCATTTTGCAACTCATGATGTCTGCAATGCAAAGCCGCAGCAAACTCCAAGCCGATGCTGTGACGAGCCTTCCTTTACCCGCAGATATCGGCCAACTTCTGAGCAACACTCCCAAGCTTGTTACCTACCTTCTCTTAGCCACCCGCATGGCCGGCAAGAAGTAAGCGAACCGGGTAGGCAGCATCACAAATACTTTTACCATCAAATGAACAGCCGTTTTATCTTCCCAACTACCCTAGCTGTTGTAATGCTGCTCCAACCTGCCTGCACGTGGTTCGGGCAACCGCCGGAACCAGTTACACCACCGGATTCATTAGAAGCAGAGAGTGTCATCTTCTCCGCAGATGGGGAATGTGTATATTTAGACCCTGAAGATTTGCCCCCTACACTAAAGTTGCAAGCCACCCCTGAGGAGATGCACCACTATGCGGCAAACTCAGATGAGCAAAATCATATCTACACATTCACATACGCTTTGTGTAACGGAGAGGATACCATCGGCATTCTCTCCATCCCCATACAGGAATTACAAAAAAACAGCAAGATAGCCGGGGTTCGCATGCTACATCCGACCCTTATTCTGAAAAAGAAGTATGCGCGTCTTTCTTTTCATGCAACGGCCTTCAGCCCATGGTTGTATAGCAGCGGTGCCTACTATGGGGATATAGATGTGACTATCAAAATACCGCCCCGTGATAGCAACAATGGAACAATCACACATTCGTTCGGTTTTGCATACGCAAAAGCCCCCAAGGGACGTATTATGATGAAAGACTCAGCATACAATATCCCTTTCTGCTTCCCCGAGGAAGCTCTCAACGGAAACGATGGATGGTTTGTCCCCGAACATTCCCTGCAATTTCACAACATAAGAAATAGCGATTAAACGAGAAGCACCGAACAACACCCCCAACTCATACCATGCAACAAACTAGGCTCAACAAAATGATATTTCGCAGCATCCTGACCACCTCTGCCCTCTGCCTTGCAACAGGGCTAATGACAGGGTGTGTTTCTTGTAATGCTTGCTGGTGGTTGGCGGCTCAGAGCCAACAAAAGGCCTCGTACGCCTATTCCTCTTTTTCCATTCCGGAGGTTGCAGCCATAAGATTTGTGGACAAGCAGGGGCATATTGTCTTAGAGCCCTCGATGAGTCGACCGGAGATTCAGGACTTTGCTGACGATTTGCGGGAGATGGCACGCATCGCCTATTCCGTGGAATTCGCCGGTGGTAAAATGACCGACCGCGACGAGGCGGATATTGCCCTGTATGCAGACATCATCGATGCAAACGGAGACGTAATTCGGCGCTTTACATTGAAGCAAGTATCCCTGGCTGTGAGCATCTTCTATTACATGCCCCCATGGAAAATCGCGGGGTATGGAGTACCTCTTGAAATCGGTTTGACCGAGAGCGAGATTTCCTTGTTACGCAAGCACGCCGCAAAATAAGCTCCACCTCAACAGCTATGTCTCGTTGCTCATACACCGCTTCCATTGCCCCGTTGCTCCTCTTGGTAGCTATTGGTTTGAGCTCCTGCTCGCAGGAGATAAAGACCTTTTCTATGGCGGAGGCGAGGGAATACGTTACCTCTCCGCAATCCATGTTCCGTGGCATAGACTATTTGGGAACCAAAGACGGATTCCATTATTTTGAGTACAAGCGTGAGATGGCTCGAGACTCCCGCTTCCGTATTCCGCAGGGAGAATACTCGCCCAAGTGCACGGTGGAGTATTCCCCTTGGTTCCCCACCCGAACCGATGTATACGCTGAGTTTACCACCCCGAAAAGCTGATACCCGAGCATGCGGCGAACAAAGGAAAAAGTGTTTCGACTTTATGCCGCGCCCTGCCCTCCGGATGGAGTTTTCTACATTCCGGATTGCATGGGCGAGTATTCGCCATTTCTCGATCCTCAGCACGATTCCTTTGGGCAAGAATTAGTAACCTGTTTTTTGGTGGACCCCGAGGGGCATATCGGGATGTTCCTGAACAGGAAACCATGCGGCTATGTTCCGTACAACCTCCTGTTTCATGTGGATGAGTATAACCGTTTTCTGAAACACTATTTTCCGCAAGATGAAGCGGATGCCATGTACACCCAGGCATTCGGCGCCCCCAAGTCGCTGCAGGAGCAAGAACAAGCGTACCGCCGACAGCTCCCTGTATGGGAGTACCTAAACGGCGAACGCTCCTTGCGAGGCGCGAACCCCATCTCCTTCTTTGTGGAGTTATGCCGCATCGTTCAGGCATTGCATACCCTGCAACACGACAAGGAGCTGAGAGCAACCAAGCTCCGTGCTTGGAAAACACTCAAGCGCTACTACCAGCGCAAAGGGCTGTACGTCTTTGCCCCAAGCCCGGATTACACCCAACTCATCCGCATCTTTGCCCCGAACCGCCTTCCCCGGAAAACAATCACCGAGCAAGTCGCCGTTTTTGCACAAAAAGTCCCGCTCGACTTTTCCGCCACCCGTTCCATCGCCTTCTCTACCCTACGCCAAATGTGGCAACAGGGATAATGTAGCCAACGGAAGATTAAGCCCTGCCGCGCGAGGGTCCTAGTACAAGGCAATTACTCTACATCACATATCGACCCATCTGATAATGTGGTCATGCTCATCTCTGTATTGTCCGCACAGACAATCATCGGGCAAGATATGGTAACGCCCTCCCTCACGTTGAGGCAAGGGAATATCATTCTCCGTAGCCGGTAGAATTTGCACTCGCCCCTCGCTCTCTTTGTAGCACAGTTTGCGACCGGGTTCAAAATCGTACAATTCGCGGCAGTATTCTCCATGTGGGGGATAAGTTGCGAATAAGACCAAACCGGAGGGATGCATGACGCGCTGGTGGTGACTGCCGGCATACCACGGTTGTCTCAAGAGAGAGGCTTGGAGCTCTCTTGCAGATGCCATATTCCCTAATTCCTCTTTCACCTCATCCGAAAAACAGCAACGAAGATAAAGATGGGTGCGCATACAACCGTATTCGTAAGCCAAGGGTAGCAACAGCTCCATACTGTCCGCATCATGTATGGATTTCAACGCAGTCAACTCCCTGCGAGCATACATCAGGCAATGACGATTGATGACCTCTTGTGGTACTTCTTCCGGCATGAGAGATTCTATATTTTCCCCTTTGTATGCTTCAGAAAAATCCACTGACTTAATGACATGGAATCTGATACCCTCGGTGTTACCCGTTGCTCTCAGAAGATTGAGCTGAGGGATTGTCAGGCTTCCTTCTGCGGAAGCAGGCTCTACGAGAAAGTATTGGTATGGCGCTCTGCGGGAACATGTGCTGGGATTCAAGGCTTCGCCCTCTGTCAGAGCATGCAGCACAACATGCAGCCTGATATTATGCCGGGCATGCATCTCAGCTATGCTGCCTTGGGGGGTCATCCCTTCACGCATCTCCCATCCTTCATTACAGCGCCACAGGTAGAGCCAAGTTCTGAATACCTCCCCTTCTTCTTCGTCCTCGCTCGTGAGGGAGTAGAGATACTCGGGCTTGCGCAGCAAACGCTCTCTCACCTCCTCCGGGGAGTATGGCAACTCCACCCCGAAGTAGTAATGTTCATCATCAGGCAATAGAAGATTGGTATATTCCGGCATATAAGTCGTTTGGTTGACATATTTATACCATTGAACGAGAATGAAAGCAAACCTATTTGCAAATAGAATACGGGCTTGACATCGTCTCTCCATGTATAGATAATGCTGCACATGAACAAGATAAGGGTGATATATACATTGGCGGCTGTTGCGGTGTACGCATTGGTGTGGTTTATCGGCAATGGCAGTCACAGCACAGAGGCTACCTGGCAGGAGGAAGCAGCCCCTTGGCTGGGAGAAGCACCCGCAGGATTGCAGATGCAAACCATTCGCGCCACCACGGCAGAAGAACTGCCATGCACAGAGTTTTCTATCCCCGCCGATGCCGCATGGCAACAAAAAATCATTGCTACCTATCAGTTAGAGCCCTCTCAGTATGGGGCAACAACGCTGTATACCAACACAGGGGTGCTCCCGGTGTACCCGAATGAGCAGCCGCAGTTACCCACAGGCTTATCGCCGGTGTTGTCTCCCCGCCTCATTGTTCAGGAAGACGGCTCCATGCTCTTTTACCCGAACGACCCGAATGCGCCGAAAGACGAAACAACGGCACTGCGTTTAACACCGTCCTTCCCGCAATGTCTGCCACAAAATCCGCAGTGGGATATCGTTTCAAGCATTATACTCGCGGTGTTGTGTTTTATGTTGCCGGGTGTGTTGTGCTGCGCGGTGTGGCTGTGGGGGCAACGTCGCCGTGTGGCGGACGCCGACACCAATTACATTTGTTACGCTCTGCCGGCTTTGGTGGCATTTGTGGGTGCGTATACAGACTTTTTCGTGCATGGCTTTGACAGCTCGTACTCTACCTACAGCGCCTTGTTCAGCGTTGCAACCAATATGATTTGCGCCTTCGCACTGGTAAAATTGACCCAACTTTGCCGTGGCCGATAATTACTATTGCCCACACTCATTGATATAATCTCCAAGCATTGCTATAACACACCGTATCAAAAAGAACGCACCGCGTGAAGCTCATGAACAAAATCGCCTTCCTTATTCTGTTATTTTTAAGCGTATTTATTCCGAATGCTGCATTTGCCGATGGCGAAACGCACCACAGCGGAAACAATCCGACCATGATTGGCGATTATACCGGCCATGTATTAACTGCCATGACGGAATACTACGAACGCGTCTATAACCATGAGCCGTATGATGCAGCGCGCACTCAATTCATTGCCGCTATCAAGCAATACCCGCAGGAAGTTAATGACTATGTGGAATTAGATGGGTTTGTGTGTACTCCCCTGCGCATTGCCGTTCTTTGTAATGATGTGGAACTGGTTGCCCTGCTGTTAGAAAAAGGGGCTTTTCCTGTATTGCCGGACTGCGATGAAGTGCAAGGCTTGTTTGATGGAGAACCTGAGTGCGGAGGCGACTATGACATTCGCATCGTCAGAATGATAGCCGCCCAATTAAGCAAGCTGCGCCTGTACGAACAAGAGCAAAAGAAAGGATTTAAGTATCACTAAATTACACCTCACATCACCTAGTTTCCTCTCACATAGCACAATCCCCTTCCCGCCCCATGAATCTGAAATCCCTCCTATATTCCTCGCTTGTTGCCATGGTCTTAACCACCCCTCTGCTTTACGGAGACGACGCCAAGGAACAAGCCTATACCGAAACACTACTTTGCTCCGCTGTTGCACCCGAGGATGCGGCGATGTTCGAGAACTACTTTGGTTCCTCTACCCAGCCGGTAACTGAGAGCTGGGATTCGGAAAACCTGGTGCAATTCTCTTCCTCTTGGGGAAAGAATAAGGCCGGCAAGCGTGTGCTCTGCGAGCGCTTGCTGATTCTGGCTGAGGATGGCAGCACCATGCGCAAACTTTTCTGCGAGCGTTTTGAATCGAAGCCCGCCGTGCGTGTTAATTTCCGAGAGGAAAAATATTGTGCGGTTGTTCCCTTTGTATTTATAGGCAATCTGGTGCGCATTGTTGATTTTCCGGATGAAACGCTGTACGTATACCACGTGCATTTTAATCCGCAGACGCGCCGAATTGAAGATATGGAGCACAAACAGTGGGCAAGGCGAGAGTTCAACGCCATGCGCGGTGAATTGAACGAAGAAGAAAAGGCGCTTTTCAACACCTATTTTCCCAAGCACCAATTGCGCCGCACGCCCCCTACTTGGGATGCAGAGCGAAGGGTGCTGTATTCTGCCACCGGCAAAGCCGATAGCCGTGGTGCTTATGCTCTCAATGGCACCCTCAAGCACGTGACTGAGGATGGAACCGGCTGCCGCATTGCCACAAAAACACTGGAACGCAGCGGTGCGTGGAAGAGTCTCAGCCGCCCGGTGTCCTACTGTCTTCCCATGGTAAAGCCCTTTGTCTTTGTGGAGCATCAGTCCTTCGATATCATCTTCCATATCGAGCAGTTTCATCCCCAAACCGGAGCATACGAAGGTACTCGCACCAAGGTATACGACTTCCGCTCGCTCGAGCTCGTGCGCGATACGTGGGCGCCCTATCCCCTCCCCACGAGCAATGGTAACTAACCCCGGTCCTTACTCTTTCGTGCTGCCTAGGGTTGCTATGTGCGCCGACTTCCTGGCGGTACACATCATTATTCCTATTCACATGACATGATTTTATATTTCCGGGCTTGCTTTTTTAACAAAAAATGCCATAATCACCATAGTTACTCGTCCGTCCATGAAACGTTCCCTTTTCCTCACCTATTTCTGTCTTGCTGCTTCATCTGCCGTTGCCGCGGTAGGGGATACAATTGACCCTACAGGTAAACTTATTTATCATATCGATGGCGTAAAAATGTCCACCACATACGGAACCGCCAGTTGGAACTACTCCTCTGTTGTGCAAGCGGAATCCACCCGACTGTACGACAGCAACAAAGGCGGGCACTGGACCGGCAGCTACTCAGATGGCACCGAGTACGACAGCCTCATGTGCTGGACGCACGTAGCCACGAACTCCATTCAATACTGGCAGGATGTGTACGGCGTTTTCTACAAAGACACAGGCAACATGACAGCAACCTCCTCCGTTAGCGCCCGCGAGCTGCCCAATGGCTACATGTCGACAGAAAATATCGAGGAACTCGGTTCTAAAGTAAACGTCAACAATGCCCGTGAGCTCCATATTGCCCCGGTCTTTTACAATAGCTGGAAAAACACGGGCGGTTCATTTGGAGAGGCTGCAGATTGGTTCTTTAAGGCCGACTCCACAACGAATCCCTGGGATGCCAACGGCCAATGGACCTACGCCAATCCGCATCCCGGCAAGGATTACGATGCCTCCTTCTCCTGCGGTACCCCCGGTGGCTACTACTCCGAATACTTTGGCAACGGCAGCTCCGACAGAGATGCTTTTGTAACCATCAACGCCGCCGCAGAAACATCGGCCGCCAATGCCACCTTTGCTTATAACGACAGAGAGGCCCTCAAGCAAGCGCTTCTGGCAGGGCTCGGCTTCACCCGCCAAGATGACGGCTCGTATGTGCAAACCCAAGAGGGTATGATGGCGGCACTGAGCCTCAGCGGCCACGTGCTCAATTGCTATGGTTTCACGACAGATGCCAACGGCACCCTGAACACCGTATTGATTGCCGATGGCGATAACGGCACAACACGATTGCAGGAATTACTTATCAAGGAGGTAAACGGCAAATTGGTTCTGTACAGAACCAATAGTGCCGCTTACATCAATACAAGCACCTACATCGATGGTGTCTCCTACATCAACACCCCGGAGGTGCTCCAAAACATGCTGAAGGAATACCGCAGCTTAGATGAAGCCGCCGTGTGGAACGGCAAAGAAACCAACGCCACTTGGCAAACTCAGGTGGATGTGGTGGATAGCCAAATTGCCAACGAAAAGACCGGGTGGGATGTGCTGGTGAACGGCGACAACATTGATACCAAGCACCACGGCTACTACCACGGCTACGCGCTGGAAGGCCGCAAAGTGCTCTTTGATGACCATGCCGATGCCGACCACCGCCGCATCACCATCAACGGCACGGTAAGCACACCCCACATCGAAATCGCCGCCGCAGGCTATGAGTTTGTGAAAGGCACGGATGGAGCCATTACGGACGGAGCAGACCTGGTGATTCGCAGCGGGGCCAGCCTGCACAGCGGCGTCACGCTGAACCTGAAAAATCTTTCGCTGGAGTTTGGCGCCACCCTGAGCATGGCAGAAGCTGCCGACCGCATCACGGTATTTGGCGAGCTTCATGTAGCTAAAAATCCGCTTTCCGCCTTCACCATGCGCAGCACCATTCAGCCCACGGCCTGCATTGATGCCGATTTGGATTTAACCTCTGCCACCAATATCACGCTGGAAGGCGCCGTTGACATGAATGGGCATACGCTGATGCTCGGCCAAAATACCGTTATCACGCTCAATTTAGATGCACTTGCCGGCAACGATATTCCATTCTTCACCAATGTGGGTGTGCTCGAAATCGATGGCGTTGGCAAGATTGAAAACGGCACCGACCTGACAGAGGTGCTCAACATCACCTACGCCGGCAACACACTGCCCGGTGAGGATGTCTTCCGCCTTCTCTACACAGAGAACGGCACCCTCACCCTGCAAATCCCCGAGCCGGCCACCACCGCCCTTTCCCTGCTGGGGCTCTGTGGCGTGGCCATGCGCCGACGCCGCAAATAAACCACGGCCCGCAGTCGCATTTCTCTCGAAACGCTCCCGCCTCAGCATCGGGGGCGTTTCTTTTTGAATATTGAATATTGGATGTTGTATATTGAAAGTGTAGCAGAGGCAAAGGTAATTTTATAGCAAAGCTCTGTTAAAGTTTTTAGTTGATAGCCCCACAAATTGCAATTTGTGGGGTTCATTGATGTGAGCGCAGCGAACGGAATTTATGAGCCCCGGGTGAGGGGCGGAATATGGTAGCCCGGCGGTGGAGCTGCGCAGCAGCGTCACCCCGGGGAAAGATGAAAAATATTTTGGAACCCCGTTAGGGGTGGCATAATGCGTGGCTTCAATATTTACTCATGTTTTCCTTGCAATACCATAGATAATAAACGAACTACAACATGACACCACCCTTTATACCACCCCTCCGGGGTTCCAATGGATGGACGTCTAACCCGGGGTTTCGCCGCTGACGCGGCTCCACCACCGGGCTATTTTATGTCGCCCCCAAGGGGCTCAGAATTTGGCTCGCTGCGCTCGCGGTATTTGGGAGAAAGAACGGCTGCCGCCGTGGTGAAGAATGCCCGTTGGGCATGGTGAAGAATCTGCCTGCGGCAGATGGTGAAGAACGCACCTGCGGTGCGTAGTACGGAGGGCCGACAAGCTCCCATTTATCAACTGCAAAAATTAACAGCGCTTCGGCTCGCCCCCAGAAAATACCCTCAAGGCTTGAACAAGGGAGAAAATTATGGTAGATTACACGGAGAATGATGTCCACGCCTAAACTCCTTATGTTAACTCTGTTGCCGCTATTGTCGGGGTGCGGCTCGTATTATGTAGCAACATTTCCCTTTGTTTCTACACACAGGGTAAATGAGAAGGAACTTTGTTCCGGGTGTCTGCAAACAGATGCTACACCAATACAGTGTCAATACGTTATGCCCGAGACAAATGAAAACAAAGAGCGTCCTGTTTCTTTTGCCCATATACTGGAATCTGATGATTTGCAAATCCTTATCGAGTCGTCGATTGCTGCGCAGGGTAGCGACTGCGTTGGGCTGAAAGATACGCAAATAATATACGAATGGCTTTCGATACCATTTTTATTCTATAGCTATCGGTATACATTAGAAGGCACCCCTGTGAGAAAATAAACATTTGTTGAGCCATGAAAAAAATACTTCTGTTTTCTTTGTTCTCGTTGCTCAGTGCATCCTGTACCTCTACCCTAATGGGGCCAACCACCGTGCTCTGCAATGGCCATGTTGAGGATTTGGAAAAAACAAGCATTGGTTCTGAAAGAGTACGTGGAACAGCGAGCGAGCATACTTTTTTGCTCAGTCATCTTATACTCGGAGAATCTGCTCCTCAACGAGCTGTAGAAACAGCAGTTGCACAGGGCGGAAAAAATTGTATTGGACTCACTGATACGTCTCTGACAGCTCGCGTTGTTTGGTGGATTCCGTTCCTGTATTCTGAATACACCTTCACAGCAGAAGGCACTCCTATTTATCGGCCCTAAGAGGAGCTGCGGCATCCATTCTCCCGTTCAATGCCAGGTTTTGGGACATCTGCAACATAACGCATGCGTATGAGAAAAACCACTTATATTACAATCATTCTTGTAGTGCTGGGAATAGGCACTTTCTTGATTCAGCCCTACCTACAGCATCAATTGGCTCAAGAAAAAGAGGCCGCGATTACACAAGCCTTGGTGGATATTACAGGCAGCATCCCGGCTCGTTACGCGCACATGATGCTGCAAACGGTTTCATTACAGCCAGGCGATTGTTTTGTGTGTAGTGCTGATGGAGTTCCGCCAAACGATAGCATGAAAGAAGGTGCAGTGGATGACGCGTTCCGCCATTACAACATGCTGGCTTATGTGATTTCAGCCAACAAACTAGAGAATACAACGCTGACGCTCAACATTAGTCTACCTAGCGAAAATGACGATGACGAAGTAAACCGCCTCCAGCTGGAGGCTAAAATCTCGCCCCTGACGGAACATTTGTACACGGCGGAGTTCGCTTTTCCTCGTGATAAAATGCCTGTGGGAAACGTTATTCATGGCACAATGTGGATACAATGCGGAAGCGGTAAGGAGTATCTGTATACGGTGTATTCTTATCCGGGAGTAGTATGCCCGGAGATATTGATGAATGATTCTGTTTCTAAAGAAAAAGAATAATTGCGCATGGGGATGCGGTGTCCACCCCCGCAGGCATAGTACAGCAAGAATACGAGAATATCAAACGGCTTTCAGCTTGATTTTTTAACAAAATTTTGATATACAACACAGCATGTTCAAGAAATATCTACTTGCACTGAGTTGTCTGATGGGCACTATGTTTGCCGCTGCAGAACCTGCGCCCAAACCCTACGGTCCTCTGCCGACGGAACAGCAGGTAAAATGGTTGCGTATGGAGTGGTACGCTTTTGTGCATTTTGGGCTCAATACCTATACAGACCGCGAGTGGGGCTATGGAGATGAATCCCCCAAGCTTTTCGCCCCCTCGAAATTCAATGCAGATACGATAGTGCGCACCTTCAAGGAGGCCGGCATGAGCGGCATGATTTATACCGCCAAGCACCACGATGGATTCTGCACTTGGCCCACTAAGTCCACCAAGCACAATATCCGGCTTTCACCGTGGAAAAACGGCAAAGGCGATGTAGTCAAGTCCTTTGCCAAAGCCTGCAAGAAGCATAATTTCGCCTTTGGCACCTACCTCTCCCCTTGGGATCGCAACTGTGCCGAGTACGGCAGACCGGGGTACCTTAAGGTTTATTACAAGCAGATTGAGGAGCTGCTCACCAAGTATGGCCCCATCTTCGAGATTTGGTTCGATGGTGCCATGGGCGGCGACGGCTTCTACGGCGGTGCCCGAGAAAACCGCAACATCGGCAAGGCGGATACTTACTACAACTACGAAAAGGTTGTGAAAAACATCCGCAAGCTCCAGCCCGACTGCATCATCTGGGGTGCCGCCGGGCGAGGTGATGTAACATGGGGAGGCTCCGAGAAAGGTTTTGTGAAGTACCCGCTCTGGAATACGAACGGTAACAAGTGGCTCTCCCTGGAGGGTGATACGCCCATTAACCGCCGAGGCTGGTTCTGGCACCCCAACCAAGGCAATGCCGTTAAGTCTCCGGAGCATTTGATGGAGATTTACCTGAGCAGCGTTGGCCGTGGGGCTAACCTTATTCTCAACCTTGCCCCCAATCGCGATGGTCAACTTGACCCCGCCGATGTGGCCTCACTGCAAGCATTTGGCAAAATGCGCACCCGCCTACTTGCCAAAGACTACGCATTAAACGCCTCTGTTGAGCCTTCTGAGGTTCGCGGAAACGATGCTCGTTTTGCAGGCAACGCATTGACTGATGGTGATATTGAAAGCTATTGGTGCCCGGAGGATAACACAACAACGCCCACCGCAGAGATTGTACTGCCTAAACCTGCCACCTTCGATGTCATTCGTCTGCGCGAGCAAATCAGACTAGGCCAGCGCGTTGAAGCCTTCCGGGTAGAGGCTTGGGTAAATGACCAGTGGGAAACGATTGTGGCACCGGGAAATCCCGGAGAGGTGGAGTCTGAGTTCAATCTGCGTGGAGGTAAAGGCCACACCATCGGAAATCAGGTTATGCGCTGGCTGGAAGCGCCTGTTACAACAAACAAGCTGCGCCTCACTATTACCCAAGCTAAGGCTTGCCCCTGTATCTCCGAGTTCTCGCTCCTTAAAATGCCCTCGGTCGAAGAAGCCCAAAAGGTGGCCGAAACCGATAATGCAGACAAGCCGCTCAAATCCAAGGGCTGGTCATTCAGCGGTTCAGCGGCAGATTCAGCCCCCCTGGCTTTCGATGGCAAGGCAGATACGATGTGGAGCACCAGCCGTACACCCGCTCGTCTCGTGGTGAATATGCAAAAGACCGCCATGGTTAGCGGCATTTCCTATCTGCCTCGTCAGGACGGTAAGACTCAAGGCATGACCTCCCGTTACCGCATCGAGCTTAGCATGGACGGCACAGAATGGCAACAAGTTGCGGAAGGTGAGTTCGGCAACCTTCGCGCCAACCCAATAGAGCAGTATGTAACCTTCTCTCCGCAAAAGGCCCGCTTCATTCGTTTTACCTCTACGGCCGCACTGGATGGCGAGGGCAGCAGCGTGGCGGAAATGCAGATTTATGGCCGCACGGCGAAAAAAACAAGCAAGTAAATCTTCGTTTTCTTCCTATCATTTCAACACCATTGCTCATGATTAGGCAATGGTGTTTTTCTTTGTCCATTTGATGCAACGTGCCAGCGGGTGCAATTTTTTTTAACAATACCCACCTTCCCCGGGCTACTTGCCACGACTAACGGCTTGAACACCGTGCCTGTTTTTGGTAGAATCGTCACGTAACCAAACCACCACCCCAATACGATGAATCTGCCCCCTTTCGTATGTTCCGTTCTTTGCTTTTTTGCGGCGTGGCCCGCTCTCTGCGCCCCCATTCAAACAGGATGGGAAGCGGAACTGCCCCTCATTGTAACGGATGCCGCCAAGCTCACGCCCGAGCTATTACTGGCTTGCCAACAGAATGACACGGAGAAAGTACGCCGGCTGTTACAGCAAGGAGCGGAGGTAAATGTGCGCAATATGAAGGGCGAGACTCCCGTGGGTATTGCTATCAAAAACGGCCACACGGTCCTTGTGCAGTTGCTCATGCGGCATGGAGCCAGCACGCAAATGGCGGCGCACTCTTCAGATTTCCCCGCCAAGGAAGAAGAACTCGCGGCTGTGATTTCTCAGGAATTGGCTCTCGCCCCCTTGCGCACGATTCTGACCAACGGCATTATCGGCAATCGGTGCGAGTACCATGATGTCTATACCGTAGAGGAGCTCAGGGATTACAAACAATGCTACCCTCAAGCCTACGCTCGCTATCTCAGCGAACTCACTCAGAGCATGGCTGCCGTGGCTCAGGTGGAGGAAGCATGCCTCGACTGGCTGCACAAAACCACCCTCTTTGCTGAAACCTATTACGCCAAAGAACTTGCCCCGCAGCCCGGGCTCTGGAATCGCAGTGACAATGTTCGGGCAGCGCTTCGTTACGCTATCCGTCAGGATGCAAACGGCTTTGCCCGACACGCCTGCTGGTATATATCCCCGGTGGGCGCGCCGGAGCCGGACACCACCTCGCCACAGTTCTATCATTTTGTGGTCGCGCCCAACGCACCGGAGGCCGTCCGCTCCGTGCTTGCCCCCTTGCAGGAATACGCACTCGGCAAACACTGCAGCATCGATTTGATAATCAAGGCACACAAGCTCTGGCTCGATATTCAGAATCAGGAGATAGCCACCTTGCGACAGGAGTTATTGCATGATGAGGAGGTGCAGCGCCTGTTCGATGAATCCCTGGCCGCTTGGTCTCGCTATTACGAGCTTATGCTCTCCCTGCATATCAGCCGTTGTCGCTGTACCAATGGCACAGAAAATCACGAGCTTGGTATCTGGATGCTCTCGCACCGTGCTTATGTTCTGGATGCCATCCGCTACATGAGCAAAAAGCTGCGTTCTGAATCCGAGTATTTGCGGGGAATAGAAACCGGAGTCTCGCAGGAAGACGAGCTTACTGATATTCCCCGATAGGGTTTCCTAACAACGCAGCAGTGAGGCAGATAGAATGCCCTGTAACGGATAAGAACATGAGCAGCAAAGAAGATAAGATGCAATCCTCCCCACCGAAGCGAAACCGCAGGCGGTGGATGAAGAAGTGGCTCATGGGCATCTGGCTTCTTCTCGTGGCCGGATGGCCGGTTTACTATTTGCAGCCGGATAGGGATTGGTATTACCCATGCTGGGGTGCTCCGATGGAAATATTAGAGAGCCATAGAATCTCAGAAAATCCGCATTACGAGAAGGAGGATGTATACAGCCGCGTGTTTGTAGTGCGACCATCTGAGGAAAATCTGGCCTATTTTCGAAGCCTAAAATACACGCATTGTTTATATTCGGAGGCCGTTAATGCGATGTTGAAGGAATACTCGCTGCCGACTCCCTATCGATTTGCCAATACCGGATGCGTGGACTTTGCATTATGCGGCAATGGCTTGATGCTGGTGCATGATTTCAGCCGAAACAAGGGAGGGCTTTTTTCCTCTCGTTTGGCTCGCCCTGAGGAGGTAGTGCGCAGCTACCCGCAGCGCTTTGTCTTCCCCTATGTCTGGGCTTGGGTATCTTTAGGAACGCTGGCGCTATCACCGCTGCTGTTCCTGCTCTGCCTGCTGCTTCTCCGGTGCATCGGCGTTTTTTTGCCTTCCAAAACAAAACGCTCTGTTTAAGTTTTTAGTTGTTGGCCCCACAAATAGCAATTTGTGGGGTTCATTGATGTGAGCACAGCGAACGGAATTCAAGAGTCCGGAGGACGACAGACACATAGCCGGGGGCGCAAGCCCCCGGTATGGGGAAAAGAAAAACGGAGCCCCGAGGCGCCGGAGCGAACGCGATGGCAACGAGGGCCGACAGAAAGCGTGGCTCTTTACATGCTATGTGCACACATACGGAGCCGCCGCTCATGGCTTCGGGCTTACGCCCTCGCCCCTATCTGTCGGCCTTCCGCGTCTTCGGCTACGCCTCAGGCGCTACAGGGCTCCATATCATTTTCATGCGTTACCGGGGGTTCTCATCTTCGGCTACGCCTCGATGAACCACCCCCGGCTATTTGTCTGTCGTCCTCCGGACTC
>JAEIGA010001310.1_pt1 | contig 38740 bp, 54 predicted proteins | sample 9270691 | NCBI WGS metagenome assembly JAEIGA01 (sample SAMN17057246, study PRJNA624740) | gut metagenome | biome: biome; isolation source: fecal sample | host: Bos grunniens | place: China: Xizang | collected 2019
ATCCCCCGGACGGGATTTTTCACGATTGACCGGGGGGGCTATTCGAGAATTTTTCAAACCAATCTTGCACAAATCCAAATTGTGCAACACCAGCATTTGACGCACGGCGCAAACATTCTGTTTCCGGTGTATCAATGAATATCAAACGATCTGCACCAACGTCAACCGCTAACCGTTCACGCTCTCCCTGTAACGGATATCCGCCGATAATATACGCATTGTTCCAGCGTCCGCGCCGCGTCCTGATCTGATCTATCAGACAATCACGCAACGCAAACACATTTTGTTTTAATGCGTTCGGTTTATCTCCCGCGTTCGCTGTCCGTTGCACTGCCGTCCATAGTGCATCAATATCCAGCACGAGGTCGCCCTGTTCCGCCACGCTATCAACCCACGAACGTTTGCCGCTGCACGGAGCGCCCCACACGATGTAGACGCGCCGTGGCTCTCTTACCTCATGCCCGAAACGTTTATGAATTTCATTATGACAGCGGAAATGAACCAGTATTACATTTTCAGGGTTCAATGCAATCTGTGCGTCGTTCACATTGTCGTCCGTCAATTCCTGCACATGATGCCCTATGCAGTCATACGCTTTTACAATCGGCTTTCCGCAATGTTCGCACAATACCGTGCCGTCACTCTGCGCACGTTCTGCGCGTAGTCCTTGTACGAACCTTTCCCACGTTCGCGACTTGTAAAACGCCTGTAATTTTTCGGTACTCATAGCAATACCTCATATCAATACACAGACGCGTTTACTGTCACTGTCACATCCTCGCCCGTGTTGTTTGTGACGTACACAACCAGCGTACCATTCGCCACGCAGTGCTGCACGGTAATCTGTCCGGACTGGAATCCAATGTTATACTGTGCAGATACCATCGCCACGCTATTTACGGTAATGTCGCTATTCGTAAATACAATTGATCTCGGTGTTGATGCATTTCCCGGTACTGTTACGGAATCACTGCCGACAAATACGGGAACGGGAACGGTTTCAAAACATTTGTTGTCTTTAACGCCGTTTACAGCATTAGCCATTTCTACCACCTCACCAGTTTCACCAGTTGTCCTTTTCGGCGATTTGTCGTCGGATCTCTAGTTCCTTTTCTTTCAATCTGAGCGCCTGTGGGTCATTCGCCCAATTATCGGAATCATAGTTTTTCAGACACAAATTGATCGCCGCAACATCCGGCAACGCTTTTTTCGTTGTTACTTCTTCATAGTCACAAACCGCGCCGTTCTCATCGATCTTTCTATACCTCTTTTTTTCGGTATATTCAAACCCCATAGCTTTTTTGACCAATGCGCCCCGGAGCTGTAAAACGAGGGACTTTCTCCCATTTTTTACAACCTCCGCAAATTCGCTGTATTCGGCTTTGTATTTGCACCATGTTGACTCCGATATACCCAAATTATCCGCACATTGTTTCTCTGTTGCACCGTTCTGCAACCAATTCAAAATGTCGGAAAATCGGGGTTTTATCGTGGTTTCGTATGCGCTTTTTCTTCCGCGTTTCGCCATGTAATCAGCCCCAAAAAAACCCCGTAATAATTTACGGAATTTTGATTTTTGTTCCGGCATAAATGCGATTCTTGTTCTTGATGCCGTTCAATTCAACCAGCTTTTCAACGGTCGTATTGTACTTTTTAGCAATAGCCGTCAGTGTGTCGCCCTTTTGAATTGTGTAATATTCCGCCCTCTTTAATTCCGGAACTTCTGCCGCAACCTCTGTTCCCGTATTTCCGGAGTCTGCACTCGCTGCCGTGTCACCCTTTGAAAATCCGTTAAAACCGCCGTTTTTGATGATTGCCGGATAATCAATGTAGCATTCGTCAAGGTCAACATTTCCGGAAATTCCGGCGACCTTGCCCTTGTCAGACTTCTGCCACATTCCGACCGGATACTTGCCGTGGTAATTCAGACGCGTGTTGTACTCTGCTGCCCAAATCGCGAAACGCTTCAATGTTTCGTCATTCACCTTGTACTGCAACGGCGAACGGCTCATATAGAACCCGGCAAAATACCCGGCTTTCTCCATCTCGGTGCAAAATGCGGTAATGATACCGGACACAAACGCCATGCTCTTTGATAACTGGTTTCTTTCCTCAACGTCGAAATAAATCGGCATTGCGAACTGCTTGCCCTTGATCGCAGACAACGCCGCAGCCGCTTCTGTTCTTGCTTCTGCGTCACTCATAGCGTAACTGTACCAATACGCACCGACATTCAGCCCCGCAGCCGTAGCGGCTTTATAGTTCTGCTCAAAACAAACGTCCTTTGCCTTGCCAATACCCGCGCGGATAATCACGAAATCAATACCGGACGCTTTGACCTTGTTCCAGTCAATGGCAGTGCCCTGCCACTTAGAAACGTCAATACCCTGAATTTTCATCGCTTATTCATCTCCGTTCTTTTCGTTCTTTTCGTTCTTTTCGTTCTTTTCGGAATCAATGTTCATAATCCCGGCAATTCCTGCCGCAATAGATGCAACAATAAAACCCCTGACCGCAGATTCTGCTGTAAAATCTACGCTCATAGCGTTTACGATGATATACGCCGACACTGCTTGTATGAACGTTCGTGCGGCTCTGCGAAACGCTTCACTTTTGAAAAACTCTTTCACTTCACTACCGCCCTTTCAAGATCTTCAATGCGGTGATTTGCGACCGCGATTTTCTCTGTATCCACGGCGTGTTCCTGTTCGAGCTTATACACTCGATCAATAACGCCGTTGTGCTTCTCAACTTTCTTTTCTAGCTGTTCTATGCGATATGACATTAGTTTCATACCGCCGAAACTCCCCGCAAGTGACCCAATAAAACCCAGTGCTGCTATAATAATTTCTGTGACGTTTAAATCCTGCATAAATTACACCCACGCTTTTTAAGTATTAAATTTTCAACGCAGTGTGGGTGCGACGACTAGCGAAATCTAAGAGAAAACACACATAATCTAAGATTTGTTTACTCATCGCCCACCCATAATCACTCTGTCTGCGTTTATTATATTCTATCACGTTTCGGACGCAAAAACAAGCCTATGAAATCGGATACAAAACGGAATAAAACCGGAATATCGTTTACAGCGCGTAGCAAGCCCGCTGTGACCCCTGTCGCAATACCCCTATAATTTAACTACTAAACGCACAAAACGCCATAGAGGGCTTGCTAGACCCATCTACGGCGTTTCTAATGTTATTGTTTTGTTTACAAGTCCAAAATCATTTCCCGCAGATACTCATCTGAGAAAATCAGCGGACGCAGCTTGTCAACCAATTTGTTTCTCTGATATCTGATTGTTTTTTCGTCCACGCCGAAATAATCCGCGCTTCTCTCATGCGTCCACTTGTAAAAATATTTCTGCTGTATCAACTCGAAATACGGGTCGTCACATATCGCGTTTAGTGCCAGCCTGATCTGTCTATACAGTTTCGCCGTTTCTTCCCCTGCATCCTCACGCATGGACGGGAACATGTATAAGACGCGTTCAACCTTTTTGAACGTTCCCAGTTTTTCCCGGTTGATGATCTTACCAGCGCGAACCAATTCAGTAACAACGGCTCGTGCTGTTTCTTCTGCTGTGATTTCCGCCGCCCTCTTTGCAGCATCTTCTATCAAACTTTCCGTGAACGTCATACCACACCTCGCAGTCCGTCGTTAGACGGTAATTTATAACTTTTTGTATCATGTTGTAAACTATTGTAAACTAAAACATACTAGTTTATGAATAAATTATGAACAAATCCCATATAATTTGTGAACGTGGGACTACGCGGGACTGCTGTTTTTCGCTATATATGGGCAAAAACGCCTTATCAGTCCCGTGTCCCGCGTCCCCTATTTCTTTTATATATTATTTTAAAAATATATACATGATATTTCTGATATGTTTTAATATATAATATATTTATATATTATATAAAATAATACAGACGCGGGACGCGGGACACTAGGGACTAAAAACGCGCTTTTTGTCCATACATCGCGCTTTTTACCAGTCCCACGGCAGTCCCACGTTTTCACAGAATTATCACAATTTTCACAAAACTATCACATTGTTTTACACCTTTCCAGCCCAATATTTGCAAGCCGCGCAATCGTTACAGACAAAATTTTGAATGTCAGACGCGCCGCCACAACGTCTTTTTGTCGCCTGTGATCGCTCGAAACAGTCTGGTTTGATCTCAATCGTATACTCATACGCGCAATCCGCCGCCGGGTCGGTAACCATCCAACCAGGTACTACATGATACTTTCTTATAATGTATATAGATACACTGATAAACAGAACAAATAAAACGGCAACGAATACCCAGAATCCGATCGTGTCAAACATCACAAACCGCCCCCGTTTCTTCCAGTGTGATTCTCCGTAACTGCCTATTGATTTTCGCAGTCTCAATACGCCCCAGCTTGTCAAGCTCTGACGGAATTAGTGTCTGTTTCATCTGTTCCACCATGATCTCAACGTCTGCCAATTCTTCCAGAAAGTTGTCAAACGCTGCTCCCGCGTCTCTGTAACCAGCTCTGTGTAGCTTCGATACTGCTTGTATCAGTTCCGCGCATTCTTCTACCAGTTGTCTGCGCTGCTCCTGCACCCCGTAGTGATGCAGGATTTCTCCGCAGCGCTTGCACTGCAACTCCGTCATTCTTCCGCGCCCTCTCTTTCGATCTCATAGCCGCGCATCGGGCGTGTCGTCATTCTGTCGCCTATCTGATAGGCTACCAGACGCTTTTTTGCAAGGATTTCGTGCGACTTTCGCTGCCCCTCTGCATATTCTTCCGCTGTTTTTCTGAACTTACAACAATAGCAATCTTTGCGACGCAGGGCGGTGCATACTCTGCCGCCCAAATCAAAATAACACTTGCCACTCATTTTAACTCATCCTTTCTCGGCGAATACTCTGTATTTTTTACCGTTCACGCGTTTTTCTTTTATCTCGAAATCAAAACGGCGTTTGATAGTCTTGGAAAATTCAACGTTTGACATTGGATTGAAATTATTTTCAGCACAAAACAGATTGTACCGCGAATAAATATCCCGTGTTGATCTGTTCAAGATATCGTTCTTGTCGATCTCTTTCAAAAACAGCAATATCGGATTGTTATTTTCTTCATACTCTGCCAGCGCACGGACAACCTTGTCGGACTCCGTGAAACTGTATGCAGCGAGGACGCGCTTCAAACCCTCTAACCCAACGTTTATTAGATATTCCATAGCATTTTCGGTCGTCAGTTTGTAAATAATAAACGGGTCGAAATCGGGGTCGTCCTTGGTGAAACGGGCATTGAATGGAATAATAACCAATCGTGAAATAACAGCGCCGGACTTGTCTTTGATTCTAGGAATATCGTTCGCAGAAAATAAGAATTTCGCATAGCATTTCAAATCGAACGGGTTCTCGCCTTTTCTCTCGACGTTTACCGGGTCGCCGGATACCAGCTTTTTGAATACTGCCGGGTTTGAAATGAAATCGTCTCCGATATCGTCACCGATATTCGCAAGCTTTCCGAATAATTCCGCAGGCTTGAAACGCTGTCCCAGTTCCGCCAAATCCAGACTTGTGACGTTATCGCGTCCCAATAGATAATTGATTAGTTTTAAATATGTGCTTTTGCCGTTCTGTTTCTCACCTGTCAAAACAAAACTTTTACGCAGCTCGTTTCTTCTGTACATTGTATAGCCGATTGCTTCACACAATAATGATTTTACAGCATCATCCCCGCAGGATAGGCGCGTAAACATCGAATCAACATCCGCGTTATATGCTGCCGGATTATAATTCCAGTCAATTTTATTCAGAATTACCAGCGACGGGGAAAATGGTACTAGTTCGCCCGTATTGATATTGTAAACGCCGTTTCTAAATGCGATATATTCAGCGCCTGACATTTCCGCATCATCACATAACAATTCCAAATAGGCAATTACTTCCGATCGCTTCGCCTTGTTCAATGCCGGAATGTGCTTTATCATCTTACTCTCAATCGCGCCGTGTCCGCCCTTGTATATACCGTCCTCGTAGATATGTAATTGGTTATCAATGCGGACGATATTGTATTCAGATTTAAGAAACTGCGCGAACCTGTCAAACAGAAATTTTTGACCCTTGAAAAACGATTCTTTCTGAAACGCTTCATCACGACTTAAAGTAGCAAGTTCTTTTTCGTCAAGCGGTTCGGAAAATACATACTTGTTTATAATCTCTAACGTCTCCCGCGCCTGTTCCTTTGTAAACCCGTTGCTTTGCAGCGTTAGAATGTAGTTAAATAATTTCTGGTTTCTGCCGTCGCCCTCCTCCAACTCTGCAAAATTAGGCTTCGGTTTAATTGGATACATGAACGGCGGTAACTCTTGGTATTGTTCGCCGTCCAGAATATCATAAATGATCTGTCGGTCGCTTCCGTCTTTTCGCAATACACTATAGCTTGTAACCTTTCCGCATTTGATATCCGCAGTAATGCCGCAAGCCAGAACAGCGCCCGTCGCGCAATGCTCAATCACGGAATTTTTAAACAGAAAATGCTTTCCGCGTGACGTTTCATAAACGCGACAAAGTAGTTGCTTATCTTCTACAATCTGCATTAAAGTCTCGCTTTGTTCCCGGTCGTCTACGTCAATCAATATTGCATTTTCTGCCAGAATACCCGCATAACATTCTGCGTTCTGCACCTCTCGCAGCGTTTTCAATTTCGTGTCTTTTATTTTCCCTTTCGGGGTTTTGCCGTTTGTTTCGATGTACCCACGAAAAAACATCACTATCACTCCAAACCCAGCGCGCATTTCAGCGCTTTATCTACTCGACGCATAGTCTTTTTGGGTAAATGTTCAACGGATTTCCATCCGTCGTCTACCGTCACGCACATTATTTCCTCGCACTGCACGGCAGACGGGCGAATAATGCCAATACTAACCACGCAATGCATCGGGTAACGTCGAATTTTGCTAGTAAGTGGTACAACAATGGTTCTGTCGTTGCATACGTTTCCAACATCATTTTGTACCACTAAATACGGGCGGCATTTATGCCCTAAATCTGCAAAGAAAATGTCGCCGCGTCTAAGTTCACTCACTTTCACTTCCTCCGAAATTATCTGTAATCAGTTCCGACACGGGCAGGCTATGCACCCATTCACAAAACTGCCGCCATTCATCCAGCTTGTGATTTTTGCGGCTATGGTACATGTTCCGCAGAACTGCATAATTTAACTGCACTGTTGCCCGCTGATTGTAGCTTGACGGCAAAAGACTAATCATTTGATACCATACATTTTTCTTGTTAACACCCTCTCTGAGCTTTCCATTCTTTTGGTACTCGTCAAAATTCACATACACATCACGAACGTGATTTAGCATACCGATAATATAATTGTTGAAAAATTCAATAAAATCATGTTCCATGTGATCATGTGAAAAATCATCAAGCGTGAATTTCCGCTTATGAATTGTGTGCATAGTGCTGCAACTATTCCGGACAGTCCCAACCTTGTATGTGTCGAATTCTTTCCACCAATACAGCGGGGCAGTAATGTCCATTGTAACGGTAATCATGCGCATGAACTTGCTGTGATCTGATCCGGATTTTACCAGCCGTGTCATTAACTCGAAATCATTCGCGCCAATATTTACACATCCGAATCCATCCGTTTGGCTGTCGGAATTCTCCCACGAATTCAGCGGGTTTCGCATCCCTCGGAGTGCCGCATCGAATCCATAATAATCTACATTTTCAATCTGAATCATACGTATTGTTCCACCTCATTTTCAATTTCCTTGAACATGCAAACGATTTTCTTTCTGTCCATACGCACCATGCTGTCAACAATTTGACAGTATTCCGCAGCCATTCCGGAAACGCGACCGAACGCTTCCTGCCATTCGTCCGTAACTCTGTCAAGGTGTTCGTAGTCTTCCCGCATTTCGTCAAACTCTGCATTTCTTCCCGCAATCTTGTCCGCTATAATGTCCGCGAACTCTTGCGAAATCTTCTCCGCTATTACGTCACAAAATTGGCGGTCGGTGTCGATATCGCGGTATTTGCCGCCGCCCACATCAATCATAGCCATTTGTGGTTTCCTCCAACGTCTTTTCATCTATAACAGCATTCAGAACGGAACAACAATTGATATAGACGCGATATCTGTTGTTAATTCTCCAAACAGAAAATGTTGTCCCGTGTTTGATTTTCTCTATGCTGTCAATTTGTCTCAGGTTCATAATAATCTTGTTCGCAATGGCATTCAATGCAACTAAACCGCCCGTTTCGGTAGTAATCAAACGATAACGTGCGCCCGTTACTCCAAAAAACAATGTTGTCATTGTCATTTTCTACGGAGTCAATGTTGTATTTTCTAAACAATTCCGCAAGATCATTCAGAAAATTCAATTGGTTCTCATTCATTCTGCATTCCCTCCAATTCCATTAACTTGGACATGTACCAGTCTGCTTTCTTGATATCTTCCGCGCCGTTCTTCTTGTCGGCTCTGTATCTGTACTTGTACACGTTACACATACAGAATCCCTTGACGGCTTCAATGCCGAATAGCGCCAGCATCTCGTCGATGCATTCGTGTGCGCCCTGATAATGCGCCGGGTGATTTACTGCGTCACTTGCCGTCGGTGTCTCTGTGGGCTTGCTAGATGCTTCTACGGGCTTCTTTCGTTCAAATGTCTGCATTTCGTTCGTTCCCTCACAGCTCAGACAAATGTGCCGTTCCTCTGGAATGATCGCGCCGCATTTCATACAGTGGTTTTTTGGAACAAAATGTATGTTGCACCCCTCGCCATGTATACAATCGTTGCACGGTATTTCGTGAATGCCACGCGTCGCATAGACGCAATCACCGCACGAACCTTCCCAGAATTCTTCATTTTTCATTGTTTATACCTCTATTCTTTTATTTATCTTTGACGCATGTCCGATATAATGCAATCAAACAAAATGCGTTCATGATCTCCTGTACAACGTCAGCGTCTTTGTTTATGCACCATTCGATAAATCCGATAAAAACACCAACAACCAAATAGCATATAAATTTTCGCACGTTTACACCTCTATTCCGTAATCTTTGAGTCGCTTTTTCGCAAGCGATATATAATAACTCTTATCAATTGATAACTTTAAATCCGGAGTAATTGCACCGTTATAAATGATGCAGTGTTCCGGCGTATTTGCAAATTTTTCTAAATTCGCACCGACCGATTTCTGTTTATATATTGCCGTGTCTTTCGGATTTGTACTTGCAAAAACTCTGAATGTCTTGTCTTTCAACCACGCATCATTGTGCCACGCCCGCAGATATTTAGCGGACACCTTGACAACTTTCTGAAACAGATTCATATCGTCACAACTATTGACCGTGGTTTCAATCGGCGTTCCGTTCATCATGTATTCAACTAACGCTGTATTGACGATAGTCAAATCATTCTTTAACGGGTTTGATTCTTGTACATAGCCGCCTTTGCGCTCAATTTTTCCGTTCTCGAATCGAAAAACGTAGTTGTTTACGTCTTTTTGGTAGATTTCTGTTATAACGTCAAACGCTAATTTCATGCCCGTGCGCTGTTCCCACTCATAGCAGATATCATCCGTCATATTAAACGCGTCATCTGTGTCCGGTATCCAGATTATCAAACCGTCGGTGTTTGACTGTACCAATTCAAAACCGGGAACTGCTTCGAGTTTTTCAATCAAATCCACCAGCAATAACTGCCCGTTGATACAGATATTATTTGCTTGCCGTGGGTCATATGCGGGCGAGGTAGGGTCTTTTGAAATTCCGAATGTACCATTGATAACGATTTTATACGGCGCTTGTTCTTTCTTCTTTCCAGCTCTTTTCAGCGCCACGCGTGTTTCGTAAATTTCGCGGAATTTTTCAGGCGTTCGGCTGTTTCGCGTCAAAAATCCATACGTCAGCATTAACAACGGATAGTAACTTTCTACGTCAACGTGCAGCAGTAAACCAGTTTTGTGATACTTCAAACGCGCCCCGTGTGCGCCGCCAAATCCAAAGCTGTGCGGTACTCCTGCAATATCGATTTTCAATGATTCTGTCCCGTAGTTTCCCGTATTTTTGCATTCCTGTAAACGGCGTTTGAACCAATTCAAAACCGCTGTATACTTCGTCAGTCTCAACGTCGGGACGATCTCGACCTCAAACTCGTCATCACGTTCGACGCGTTCGCAATTCAGGATTTTAGCAGAAAGTTGGACGGGCGTTTTGTTGATGTATGATAATGGTAATTTAAATGTAGTTATTAGTCCCATGTGTGCGTCAAAATCTGCTTTTCGCTGCATAAAGACTTCTATTGTCTGTTCTACGTCGTGCGTACAATATTTGACGGTTTCCGCTATTTCTTCCGGTGTCAACGGTCGATCAATATCGAACGGGACGGACGTTTCTTCAATGTCATTACCCATGAATGATTCTAGCGTTTTTAGTCCGCCGTCATTTAGTTTGGCAACGTCGTAATTATACAATCGGATTTGTTGAATTATATCCGACAATCTCCAACCGGGCATTTTCTTGTTAATGATAAAATCATTGATATACCACGCATTGAAATCTGCCAAAATACCCTTAAAAATATATTGGTCGTAATGCCGCGAATTGTACCCGATGAAAATATAATGTTTGTGTTCTTTGTAATATTTTTCAAGGCATTCCGGGTCGTCAATTATGATCGTGGTTTCTTCCTTGTATGGGTCAATGAATACAACTAGCCAATTGTAGCGGAATACCTCAAAATCGTAAAAAATAAGTATAGAATCGCCCCCCATTGTTTCGCGCCGGGGATATAGCGCCCCGCCCGCTGTGAAACATGTTGGTTATCAGTCAAGAACTTCTGCGATTTCCATATTCTGATACTTGCCGTCTGTGTCGAGAACAACCAGATAGCGCAGGTCGTCCTCCTGTACAGCTTCCGCAATGTCCAGAATCAGGTCGTTGTACTGCTCCCAATCCTCGAACGTCACGTCGATGCCGCTGTCAAGGCTTTCAAGGAATTCCTTTGCCTTTACCATCATAAAACCGTCGTTTTTTGTTCCGGTCAATACCTGATTCTTGAAAATACACTGCTTCTTGTAATCGCCCTCAGTAATGCGGAACTGCGCCTTAATCATGAGCGCGTGCTTGCTGCTCTCGCCCAGCTCCAGCTTGTCCAGCTTTACGGTATACTCACCGTCCGGCAGTTTGTTGCCACCATTCTCCTCTGCTTCTTTCATCTGCTCCCGCATCTGATCTGCCGGAAACTCTTTGTTAAACTTCTTGAAATCAATTGCCATTTTCATTACCTCCTAAAATTTAAAACGGAATGTCGTCCGGGTCAAAATTTTCGCCGTTGAACTTGGCTAGTCATGAATCCTCGGACGTTCTCGCCCGTCTGCGTCTGCGCGGCTTTTCCTCGGTTATGACCTCGACGCTTTCCGCGCTCTCGATCATGTCGGATACTTTCTCGACTTCCTCGGAAACGCTCTGTGCGTCCTCTACGCGCCGTCTGCTCCTACGGGGTGTCTTTTCCTGCGCGTCCTCTGTCGGCGCGTCTACGGGATTGCTAGAGGGTTCTGTGCGTGTCTCTGCGTCCGTGTCTCTGTTTCTGCGCGAACGTCTGCCCGTTTCAGCCTTTGGTGCATCCGTGGAAACGCCGCCCGCGTCAACCTCTGCGTCGTGTGCTGCCATGATCTCGGCGGAATCCTCGAACGGGATGTCCAGCTCCCAATATTTTCTAATCGCCGCGTCAACCGCTTTCAGGTCGTTATCAATTTCGTATGTTCCGAACATGCCCAGCGGGGACTTTGTTGTGTCCTTGCCGTTGTTCTGCGTCAGAAACATATAGCGCCCATCCTTGACCGCAGTTTTGAGCACAATGCTGCTCATGCCCTCAATGCAAATCTTTTCGTCAAGTAGTTTGCCGATTGTCTTTGCTTTCTCTCTGCCGTTGTCGTCCGTGTCCGTGTGCATGAGAAAATACACGGTTACGTCCCACGGCAGGTCGGCTGTAACACCATTAACAAGCATCCAGAAATTATTTGCAATGTCTGTGAACTTCTGGAACCCTGTTTCATGCGAACGTCTCATAAACTCGTTAGCCATGAGATACTGCGCGTCGTCAATCACAATGACCTTGCACTTGGTCTTGTTGATAGCCTTGGTGATTTCCTCGTAGTCGTCGCCGTTGTACGTCTCTGCGAATCTGCCCTTAAACGGCAGGGGTTTTGACATAACATTGATGTGCAGAAGTTCACGACTCTTGAAATTCCGCAAGCTTGTACTCTTTCCCGTGCCGGACTGACCCAACACAAAAATTGGAATACCCATAAATTATTATCCTCGCTTTCTATACTTGTCACTTAATTCGGAGACTTTCGCCGCGTTCGCCATAGTGGGCGAGGGGACTTTCTCCGTTCTTTTCCAGATATTCCCGGATAGCATCGACGTTCGGCTTCTCCGTGATCGTTACCAGTTCGTCCGGTAAATCTGCCGTGTCAACATCAACAACGACCGGAATCTTGCCGCCGTTCTTTGTGATCGCGAACGAAAACAGCGCGGTTTTAAACTTCGTTTTTCCCGTCGTTTTCATCGCTTCATACAATCCGGACTTGATTCTCTCACAATTCGCGTCAATGGACTTTCGGCGGGCGTTCAAACGCTGTTCCTCTGCCTTTAGTGCAGCGCTCATGCTTTCCAACTCCCGCAGCACCTTAGCGGTATTTTCCGCCTTGATCTCAATTTCAGTGTCAATCGCTTCGAGTGTGTCCGTGATTGCCTGTGGGTCAATTTCCGGGTTGCTTGCCAGCTCTAACAGCTCCAAATAATTGGATGTTAGCTCGTACATTGTGGACATTTGTTAGCCCTCCTTATGAAGTCTCACCGCGAACTCCGCAGCGCGTCTTGCCGCCTTATCCGGATACATACGGTCATACTTACGTTCATATCTGCGCAGCTTCTTCTGCTTCGCGTTCATGCTTTTAAACATGATACCACGGGCGATTGTACGTCTCATACTTGCCATGTTTTTACACCTCACTTCCATACAACCGGAATACTCGATCTTGTCCAGTATCCGTTATCTTGTACTATGCTGTTTATCAGTTCTTTGAAATCATCGAACGCAGACGGATACAAAACAAACGCCAATCCGCTTCCGGCGTTAATTCGCTCACAATTCAGGATTTGCAAATCTGACGGCGTTCCGTCCTCTGCCTTAACCTCAACTGCCACGAAATGACCGTTGATACATGCCAGAATATCAGGTATACCGGATTTCGTGAACTGCGCCCCAGCCCAATACTTGATATACCAGCCTGTTATTGGGACGTTCATTTTGTTTTTCGGATATCCCGCCGGATAGATTCCGACACTATGAAAATACCGCTTGACTTGGTTCTCGAATAGCTTTTCTTTTGCCATTTAATCACCAGCTTTCAAAAACAGTTTTTCGGTGAAATCCTGTCTTTTTTCCAGTGTGTCATATATCCGCCGTTCAATGCTGTTTTTACATATCAAACGATAGTAAAAACACGGTCGTTCCTGTCCGATTCTGTGTGTTCGCTTCTTGGACTGCTCGTATAATTCAGACGATAGAGTCGGCGTGAAATAGATTATCTTATTTGCTTTCTGCAAATTCAAACCCATTGCACCAGCCTGATATTGTATCAGTGTAACGCTGTTTGTCAGCGTTTCGTAGGCGGTCAAAATCTTGGCTTTTCCGTTGACCTCTGACACAGGACGTTCGATCTCTTTGCAAATCTTTTTCAGCGCTGTTAATTCGTCGTTAAAATTGTAAAAAATAATCACCCTGTCGTCTGTGCTTTCCAGAATGTCTTTGACTGCGTTCAACTTGTCCACGTTGTACGCGCCGCAAAGTTGCCGCTGGTATAGCATTTCTGTTAGTGTGGTATCTCCTACCATTTCACGCCCGTTAACAGTAACGATTTTCGATTTCGCAAATTTTCGATAACCCGCAGAGGTTTGCACACAAACGTCGGTAAACGTTTGCTGTGGTAGATCAAAAACGTCGTCAGTTTTTAAAAAATTGCATCCGTATTGACGCATTTTTCGTTTTAACCTATCGACATTTTTGTATCCGGTCACAACTGGAATTTTGAAACCGCCCATTTCAATTTGGCGCGTTTCGATAAATTCAGAATAATATTGACGCTTTGTGATTTTCCAGCCTAACAGCCGCAGCTGGCTATACAGATTTTCATATTTTCCGCCCGTCGGCGTACCGCTTAGCAGAATAACATTGTCTGTTTTTAGCTTCATGATGGCTTTAGTGCGTTTCGCCGTGTCGTTCTGAATCATCGAACTTTCGTCAAGCATGATCGTGTCAAAATGCATTTGCAACAATTCCGGTCGCCGGAAAATCAAATCATAATTGATAACTGCGATAAACGGCGCATCTAGTGTAATTGATAACCGCATATTTTCAATTTCTGTGTTTTTACTCAAATTGAAAATATTTCGTCCTAAATAATGCTGCCGGAAATGCTGCACCCAATCGTCAATTTTGGATTTCTGACAAATTACCAGATTAACGCGTCCGCCCAACTGCCGCATCTTTTCAGCGCCCGTAAACGTTTTGCCTAGCCCCATGTCGTGGTAGTACGCGACCCGGTGTCTATCCGCCGTAGCCGTCAGTGCGTCCTGTTGATGCTGAAATAGCTTTACTTTCGTTTCCATACAACGTTTTTATCGTCGCGAAACTCAATGTCTGCGATATTGAACGATGAAATACTCGGCTTTACAAGATACGCGATTTTGTCGCCGAGACGACTTTCCAGATTGTCAGTTGAATAATCAGCAACCGACATCCAACCGCCGTCTTTGAACGCCATGATAGTTCCAATTACTACAAACGCGCCGTATTTATCGGTTTTTCCAAAAACGCCGGGAGTGAGATATTCGCGCAAATCGCGCTTCTTGGTGTCCTCTCTGTCAGTTAATCTGTCAAACGCAATCGCAGCGCCCGTCAGAAAATCGAACTTGTCATCCGGATTGCATCGTGCCGTTTCCTTGCGAATAACGCGCTTTCCGTCATAGTGGGTCGCCGTTGTTGTCTTTCCGTCCGTTGTAATCACGATTTTGTTCTGATCGTTCACAAGATCAAAATCGTCAATACACACATCAAAAACAGTATAACCTCCTACACCGTTATCACCTCGTACACACATCGCATTTTCATCGCCGATGCAGAATCCAGTGACAACGCCCGTCCATCCTGTCTTTGTGATGCTGTACCGATCGCAGTGCGAAACCACGCGGTCACCAACTTTGAACTTTTCCATAGAATCATTTCCTTTCTGGTATGTCTTCGGGTTTCCCCGTGATTCTATTATAGAGAATATTTGTAAACACAATATGAACACAGTCAAAATTATTTGTAAATAAATATCCGTGGGACTGCCGTGGGACTGCTATTTTTGCCGATATACCAACATATTTTGTACATTTAGTCCCGTGTGTCCGTCGTCCCTAGTTTATATTTATTTATATAATGTTATACGCGTATCTGAAAATAACAGTTTTTATATTATTTTTCCTATACCCTAAAGGTTAGTAAACACAAGACGCGGGACACACGGGACTGTTTCGTGAAATACGTCCAAAGATGGGCGTTTCATCAGTCCCGCGTCAGTCCCGCGTGTCTTACGTTTTATAGCTCTATTGGCTCGCCGACCTTATACCAATGTATGATGCCGCCTAGATCAACCGCCGCCCAAATCTGTGCTGTTGGCTTGTAATTGATGCACTTGCAAGCCTGACGAACGCACATCTTGCGTCCCTTGTGCATAAAATACGCTTCTCTTGGAAATGCGTCAGCGGGTACACTTTCCAGACGATTGATCGCTTTCTTTTTCAGATAATCGGTCATTCTTACACGATTTTCCATTGTTTACGCTCCTTTCAATGTGTGGGCGGTGTGTGCCGCTCCTGTCGGTTCATGCAAGCTGTTTAATCAATTCCGCAAGCTTTGGATTGTAGGTCATTTTCATGGCGGTATCGAAATCAATCTGTTTCGTGAACTTTACGATCGCGCTTGCCAGCTCTTTTCTGATCTCGGCTTCTGCTGCATACGCTTCGGAAAATTCCTTTTCTGCTTCTGCGCTTTCCGGGTTCTGCTCGTAAGCATCGTCCGCCGCGTTCCCTCTCTCGATCGCCTGTTCGAGTCTCTTTAAAATCTCTTTCATGGTTTACTCTCCTTTTCAGTGCTTTGGTTTTACCCGTCTAACGCTCGCGTCTCGACGTTTCTCCGTTTGGTCTGTTGATCTCTTTTGTGGGGTTTGATCTGTTCCCCTTTACCTTACATATATTATTATACACTAATATTTTGATTTTGTCAAGGGGTTTTAAAAAATTTTTTAAAATTTTTTTAAAAAATTTGGGGCTGATCTCTCAGCCCCATTTTGTTAATTGCTCAATGCATTGCAAAGCCCTTTCAGCGTCTCAACCTCGAAACGGTTTTCAATCCACCATTTCGCGTCCGTCTTTGAGTTTACTGCTTGCCAGAACTTTTCGCTCGGCTTGTGCTTCATCGCAGCCGCCACCGCTTCTCTGCGAATGTCTGTCGCCCATTTGGTCTGCTTCTCTGTTCCGGTCAGCTCTGCCAGCTCAACACCGTCAAGCGCTTTCTCCTGCTCTCTGCGCTTGTTCTCCTGCATCAACTCTCTGTAGCAGGCGGGACAAAGTGTGATATTTACCCGTGCCCAGTCCTCGTAGGCGTTCGCCTGATCTCGATTGTAGCAGATTTTCTCGTGCTTGAATTCCTTATTGCACCCGGTGCAGAAAATTGAAACGCTTGCTTTTGCCATAATATAACGTCCTTTCTGATCGTGGGGCGGATTGACCGCCCCTGTTTGATTTGTAATTATTCAGCTTTGATCGTTTCAATCAGTGTACGACCTTTGTAAATCTTGCAGCATTTTACTTCCGGCTTTTCGTTGTACTCCTTCACCTTTTCAACGGCTTCTTCGTATGTGTACTTCATTGTCTTGCCGTCTCTGCAAATTGCCGTCAGGGAACCGTATGCGCTATATCTTACACTGTATTCTTTACTCATGGTGTTTACCATCCTTTCGTGTTTTGGGGTTCTGCCCTTTGCGTCCCCCTCTGTATATTATTATACACTAATATCACCGATTTGTCAAGGTTTTTTCTGAAAAATATTGCACAAATTGTCTGTTATATTTTTGTGTATTATTTCCGATTGACATTCGCTTTGAAATGTAGTATACTAGTAACTGTGGGAACACTTTCATGTCATAGTATTTCTCCTTTCAGTAAAATGCCCGTCGGAATCATCCGGCGGGCGTTTTTGTTTTAATATCCGTTTTTCTGAATATCCTCACGAATCAGGCGCTTGATATATCCCATCTTGCTTTCGCTGATCTTTGCCAGCTTTTCCAGAATGTCCGCGTCCGTGTTATGGTTCAAGCGAACCTGTGTAACGGTCGTGTGTTCCCTGTTAAACTTCTCTACTGCCTTGATAACGCTTTTGCTCTGTGCCATTGTTCATACCTCCAACGCTCTTTTTGACTGCATTTCCAGCTTTCTTGCGTGTTCACGTTTTATGTGGGCTTGTGACAGCGCCTTGTATATGCCGGAAATCTTGTTTGTGTCCTCAATGAAATATTGACGCTTTAGCTTTAGTTCTATCGCGTCAAACAAATTCGCCTTGTCAATCTGTTCCCGTGACGGGCATTCGCGCGCTTTCATCTTTTCGCGTTCTGTGTCAATCATCTCGGACAGTTCGCGGTACATCCGATCATAGAACCGGAACTCCTCACGCGCCGCCTTGTATACAGCAAATAACTTGTCGCGGTTGGCGGTTTCGTGGTGGTCGTCCCTGTAGAAAATAAATCTCTTGTTTACCCCTGAAATGCTCCACATGTCCATTGTATACGCTCCTCTCATGTTTACCGTGAAATTATACCCCCAAAACCACAGCGCCCCCGTGTAGGGGCTGCTGTTGGCTGTTCTTGCCTATCTTATCGTGATCTATTGTTTTCCTCTGCCCAGATCGTCAAGCCGTCGTTGCTGACACTGAAACTGTTGACTTTCATGTTAAGCAACTTTTCGACCGCGTCGCTTCCTAGCTCGAATGCGTACCTGTCTACGGTGACATAGGTTTCCTGATTGGTTATGTCGTTGAGCTTGGTGTGCTGTCCGTTGATTAGATGTGCTTTGTTCATAAGCTCTCTCACTTTCATGATTCTTTCCTTTCTGCTGTCGTAACCTCCGTGGCGGGTTGTGTGGTTTACTTTTAACCTTATGTTATTAGTATACACTAAATAGAAATAAAAATCAATTCGCAGAATGCACAAAGAAAAATATAAATCTTTGTGCATTCTGCATTGTCGCGTTACTGTGCCAGAATATCCTTACAGTTCGTGGCTTCTGCTCGTAGTGCTTCGATCTGCTTTTCGATCTCTTTCAAACGGCGTTCCGCCGCATCCTTTGCCGCAAGCTTTGCGTTTACGCTTTCGATGATTTTGCAAAGATCATCAAACGCAATCGGCTGTGCCGCTAATGCAGCTCCGGCGAACGTGTCAGTTATCATCGCGACAGCATCGAATGCCATACAAGCGCTCACGCCGTATCCGTAACGGGTACAAATCCCCTTGTCGAGTACCACATGCTCGGCGCCAGCGCTTGTGTTTGCGCGAACCTTTGTCAGATAATCAACGCCATCAACCGTAGCAATAACCATAAAATCTTTCATTGTAATTTCTCCTTTGGTTTTATTGGGCTGTTCTCTCAACCCTGTAATGTTATTATACACTAATATCAAGCGTTTGTCAAGGGGTTTTGCAAAATTTTTCAAAAAATTTCAAGGGCTGGAAATTCCCAACCCTTGAAAATAAGATCATGCTCCAATCAGCGCCTTTATGCGCTGCTCCTGCTCCCGTGTATCCGGGATATAGTAATCATACTCGCCGGGAGCAAACTCTGTGATTTTGAAAAACCAGCGTCCGTCAGGCAATGCGATTTGCATAACAAGAGAATTTCCGCCAGCTCTAAACATTGATTGAATGTAGGTTGTAAGACGCTTTTTTGTGAACTTCTCGCCGTTAAAATATCCGGCAACTGATAAATCGTGCAATTGGTGAACCAGCTCGTAAATAGTCATAATTACCGTCCTTTCAGTGTGTGGGGCTGATCTCTCAGCCCCTGTTTGATTTGTAATTATTCAGCTTTGATCGCTTTCGCGTCGCTGCCGTATGTGGATTTTACAATCCGCTGAAAAATTGGGCTGTTGGGGTTTGCGGTCTGAATGCTGCCGATCTTCTCGCCGTTCGCATTGTAAATGTTGTATGTAGTCATTGCATGACCTTTCTGCCCTTTACCCGTGGGCGGCGGGTTATGATCTATTTGGAATCGCAACCCCGGAAATTTTCAGCCGTTCCCGGTCGCTGTTGCTAAACTGTACGCGGTAGCAACCCCGCGAGGTTTTGTGTTTCCCTCTGTATATTAGTATACACTAATATCCGCAAAATGTCAAGGGGTTTTATAAAAATTCTTTTGATTTGTACACATGCACAAAAACAATGTATTTTGTTTGTGCAAAATTAAAGCCGGGAATTTCTCCCGGCTTTAATTTACTTTCTTTTCTTCTTTCCGATCTCGATGCACATTTTCTTTCCCACAAATTCCGACGGGTCAACTTTCTGCCCGATCTTCTCTACCTGTGACGCGCTGAAAAAATAAGCTTTCGTGAAAAACATTTTGCTTTCCTCATCATCACCCGGTGCAGCGTCGGGGAGCTTCTTGGTGGTGTATTTCCAGATATGCAGGTCGCACACCGCTTTTTCGCCGCGCTTTACCTGATAGCCTAACCGCTGCCATGCTTTGTATGTGTGGATTGATTCGGGTTCGGGCATTTCCTGAACCGTGCCGTCCGGCAACTCTACGCTCATCATATTACCAGTTGTTCCGATCTTTTCAGCCTTTACAAGCTCAATCTGTGCGTTAAAAACGATCTGTGCATTAGTCATAATATTTACTTCCTTTCGGTTTTGTTGGTGTTTACCTTACATATATTAGTATACACTAATATTAGGAAAATGTCAAGTGGTTTTCTGAAATTTTTAAAAAATTTTTTCTGATCGCGGAACATTAGTATACATTGATTTTGCAAAAATAAATCTATCATTCATAAAGAAAAAATATAGTAGTAATAGTAGTGTATGTTGAAACTGTTTAAAAGTGCTGTTTTTATCCATTTACCGCGATTATTTGATATTGAAAATTGTTGAAACTGCTGTTGATAAATTGTTGAGAAATGTTAAAAACTATTTTCAACATTTTAACGTGTTGATAAGTTGAAAAATAATGTTGAAAACTCTGTTGAAATACGGTTGAAACTGTTGATTAATTGTTTAAAACACGTTGAAAAACCCCGCCCAAAATAGGCGGGGTCTGTGTGTTTATCCTGTCCACGTTACCGTGGCATTTGTAGCTCCCCACGGAGCGCCGCTGATACTTCCTGACGGTTTGTTGACTATTATTTCCGTCAAGTTCGTGCAGCCTGTAAACGTCATCGAATTTATCGATGTCACTGTGGACGGAATGTCAATAGTAGACATTCCGCACCCCTGAAACGCAAACATTCCAATTGTCAAAACTCCATCCGGAATCACAACGTCGGTCAAATTAGTGCAATCTTGGAAAGCCTGTTGTGGGATTGAAGTAATCCCCTGTAACATAACGACGCGTTCCAGCTTGTCGCATTCGCCGCATATTCTAACGCCGAGCGTCGCTGTTCCGGGAATCGTTAGTTCAATCAAGTCGCACCCTCTAAAAGCATTCACCCTAATGTCTGTGATTGTGTCGGGGAGCTCAATTCGTTCAAGCGCCGATTCTTGGAAACACGAATCGTCAATTATAGCAGTATTATTGTGTATTTCAACAATTTTTAGATTGCTTGCGTATGAAAAACGCTGAGTGGAAAAACCGGACGTATCAGTACAAGACGATCCAACTCGTATAAAGAAATTAGCCGACTTTCCGGAAATGTAGCTACTTGCGTTTCGTACCGTATCAAAATATTGCACCGTCTCGGCAATCGGTTGATTGTTGGAATCTAATTCAACAACCGCCACTTTTGTTTCGTCGTATGTCGAAATGCTGTCAATTTCTGCCTTGGTGTAAAAATCCAGCGCATCCGGCGGCAATATCAAAGTTTCAGGCGTTCCGAAATTCATGTCAATTTCTGCCTTTGTGTATAGATCATACCGGGAATCACTCTCGGCGGATTTCCCAAAAATTGCATTGACTTCTGATTTAGTGTAAAAATCCATGGCACACCTCACGCGGAAATTATACGCGATTTCCGATATACTGACCGTAGGAAACAATCGTCGCCGGAACGGTAGGTGCAGCGTAGAAACAGCCGCTATATGAACCGTATCCATCAGTAAACGTCATTGTGTCCGTTTGGCTATAACTAGATTTCGACACCTGATTGCAGTTGACACCCGTCAAAATAACAGTGTTTCCGCTGTTGGAAATGCCAGAAATTCCGATACCCTCACCGTTCGTGTCGTCTTTGGTATACCCTCGAAACGTGCATCCGGACGCATCCAGAAATTGACCGGACGCAAGGTAGAATCCGTAACCGTCCAGCGCTCCAAAGCCAGAAATTTCGCAAGCCTGATAAATGCCACCGCCGTATGCACCGCACCCAATGCCAGTGCCAGTTGCCGCCGTGGTAGCCGTCAACGTGCATCCAATGACGCGTGATACATCCGCTATATTAACGCCATACGCGTTCGCTGTAGCCCCTGACGTTCTGACGGCAACATCACATTCGGACAATACAGAACCCGCCGCAGAAACGCCACAAACGTCTGCTGTGGTGGTAATGCTGACCGTGCATCCGTTTAACGTGCATCCGTCAACGTCAAACGCCGTGACCGCATACTCCGGTGTAAACGTTCCAGACACATTGCAGTTGTCAAACGTCGTATTTTCTGCCGTAATTGCCGCAATATTCGCCGTGTTCTCCGTTGTGTCATACACCAGATTCAGACCAACGACACGACACCCGCCGAAATACGCGAAATTGGAGTCCCACGCCGTGACCTGTCCGCACTGCGAAAAATCAAAAACAATTCCGTTTACGGATTGACAAACGAAACTGTAATCAACGCCGTCAAGCGTGTACGCCGTTGAAACTGTTCCGAAATCACCGATAATATTTACACGGTTCGCGTCGGGATGTGTTGTCAGCCAATTCGTCAAGCCGACGTTGTCATTCACACCGTTGCAATAGTAGTTGCTTGCGTCGAGCTTCTGCAATTCAGCCACGATCTCGTTTACCAGCGTTAAAACAGTTTCCGCATCTGTTCCGTCAATGCTTTTCAGCACCTCGAACTCGACGGGCGTTCCGATAACGTCAAGCGCCTGTGCCAGCGTTACGTTCGCACCGCCCGCCGTATAATCAACATTGGGAATCAACCGCAACCCGTTAATATACACGTTGAGCACATCAATTCCCGGTGTATACTCCGAAATACCAATCGGAATAACGGACGTATTTGCTGTGATTGTCGTGTATGTGTTCGTATACCGCAAAATCATGGTTTTAGTTGCCAGCGTCTGCTGTAATTCCTCAAACCATTCATTAAATGCTGCCGTAAACTGTGCAAACAAATTCGTTGTATCAATCTGGTCTATCAATCCGGTAACGAACCCGCACAAAGTTGTGTTCGGGCGTTCGTCTGTAATATTTGCCTGTGTGATCGCGGACACATTCGCGCCGACATAGATCTGTGCGAGGGACAATTCCCACACACCGCCAGCGACGCGGGTCAATGCGGGGGCGCTCGGTGTTGCTGCTGGACTGCCTTTCAATACTGCAATTTCAATGTTTCTGTGTGCCGTGTCCGCATTCAGACGCAACACGACACGGTCGATTCTGTTCAATGCAATGTCGGACGCATCAAGCGTTACGTTATACGCAGAACTATTGTTAATCCATTTGCAGTTAATAAAACCCCATCCCGCAGTCACAGACACCGTCATACCGTCACCCGCCTGTACTTGCATCGCATTGGACGGGGTAGCAAAAACGCCGTTGCTAATCAATTTCAAAAAATAGTTTGAAATGTCGTCAGCATTGTACAATCTGTCTCCGTTGACGGAATTAAAAAAACCGTAGGAAATAGCCATTTTTACACACTCCAATCTGAAAATTTTGGTATAAGTCTGTAGCCCTCTGCGTCCTCGACTTCCGTTATTTCTGAAACGGTAGCATTTGCGCCGATACGGTATTGATTGATCGCCGTTACCTTGTCGCCCAAACCATAATCAACGCCGTATTTATACATATCCGTATTGATGCATTCTGCATTAAATTCCCATTGATAGATATTTTGACGTAACGTTTCCACGCCCTGATTATACAACATTTGTTTGTAATCCGCAAGCGGTATTTGTCCACTGTCCGTTGTCTGTGATGTGTTGCGGGAATCCTCCCACATCTCACGCCGCCACATTCCCGTATCTTCTCCAGCGTACTGTGCAAGATTTATAATGCGGTCGCTGCCTTGTCCCTCACCCGCCACATATACAGCGGTTTTAAATCCAGACTTACCAAAAATGAACGTCGTACTTTGTATATTTTCATATCCCGGTGAAAATATAACAAGCGAATTTTCATTTTGGTTTTGGCTGTGGTCTGTTCCCTTATACAGAGAAAATTTGAAATTTTGTCCGTCAAACGTAACCTTAAAACCGTATACATAATATGCGCATATATCGCAAATTGTGTCTAACAGATTTTTACCAGTTACTTGTCGTTCTATTTCGTCAGTCCATCCGTTCGCAGTGTCCAGCGTAAACATGGAAATTTTGCGTCGTGTGTCGTCGGGGTTGATAATATTTTGTTCTATCAGTGTCCGGATAAAGTTTTCAGCCGTTCCCGTGAAATTGGTCTGTTCCGGAATAATTCGCCGCGCCAAAATCCCGCCGCCGTCCGTGCCCGTAACTGTCAAATAATCGCCGTTGTCGGGGTCGGTCGTTACGCGTAAATCATCAACAATCATTACCGCGTCGGAATCATCGCGGGTTATTAGCACATCGTGCATATAATCATAGAATAATCTATAATTATCGCGTGACATAGGCATGTATAATTCAAATTGCCCGACGGAATTAAACCGCGTCACCCATATAATAGATGTTGCGGAATCAATGACGGACGTTTTTTCGTAATGTGCGGTTGTTTCGTTGTATCTCCATACATACAAAATCATTTTAAACACCCCCATACAAAACGCCCGTCTGAAACTGTATATCAATAGCGTCCATGTTATCGTCCGACGTGAACGTGAAAATATTTTCACCAACGTTCAATTTTAACCAGCTTGAATTTTTCACAACTGCCGATAAAATATTGGTGACTGTTCCGGAGCTGTTCAGCGTGACCGACATTTGCCCGGATATGGTATTTATTGTGATTTGATCGCCGTCGGAGAATGTATAATCAAATCCGAAAAACTCCTGTGTCGTCAGATTGAAAATTTTCAAATTCTGCACTGTGTTTTTTATATCAATCACCATCACGCAGCCGCAGCGAACGTCACCGACATTATCAATTGTACATGTCGGATAATCCACAATTTCAGAGAATGGGACGCCCGGTGTTTCTTCGATCGCGAACGGAAATTGAAACATTGACATAATTTGCGACAATTCCGTGTAAATTGTCTGCATGTCCTGCCAAAACGGACGCGGGCAAATAATAGAAATTTGCACCGTTTCCTGCTCGGTGAACAAATCCGCGTCAAGGATTTCGACGTATCCAAATATTTTTACATTGCGGTTTTTGTTTGAAAAATATACCGCGCAATGCGTTTTCATTGGGAAAATTCTATACAAGCGCTGTCGGTTTTCCTCAATGTTTCCGCGTAAAACTACGGTAATAGCAATGTTACGCATTTGCACACGGGACGAATTGAAAAACTCTCCGTCGAGCCCGCCGCCAGCGCTCGTGTGGATATCTGTTGCGGGACGGGTCAAACCAGTAACACCGATAATGGCATAATTTTGATTATCGTGAGACAATTCAAAAATTTCACCATTCGTGTTTTCAATTTTCAGTGTGTACATGGTTTACACCCCCTGTAACTTCAACAAATCAATCATATTTTTTGTCTGTCGATAAATGTCAAATCGGGACAAAGATTTCGGGCTGTTGTTCGTCTGATTGAAATTGTAAACATTCCCGCCGTGCGTTCCGCCGTTTCCGTTTCTGCCGAACGTGCCGCCGTTCATCTCTCCGCTGATCGCCTGCGCAATCTGTTTCAAGCCCTTTTTGTTTTTCTCTAGTGGGATGACCGCTTCTGCTCCATCCTCTCCGATTTCAGCCAATGTCGCGCCATTTACAATGCCGCCACGCGCTAAACGCGGTAGCGCAATGTTGGGCAATTTGGAGACATTTACACCCGGCAACGCGTTTATCAAATCCAGCGCCGCATTGATCGCAGACGGTACGCCGTTTATAGCCCTCTCAACTGTAGCAATCGCCGCATTGATTGCCAGTTTAAACGCGCCGCCGATTGCATCACCGATTTTTGTTCCGATCGTTGTAAATTTTTCTTTGATCGTGTTCCAAATGCCGCCGAAAAATTCACCAACGCCGGAAAATACGCGTTTAATATCTTCCCATAAACCGCTAAACCATCCCTTGACAGTCTTTGCAATTTCAGTAAACGCCGTTACAGCGCGGTCGAAAATGTTTTTCCGCCACGAATCAAAAACAGAAACCATACTGTCCCAGATTGTTTTTGAAATTGTCGGAATTGATTTCGCAATAGAAGTAAAAATTTTACCAAATGTCGAAATCAAAACCGGGACGTAATCAAACAAACCTGTTACAAGAGTGTCCGCAATTTTGGGAATCAATTCATAAACCGTTCCCGCAAGTTGTGGATATGCGGCAATGATCGATTCTAACAGCATCAAAACGCCGTCAATGATTTCCGGCGTTAATTCGCTCACAAGCGTCTGAAATACTGCAATCAAATCCGGTAAAATATCTACAATTGTATTCAAAATCGTAGGCAACGCACTGACGATTGTTTCAAGCAATGTTTTTACTGTCTGCAAAATCTTGGGCGTTTGCGTAATCAGCAACCGCGAAATATTTTGCAGCAATTTCGGCAATGCCTTGACAATCGTTTCCGCGATTTTAGGCAATGCGGAAACAATTTTCTCCGCCAATGTCAGAATCGCGGAAATGATGGACGGCAAACTGTTTACAATTGTGTTTACGAATTCTGGAATAAATCCCGCAAGACGTTCCGAAATCGTCACGATCAAATCTCCGGCACTGCTCACGATCTCCGGTAAATGCTGCACCAAATTGGTGGCGAGGGTCGTTACAATCTGCGCCGCAAGTGTTCCAACGCGCGGTAAAGCGTCTGTCGCGCCCTGTACAACGTTCGTAACGATAGCCGCTACACTATCCCCCAACGCAGTCTCCGCGCCGTCTACGCCTTGTAGAACGTCTGAAAAACGCTTCACAACGTCCTCAACTCCTGCGCCGTATTTGTCAATCAATTTTCCGACAAATTCAGCGGCTTGAACCGATACACCCCGTATTGCAAGATTGATTTTATCAAGCCCACTTTGCGTTTCCTCGAACGTGCTGTCTACTGTTCCGGCGGATTTTGAAATTGTATCAGCAAACGCAGAATATTCAAAACGTCCGCTTCTGATAACTTCCGCTAACTCCGTGCCAGCCTTTGAACCAAACGCCGCGACCGCCTTTTCCGCTGCCGCAGTATCAGACGGGGCGTTTTTGATCTCATCCAGCAAAGACGAAAATTCTGTTCGGGCGTTCTTGCCGTCTTTGCTCCATTCAGCGACCGCCTTTCCGATACCAGTTATCGCGCTCTCTGCGTTCACTCCGGCGACCTCAAACTGCGAAAAAAGTGCAATCATTTCGGACGTATCGAAACCAACCGCCCGCATTTGTGTGCCGTATTTTGTGAGATTTTGGGACAGAGTATCCGCAGAAATTCCGGACAATTGGGACGCTGTTGCAAGCTGATCTAATAGCGTGTTATAGTCGCCCATTTCCATTCCTGCGCTATTCAACGCCCGCGAAACGTTTTGAACCGCCGTCACGCCGTCAACACCCGTTATATCAGCAAACCGTGCGAAATCTTCTGAAACCTCTGACAGCCTGTCGCCCGTGTATCCGAAACGCGTGTTGACCTCGCCGACAATTGCGCCAATTGTTTCCATGTCTCCGGCAACACTCTGCGCCGTCTTACTGTATGCTGCTGTCAGCTCATCCGCCGCCGTGCCTGTAGCACCTGTGGATTTAATCAGCGAATCGCGCCCCGCGTCGAACTGTTTAAATGCATCAAATGCCGCCTTGGACATATCCTGCAATTTAGAAATCACGGCAGTAATTGCCGTCGCCGCAAGATCGCCCAACGCAACACTTAACGCGCCTATGCCGTTCTCCGTCAGATTATTCGTTTGCTTGTCGGTGTCGTTTTCTTCGTCCTGTAAATCGTCTAACGCAGTAGAGAACTTGCGAACCTGTCCCTCTGCACTTTTAACCGCAGTATCCTGATTGATGATTTTAACGCGCAAATCGTCAGCCGCTTTGGTGTTCCGTTCCTGCGCTTTCTGCGCGTCGAGTAACTGCTTTGCAAGGGCTTTCGCTTCGTCGCTATCCTCTCCGAATGCGTCCGCAGCGGCTTTGTGTTTTGCTGTCAAATCAGCAATAATTTTTTCGCCGTTTTTCTGCGAATCATTCAAACGCGCCAATTGATCTTTTAGCGCTTGCAGCTTCTTTTTTTCCTGCTCAACAATCTCTGATTGCTGTTTGATTTTTGCAGACAAACCGTCTGCCGACTTGCTCCAATCATCCGTCCCGGCAACCGCGTTTTTGAATTCTGCATTGATACGCTGAATACTCTTGTTTGCGTCACTGATATTTTTCTTTAGGTCGGACACATCGACCCGGAATTTCGTTGTTACATTTTCGGAATTGTTAGGCATTGTCCCACCATCCTATATCATCAATACCAATCGTCATTTTGCGCGGGTCGTCGAATTATCCCGTTTTTTGTTGTCGTTTCCGTTTGCGTTTTATCGCTATTTTTAGCGGTATTTGTTAGCCGTTTAAAAATCAATAAAACGTCATGGAAACGCTGTGAACGTACTCGGAACGGGTCTAACGCTGGAAATCTGTCACATAATCCAACGTTTAACTGAAACAGAATTTCATACAACGTGTCGGGGGTTTGTTCCCCCGTCGTCAGTTTTTTGTAGTACCCGCAGCCGCACCCAACTCGGTCATAGCGTAGGTGTAGAGGTCTTTGAAAATTGACACAAGATTATTGATTCTTGTATGTCGAATTTCGTCGTCAGTTACCCCGTCGAATACATCACGCAAGAACGGACGGAGCTGCTTGCTTGCCTTGACAATCATTCCCGCAAGCTGTTTCTGATCTGTCATATTCTCGAAATCAAGCGCGTCCAAAATATCCTCGATAACGCCGAAACTCAAATCAAGTGTTTCTGCGTGATACTCCTTTACTACGTTCTTTCCCTCGTAGATTTTCAGCGGTGTAATCTGCATTTTTCATACCTCCAAAATGTTATTTTCCGATAAATCGGATTAAGTATTGGGGCGACTATTGCCGCCCCTGATATCATACAAGCGCCGAAATGGTATCCGGTGTCTGTACTGCGTCGAAAAATTCGTCAAGCTTGCTGCACTTGCCGTCGCGCTCGTCGATGACAACTGCGCGAACTCTGCCAGCAACGCCAGTGCCGCCGCCGTTCGTGAACTCGTGAATAGTCTGCACACCTGTGAACACAAGACTCTGATTGTTCGTGTTTACGTTGTCGCTTTCCGTCTCGCTGCCCTCATCCGGGAAACCGAACGTGCCTTTCAATCGCCATACATAGCGGTATGTGCCGTCCGTCAGTTTCAGACGATAACCAACCGCGAAATACTTCTCAGTCGGAGCGCCGTCCAGAAATGCGCCCGTGGTGGTGTCTACCACCTTTCCGGTCAACGTTGCCAGAGTGGTCAAATCCAGCACGGGAACGGTCAGAGTGACCTCGTCCGTACCCTCTGCACGAATGGTAATCATACCAACATTATCGTAATAATGTGTCTCCGAATTGCTGGAAATAGTCTTTGATACTTCCGCAACAGGCGCGAGAACCGTTACCGTACCCGCAGTGTATGCGCTCGAACTATCCGCCGTGATCTCTGCAAATACCAGATTATCACAGCCGCGAAATTCTACTGCCTCCGCCATTTATTAGCCCTCCTTAGTGTAATTTTCAAATTTGTAAACCGTGAAAAATGCACCCGTGTGCGTTACCGCATCCGTCTGAATGTCCTGCGCCTTGCCTTGCAGAATCCATCCGTGCTGTTTCAGCAATTGCCGTGCATTTTCTGCGATTGTCTCGACGTTCGCCGGGTCAACACTATAGAAATATATCCAAAATCCCCAAATAGCGCGGTTTGGATTATCGCTATAATACGCGGCTTCCGGCGTGTCAAAATTCCAAAATGTAAAGAAATTGTCCGGGTATTCTTCAACACTGTTCAAACTGCCTTGCAGAAATACCGGAAACCCTAACGTTTCCAAAATTTCAATCAATTCTGATTTCATTTTTTCATCGCCCTTTCTATTACTTTTTGGAATGCTTCTTCTTGAATTTTCAGAACTTCTCGCCGCGTTTTCTGCCCATATACGGCATTATACAAATTTCTGTCCGGTGTAATATGCGGCTGTCCGTGTACCGTTGTACCATACATCAGAAATATTGACGCTAAACCGCCGCCCGTAATGTCAAAACCGACGTCAATACTTGCTGTGTCACCTGTCCACTCTACGTCGGCATTTTTTATAATCGCTTTCGCGGTTCTGCCCGTTTCCGTGTGTCGCTGCATTGCCGCCGTGACGTTCTCACGGACAACGTTTTGTGACGCTTTCAAGGCGCTTTCAAACGCCCGTTTGGTCGCGTCGCCGCCTATTGATGCAAGTTTCTTTTGGTACAATTCAAGTCCGGAGAAATCAACCGTCATTTTGTTTTTACGTCCCATCACGCGCCACCTTTTACTCTGCGCACCTTGAACTCCAAAAATTTATTATTCATTTCTGTGTTATCAGGTGGAGAAATGACCTCATAGACCGCTCCATCTTCTCGCAGCAAGCGTATATTTTCCGTGATATCCGGTCTAAAACGGGTCGTTATGTGTGCGGTATCGATAACGCTATAAACGCCGTTAACGGTTTGTTCTGTTCCGCCGTATGATTTCCAGTTGCAAAAAATGACATCGCCGTTCGTCGGGTATTGATAACGGGTCACGCCGTTGACTTTCGTTGTTCCTGTTGGTATCAATAATTTAACGGCAGTCGTTAAACTGCGAATGCCTTTCGGCATGTATCCCATATCACGCGCCCCCTGTCGATCTCAACGCCAACTGCGTGACGCGGTTCATAAAATACGGCGACAATTTGACGTTTCCGCCGTCATTGTCCCATAAATCGGAAACTCCACGGGCAATCGTGCCGACGGACGCGGAAATAATAGCATCCGAAACGCCCGCGCCGGACATATAGTCCATTACTTCCGCAATATACCCGGAAATTGTATCGTCCTGAAATGTTCCGGTCACATTCAACGCGTTTTTAACGCCGTTCAGAATTTCGGGTGTAACATTCGCCATTACTTCCGCCGCCTTTCATCTGATCTTAAAAGCCAACCTTTGCAATGGTCAGCGCATTGGTGGACAGTGTAGCCTTGTACAGCGTCCTGCCGTCCGCTGCCACATCGCCGGAAACGGTCAGTGTTGCGCCCGTCTTTGCGAATCCTGCGTAATCATACGCCGGAACGAAATACACGGTCGCAGCGGTAACGCTAGAACCGAACGTCAGAGTCTTTACGGGTTCGGACGCAATCACAGTCGCGCTGTTGGTAGCCTGTGTAAAATCGCCCGCAGTATCGGTCGCGTCAATCTTCGTGGGGGCTGTACCAGACGCAGCAGCCGCAGCCGCCGCAAGAATCGTGCCGTACATCGTCAGCAAATCCTGCGCAGTAATCGGAACAATACGATCATTGTTAATCATTGTGCATACCTCCTATTTTTAATCCGGCAACGCTGCCGCAGCCCATTCGCCGGAAACGACGGTCAAAACCTGTCCATTATTGGCGGTGGATACTGTCGGCAATTCTGCCGCGCCGCCTGCCTCTACATGTGTAGCAATCGCGTTTACAATCTCCGGAATGGTCGTCATGTTTGCAACATCGGACGGAGTACCGCCCAATGCTGCATACAAATTCCGGAGCGCGTCAAGGGTATTATCCATAATAGCGCCCCTCCGTTTCTTACGCCTTGGTAATGAGATAGTAGCCGCGCGGGTTCAGCACCTTACCGTCAACCACGGTCAGCATCTTGTTAACCCACTCGTTACGATCTTCATCAAAATAGCGCCTCATGCCGAACTGCATGTTCGTGTTGATCGCGTATTCCTCCGGCTGCCAGAAAATACCGATAACATCACCGCTACTTGCCGCGTCGAAATCGGGCAGGATGTCCGGCTCAACGAGGGAAATTCTTCTGCCGAAAAATCTGCCGTTCGGGTCGCGGCTGTCGCCGTCGTTTACTTCCAGCCCGGTCGCCTGACGGAATACGGGGTTGTTGTTAGCGTCCGCCATTGTTTCAAGATAGGACTCTACGGTGGACAGCGGGAAAATGAATTCGCCGGAACGGTAACCCAGCGGCAACTTGGAGAAAAACTTCTTTCGCCATGCCGTCCAGTTGTTGATATCTGCCGCGCTCATAGCGATAGTGTGTCCGACCTGAGTGGTAACGCGGGGGTCGTTGAGAATGCCCAACATCTGCCCGTTACCAGTGCCCAGAACGATGCCAGTGTCCATAGCCTGCATGTAGGCAATCATCATAATGCGGACAATCTCACGCTCAAAGAGGTCAATCGTCACAATACTGGACAACAGGGTCTGGGATACACGGATTTCTGCCATATTATAGCCGAACTCCACGAACTCATTGATCGTGCCGCCGTCCTGACGCGGGGAAACAGTGCTTTCGGTAACCCACTTGAACTGTGCCTGTAACTGTGCAATCGGAACTTTTACCGCGCCGGGAATGTTCATCTTTCTGACCTTGGCGTACAGATTGCCGTAAACCAAACGAATTTCATTGATAAATTCGTTGAGAACTGTGGTCGGAATCGTAGCGCCCAAAGTGTCAGTGTTTGCGGGACTGCCGTCGCGCTGCTCGAACTTTTCCGGAATCGGTACGCCGCGCTGTGCGTATGCCTTGAATGCTTCGCGGTACTCCATAGACGCATATACGTCAACATTCTCACGCGCCTGTGTAGGCTCTGTGGGTGCCGTATAGCCAGCCAGCTTAGCAACGTCACCATTTACGCGTACAGCATTAACAGGCGGCTGTGCGGCTCTCTGAGCGTCCTGTGATGCGTTCTGTGCGTCTCTCTGCTCCTGCGCATCATACTCTGCGATAGCGGCTCTGCATTCCTCAATGTCGGCATTGATCTCCTCAATCTGCGCATTGATGCCGCGAACCTCGTTCACATCCTGAGACGCAAGCGCGGTCTGCTTCATCGCGTCGCGCTTTGCAATCAGACGCGCCATGCGCTTCTCGAAATACTTCTTACCCATGCTTACATACCTCCTAAAATAATTGTTTTTGCCTTTAACAGCTCAATTTCTCCCGTGTCCACGGGGTTTGCTGCATTCTGCCGACGTGCGCTGTCCAGTGCCGCCCGTGCGTTATCCAACGCACCTTTGCATCGTGCATTTATTTCGGTCGCGTCGTATGCCGGGAACGTTACCGCCGACACCTCGACGACTGTCGAAATATCTGTGATTTTTCTCGTGGGATGATCTGTGTCAAGATTTTCCCAGTCCTCGCCACGAATGCCGAACATAAACGACATTCCGGAAATGTCGCCGCGCTGCACTGCGCTATACAGTGCCCGTGCTTCTGCATTGTTCTCCGTGTCCAAATCAACACGAATCCCCATCCCGTCGAAATCAACACTCAACAACATTGTGCTGTTTCCGTTGTTTCTGCGCGAACGTGCCAGCGGGATTTTGCTAGTGTCGTGATTTACCAGAAATCTGACGTCGGTCAAATCGGCGTTATCCAACGCACCCGGCATAATAATTTCATCGAAATAGCCGAGGTCTGTTCTGCTGTTGTAAACAATCGGTCGCCCGGTGATGATGTGACCGCGTTCTGTTTCTTCTGCGCGTACTTCAAAATTATAATTTCGTTGTTCTAACGGCTTTTTGTTTGACATCGTTCATCACTCCTTTCTGCCGTAATGCTCGGCGTCGAGACAGATTTTCATGTCACCCTCCTTCACGCTTGCAGCGCCTGAATCATCTCATACAGCTCCCGATTCGTCGGGGCGTATGCCGCAAACTTCTGCGAAATCGCCCAATCCTCAGCGGTGCAGATCATGATATCACGCCACTGGAAGGACCCACCGCTATCCGAGCACCTGGTAATGTCAATGCGGATCACATACTTTTGCCCGTTCGTCAGATTTTCGAGACTATAGCTAAACCACGCGTTATAGGCTGACCCATTATGACCGATTCGGAACGCATTAAATGATGAATACTTTGTAAATTCCCAGTAATACACACCAGTATTGTATATTGATTCCTGCACCAAATTTTCAACAATCGTTCCATTCAGGGACTTCGCTATTTGAAGTCGCAACGTCGTTAAGGTGTCGCTTGCTGTTGTATACACTCCGTCATTGTTGGTTATATTAGAAAGAGAGTATGATTTTGCATAATCAAATAGATTCTTCGCGCCCCCGTCCACCTGCTGAATGAGCGCGGTGCTGTCCTTATCATACTGCACCACCTTCGCCGAGTCGATGCCGCTATTGATTGCCGCCCATTGTGCCGCTGTAAAACTGGAATTGTTTAATGCATATTCAAACGACCACGTTTCAGTTTCGCCATTGTATTTGTAGCGATTGTATACCGTGTTTCCGTCGCTGTCCGTACCTACAACAAACGCATAATCGTTATTTGTTACCGTTCCACTGTACGCTTCTAATGCGTCTACACTATTGAACGTTCCGATAAAATTCGCCGTATTTGTCGCCACGGAACTATTTACATAATTGTAAATAGCCTTATTCTGTACAGCGTTTTCGCTTGTTCCGTTCACTGTCGTATCAATCACACCACCGCCGCCCGATTCGATAGCTTCTTTCAGCTCCATCAATAATACCTCGATACGGGACGGGTACGGGTTCTCGTTTACATACGGTTCGCCGTCAATCGTAGCCTGTAAAATCTGCTCATTGTAGCCTTCGCCTACGTTTGCGCTCATCTCAAATCACGTCCTTTTCTTCGTCCACAATGTCAACGTTCACATTATTTCCGGTCTGATATTGCGCGGCTTTATCCGCATCAATCCAGTTCAATGACATATAGCGTTTGCCTTTCAATTCTTTCATAGGACGCAAGCCCAAAGCAACGCGTTTTTCATTCTCAAACAGTGCCCCGGTCGGTGACAAAATATTTATCATTTCCAGCGTCTGCTGTACCGTCATGAAAATCAATTCTTTCGGATACAGTTCAATTCGGTTTCCAAACGCTCTTTCACGCTGAGTAAACAGCTTTTTTGTAAACGCCTGAGAAATGGCTATAATTAGCGGTTCAAGCGTTTTCTGATAGAACGCATTGTAGGTGTCCTGTGAAAAATCGCCGCGCAAAATGTCAAGCGGTACTCCGAAATTACGCAAAATTTTATCATCCACGAATTTCAGTGTGTTTTCGTCAACAATTTCCGATTTTCTTTCAAGCGGTATAAAATCCGCTTTCAAATCCATTGGCAAAATGCCGCTTTCGTTGTTCTGCAATTTGCGGTTAAATTCCACAATAGATTTTTCAATGTCCTCGTCCGCAATAAGCGTGTTGTATTTAACAACGCCGTTTACTGCATAGCTTGCATTCATAGCCTTTGCTACACCATGTAACAAGGTGTTGTTCAATTCCAACGTATCCAATAATGCACGGTGGTCGGGCTGTCCCATCTCATTACCACCCATATACTGATTGACGCTGTAATTGTATCGGATATGAATTACATCATCATACGGAATTGTAGTATCATAGCCATTCCAGAACCAGAAATGACAGAACAACCGCCCGCTTGCGTCCTCGATAAAATCGACTTGCGTCGGCTTGATCGGATACAGGCTTTCATAATACCGACGTTCTGCTCCCGTTTCATCATCCACCCATGTGTAGTATGTAGGGATGATAAACGCATTGTAATTCATCAACAGCAACCAGCAAATTTTTTCAAGAAATTCATTGGTCGTCATCAATTCATTTGGATTTCGCAAAACGTCTTGTATATTTCCCTTTACGGGAATCGGGTCATTTTCTACCATGCGAATGTGGGTCGGGTTTAGTTTCTTCATCTCGTCAACGATGCATTTTAACGCCTGTTGTACTACATCCGACGCGTAGATATTTGTGCCGAACTGTGAGTAGATCGGCAACCAGCCGTCCATAGTGGGTGCAAATTTTCTATTTTTCGGCGGTCGTTTAAACAGTTTATTGAACCATTCCATTGTTTACACCTCACTTCAATCTGCTCATTAGTTCGCTTCGATATCTACGAAACATCTCGTATGCTATAATCAGCGTTACAGCGCCGTCTATACGCTTTGACTGCTGTCCCGGTATCTTTACCGCTTGACAATTGCCGACGCCGTCTACCTCCATTGCAGCATTTCCAAAACACCAATTATCAATTTCATTTTCATTGAAATTGATTAGTTGTCCCTTGAAATCGCTTTCACACAATTTCATTGCATTGGATAGCGTCTTTTTGTCCTGATATACCATTTCGCAATCGAACCCGTACTCGTCCATTCTGCGTAAAAAATCCTTTGAAAATTTCACATCATAGCCGCACTTATACAAACGCAAACCGTAATTTTTGTACAGTTGATAAAACCAATCCGCAACCAACGTCAAATCAATGTCGTTACCCTCGCAGATTGTCAGCAAACCAGCCTGCGCCCACTCTTTGTAACGCGCACCCGCCGCCTTATCGTCTGCATTTTCCAACTTGCTCTCTGGTATCCAGTAGTGTTGGAAAATATATTTTTTCCGGTCGTTCGGACGCATAAACAAGACTTTTGCGCTTGTCATGTCGGTAGTTTCTGACATATCAACACCGCCCAAACAAAGAGCGCCGCGAAATTCTTCTATGTCATAGACTGCACTATACTTGTAATCCTCAACACCCAACCATGCAACCGCAGCGGATTGCTTGAAATTGAAATCCTTGGACATTACAAATACGCGGTCTGATTTTGATTTTTTCGCTTGGTCGATCTGCGTCCGCAAATAGTCCCATTTTTTTACAACGCCTAAAGATGGGTTTGATTTCTGCCAGCTGCTTTCGTCTTGCCAAACCTCTTGTTCGCTGTCTTGCGTGTATAACCACGGCAACAAACGCTCGGCAGAAATGCCGTCGTCCTCGCCGTTTATGACTTTTCGGCAATCTCTTAAAATCTCATCCAGCGCGCCGTCGTTGACAAAGCCCTCGGTCGTTATGATGATTAGTTTCGGGTTATCTTTCAAGCTCTGTGACTGTTCAATCGATTTCAAAATTACATTGTCTTTCATTTCGTGAACCTCGTCCACGACTGAAAAATCAATGTTTCGTCCCTCTTTGTTTCGGGTACGATCTGACAATTTAAAAATCTTTGAATTTGTCGCCAGAATTTTGATAAATCGCTGATTTTTTCGCGTGTCAAGCTGTTCCGGGTCGATCATCAAGCGCATTGTGTCGATTGCATCATACAAGATACTAGCCTGTATATCGTCATTTGACGAACAAACCAAATCCGCACCCGCGTTTCCGATTATGCTTTCTGTCAGCATTAACGCGCTGCACGTTTCGGATTTTGTATTTTTACGCGCAATCAACAAAACGACTTTTTGAAATCGGTCAACGTGTTTCACATTTCCGGAGCTGTCTGTATACGTTTTGTCCGCCATTTTGAAACTGTAAACCACTTCAATAAATGCTTTTTGCCAGAGCATTAACTTCATTGGTCTGCCGTAAAACGGGGATTTCGTCAACCTGATACAATTCTCCATGAAATCAATCCGCATGTACGCGTCCGCTGTATCGTAGATATAGCGGGGATTATTCATGTCATTTATCAGATTGTCCAGCTCTGTGATTAGCTCTTGTCCTGCGCGAATTTCGCCGCGTCTAATCGCTTCGCGGTACTCGATTAGATAGCTCATTCACTATCGCCTTTTCACGATCTGACAACGGAAAAACAAGACGTTCGCAGTCGTCCTCTTTCTGTCGTATGATCTTTTTTGCATCCTCTATCTTTTCCGCGATTCTGTCAGATACTAGCAAACCGCAGCCGAAAATAGTCTTTTTGTGCTTTCGTTGTACGTCCAATGCAGGAACACGGACACATTCATCCCGCGTGATTGCCAGCTCCACGCCTTTGGCAGATAACGAATAGATTGACGCAATTGTAACCAGATTTTGCGGATATTCAAATTTTGGGAATTGCTCGTGGCGTTCTCTGCGCGATTCTCTGTTTGCGCTATCCACCATTTCAAACAATTCCGGAACGATTCTAACACGAACGTTCGGTGAGTCCATATTTGTGCAAAAACTAGTTTTAATCGTCGCGCCGTTGTCATACTCAATATCTACGCCGCACGGATAGACTGTGCATTTGTCGGAATATCGCATCAAACCGCAAAGAGTAGGCGCGAACAATAAAAATTTTACATCGTGTTCAATGTAAAAATCAATGATTTTTGACAAAATGGAAAATGGCGGATTGTCAACGACAATTTTTCCCGTATAGTCAAAATTTTCATAATCGCCGCAGGGATAAAATGGGCGGACAAAATCGCGCTTATCGAGCGCCCAATTTTGGGACGTCCAGCTTGCGACCGCATCGTAGACGGCAGGCGGAGTATAACAATCATCGCTTGTCTTTTTTGGCTTGAATTTATCGACAAATCCGTCGTAATCCTCGAACTTTTCTTTGATTTGTGACGTAGCAACAGACATTATTTGTCACCGCCTTTCAATCTATTCAGGTATTCACGCAACGGAGAAACGTCCTCGGTTTCGGCATTTCCCAAAACACCTAAAAGAATTTTAATGCAGTTCGTGTACTGCTGCAATAACTCTTTGTACTGTTTCGCCGCTGCCGTCGGTTTCTGCTGTGCCGGGTTGCTAGGGTTCACGGAAATGAACGGATATTGACGCAGAATCGTCAAACGATCTTCCAGAAAAACTATGTCCTCAATTAACGGCGCGGTTGTTGTTTTCGCCGCGTCATCCAATCCGGCGCACAATTTTTCCAACTGCTTTTTTCTATCCATTTCCCAACCCTCCCGTTTTGGTGGGTCACAAGAGACTTGAACGCTTACAACCCGGATTAAAAGCCCGGTGCTCTACCTGTTGAGCTAATGACCCATTAGTGGCAATTTTCGGATTTGAACCGAAACACCCTCGTCGGGTAACGGATTTTGAATCCGTCGTGTCTGCCTATTTCACCAAATTGCCATTATTTGCGATTTTAAAAACCGATTTCAATTTTTTTTTGAAATTTCATTCCGGAAAATCTCATTTTTTCCCGTCCGGTGAAAATCTAC
>JAEIGA010001311.1_pt1 | contig 38716 bp, 46 predicted proteins | sample 9270691 | NCBI WGS metagenome assembly JAEIGA01 (sample SAMN17057246, study PRJNA624740) | gut metagenome | biome: biome; isolation source: fecal sample | host: Bos grunniens | place: China: Xizang | collected 2019
CATTACGAAAACTGGAGCGAGGATGCTCTTATCTACAGGAAGGGAGAACAAATATGAAGGTAAGCAAAAAGCAGCTTATTTTGGACTATCTCCGCAAACACGGATCTATCACCCCGGATGAGGCGAGAATCCACTGCCGCAAGTGTGAGCGGCTGGCAGCTCGTATATCCGAACTGCGGTCGGATGGCTACAACATCGTGACCGATAACAAGACAGCTGACGGCAAGTCTGTCAACTATGCAATTTACCGATTGGAGGCTTAACTATGAATTCCGTTACTATGATCGGACGGCTCTGTAAGGAGCCTGAACTCCGAAGAACCTCGTCCGGCACCGCCTGCTGCAGCTTTTCTCTGGCAGTCAAGAGACCCAGAGTGAAGGATACCACCGACTTCCACGAGTTCGTGGTGTGGCAGCAGGGCGCTGAGTATCTGTGCAAGTACGGTCACAAGGGCGATCTGGTGGGCGTGACCGGCTACCTGACCACGCGGAAGTGGACAGACAAGGACGGCAACAACCGCACCGCAATCGAGACCACTTGTGACAGCCTTGAGTTGCTCTCTAGCAAGAGAAATGCCGAGGGTAACAACCAGCACACCCAGAAGCAGAACGGCGGTCAGGGAAGCTATGGCGGCGCAGACCAGCGAAATTATCAGCAGGACTTCCAGCAGATCGACATCCCGGATGAACAGCTGCCGTTCTGAGGTGAGATATGGCTGATCTGGAATATATCGCCATTGAGAGGCTTAAGACGGCCTCGGAAATGAGCCTGCACCACTATGGGCAACCACTTGTGATCACGGATTCCGGCGGAAAGGACAGTTCCGTGTGCAAAGAGCTTGCGCTCCGCGCCGGAATTCCCTTTGAGATAATGCACAATCACACTACGGCAGATGCGCCGGAGACAGTTCGTTTTATTCGCTCCGAGGCAAAGCGGTTTGAGGATCTTGGCATCAAGTACACGATCAATATGCCGACCTACAAAGGAAAGCGTGTGTCGATGTGGAGCCTGATCCCCCAAAAACTAATGCCTCCCACCAGAGTGGTTCGGTACTGCTGCTCGGTGCTGAAAGAAACCGGCGGCGCAGGTCGGTTTATTGCTACCGGTGTACGGTGGGCAGAGAGCGCATCCCGGAAGAATAACCGCGGGATCTATGAAAAGCTTGGAACATCATCAAAAAACAAAATCATCCTTAACAACGACAACGATGACAAGCGGATGTTGTTCGAGAATTGTCGGTTGAAGGCCAAGCGCGTAGTTAACCCAATCGTTGACTGGTCAGACGAGGATGTGTGGCAGTTTTTAGATGACTCTGGGCCTCCCGTGAATCCTCTTTACGCTGAAGGTTGGTGCCGCGTTGGTTGTGTTGGATGCCCTATGGCTGGCAAGCATGGTCGAGAACAGGAGTTCGCGCGGTGGCCAAAGTACAAAAACCTATACATACTGAGCTTTGAGAAGATGCTTAAGGTTCGTGATGCGCGAAACAAAATGCTTGGCGACTGGCGAACGGGAACCACTGGTGTGGATGTGTTCAACTGGTGGATGGAGTATGATGTCTTGCCCGGTCAAATGGACTGGGATGAATACTTGGAGGAAGATGACGAATGAAAATTATGTTGGATGAAGGGGCAAAGATGCCCACGAGAGCGCATCAATGGGATGCTGGTCTGGATCTGTACACACCTGTAGATAAGACGGTACCTAAAGCAGAAACTAGAATGACATTCTCTGCCGAGTTGATGGGTATGGTTGCAGAAACCATCGTTGGTTCCGTCACTATTGACACCGGTGTTCATGTGGAAATCCCTGAAGGCTATGTAGGCTTCATCAAGTCCAAGAGCGGTCTCAATGTTAAGCACGGACTCACCGCAGACGGTGTGATCGATGCACACTACACTGGCAGCGTTGCGGTGAAGCTTTACAACAATACGAATAAGCCGTATGAGTTCAAAGCAGGCGACAAGATCGCCCAGTTGGTGATTCTGCCCTGCCTGCTGCCGGAACCGGAGTTGGTTGACCACCTGGAAGAGACTGACCGTGGTGACGGCGGCTTTGGGAGTACCGGAAGATGAAGCACGGAAAGAAGCCGACTGTGGCGCAGATGAAACTGATGGTCAAGTGGAAGCTTGATCCTACGATGTGGCTCGTGGTAAAGGACACGCCCACCCAGATGGTGTGTGTCCACCGCCACTTTGAGAAGACCATAAAAACGATACCGAAGGGAGTGAGGTAGGATGGCTGAGCGAAGAATGTTCGCCAAGACGATTGTGACATCGGATGCGTTTCTTGATATGCCTGCTTCTGCCAGATGCCTATATTTTCTGCTGGCGATGATGGCAGATGACGATGGCTTCGTGAATGCCCCCAACTCCATTATGAGGCAGTCCGGGGCAACGGTGGACGATATGAAGCTGCTGATCGCTAAGCGGTATGTACTTACCTTTGAGAGCGGTGTTGTGGTCATCAAGCACTGGAAGATCCACAACCTGATCCAGAAGGACAGATACAAGGAAACTACCTACCTTGAGGAGAAATCAATGCTCAAGCTGGACGATAAAAATGCCTATATTGAGGCAATTCCTCCGGTGTGTACAGAGTGTATCCAACCCGTATCCAATCCGGATACTCAGGTTAGGTTAGGTAAGGCTAGTTCAGGAGAGGTTATAGAGGAGTCGGCTCCGCCTCCCACTCGCTCCAAGCGATTTGTTCCCCCTTCTGTGGATGAGGTCAGGCAATACTGCTATGAGAGAGGCAACTCGGTGGACCCCCAGAGATTTGTGGACTACTACAGTTCCAATGGCTGGAAGGTCGGCAAGAACCCTATGAAGGACTGGAAGGCTGCCGTGAGAACCTGGGAGCGGAGCGATAAGGACAAGCCTGCAAGCAGAAGGGGTGGCAATGTGTTCCTTCAGATCGCACAGGAGGAGGGCATCGTATGACCAGAGAGGATACCATCAAGATCCTGTCGGTACTTCGTGGTGCGTACCCTGCCTTCTACCGGGATATCACAAAGCAGGAAGCTGAGTCGACCATTGCTTTGTGGGAGGGTATGTTCGATGAAGAACCCTACGAGATCGTTGCTGCCGCCGTGAAGGCTTTTATCGCCGGAGACGGTAAAGGATTCCCCCCGGCCATTGGGCAGATTAAGGAGCGCATCAGACAGATCACGCAGCCTGAAGGAATGACCGAGATGGAGGCGTGGGGGTATGTAGCCAAGGCTTTGCGGAACGGATACTACGGAGCGCAGGAGGAGTTCGATAAACTGCCTCCGGAGGTGCAGGCCGTGGTACACGATCCCGGTCAGTTGAAGCAATGGTCTATGAGTCCCTCGGATGAAGTGGAGACTGTTATCGCTTCCAACTTTATGAGATCCTTCCGGGCAAAGCAGAAGGCAAGCAAGGAATATATGGCGCTGCCGACAGAGGTCAAGCGGCTTATGATCTCGGCAGGGTTTAGGAGCGATCCCACAGAGGTGGGACTGGTGAGAGCTTTTGGAGGTGAAAGCGATGTACGGAGGCTTGGAGCATCCGGAGATCACGAGGTGCCGTAGAACCGGTTACCCCTCGTGGATGGACCCGGAAGAGGAAGATTACGATCAGGAGGCCTACGAGATCTACTGTGACCGTTGCTATGAAGAACACAGGGATCGGATGGCGTTTGGCGGCTAATGGAGGCGGTACCGATGAGCAAACATAACTTTACCAAGGATGTGGTTTGCCCTTACTACAAGTACGAGGCTCCGCAGATGATCTACTGCGAGGGCGTCGAGGACAACACCACTCTGCATCTGGCATTTCCTGCGAAGGACGGGTTGAAGACCTATATGAAGCACAAGTGCAGATGCAGCTGGAAGGAATGCAGAATCGCGCAGATGCTGAACCGCAAGTATGACTACGAATAGGAGGCAGCTATGGGCAACAAGTTCAATGCCAGAAAGGTTGTGACTCCCTTCGGCGTGTTCGATAGCCAAAAGGAGTATGAACGGTTTCAGCAACTGTGTCTGTTGGAACGGTGCGGAAAGATATTCAAATTGGACAGGCAGGCGGTGTTCGAGCTGATCCCTGCCCAGTATGAGTATTACGAGCGCTACGGAAAGTCCGGCAAGCGCATCAAGGACGGAAAACGGTGCGTAGAGAAGGCCTGCAAGTACAAGGCGGACTTCGTCTACTATGACGACCGGGGCAACCAGATCGTCGAGGACACCAAGGGACATAAGAAGGGTGCAGCATACGATCTGTTTACCATAAAGCGGAAACTGATGCTGCACATTCACGGAATCAAAGTGAAGGAGGTTTAAGATGCAATATACCTGTATCGTGTGCGGAGCAAAGGGAATTGACAGAAGCGGCACCGGTCGAAGAAAGTTCTGCTCCAGACAGTGTTCTGACCTGTATTGGAGAAAAGAAAACGGATCTGAGGCGAAGGCTGGGGCAGGCTGCCTGTTTAATGAAGGCGTTGCCTGTGAGAATCACCAGTGCCTGACCTGTGGCTGGCATCCCAATGTGGAGAAAAGACGGAAGGAGGCTCTGGGATGAAGGACAGACAAGAGATCCTCAAGTCCATACGAGACCCCTCTCCCTGCATAGATTGTCCAGAGAGATTCACAGCTTGCTCTGATAGATATCCCAAGGATCTGCGTGGTGAGCGTGGTCACAAGGCTTGGAAGGCTGAAGTGGCTCGTGTGAAAATGGAAAAAGAGAAGTATCTCAAAAGAGTCCATGTAAGACGGAAACAGTATTATGGGAGTAGTGACTATGGCAAAGAATGATTTTCAGGCAAGACAGAGAGCTATGCAGAGAGCTTTCTTTGAGGCAGGCCTCCAGAGTGGCAGACAGCAGATTATGGATATGATGTCCCTGGTCCTGCGTGACTCTGCCATTATGGGCAAGGATACCTTCGGCAAGGAACGGTTATGCAAGGTGGTCCAGGGCATCGGAGAGTATCTCGATAAGTATCAGCCTGCATGGGAGAAATGCGATGATGCAGACTACTACCAGAAGATGCTGGATGATGATCTGGCTAAAGCCTATGGTGATGGACTGGCTGACAGCTTCTATCAGCGGTACCAGTTCGCTCCTGAGTTTGACTATGTGAAAGGAAAATGGAAGTAATGGTTAATGACACAGCAAAGGCAGACAAGGGCAAGGTGCGACCCACCCTTGTGCCTCCTTCCCTTATGTTAGCGGTTGCAGCCGTTAGAGAGTACGGATGCCAGAAGTACAAAGACCCGGAGAACTGGCGTAAGGTAGAGCCACAGCGGTACAGAGATGCTTTATACCGGCATTGGCTTGCGTATCTAGGCGGTGAGAAATGTGACCAGGAAAGTGGATTGCCTCACTTGTGGCATATTGCTTGCAATGTGGCTTTCTTGATTGAATTGGAGGAAGAAGATGGCAAATAAAAAGCGGCTGATTGATGCCAATTTGCTTGTGTCGGATTTGGCACATAGTCCGGCTTATAGTGCGGCTGTATTCCAAAAAGTAGTGAAAATTGTTCACGATTCCCCCACCGTGGATGCCGTGGAAGTGGTACACGGGCGGTGGGAAGATATGTGGGACGGCAAATATGCAAATCCACGATACAGATGCTCTGTGTGTAAAGAAAAGGCTAACTACAAGTCTGTGCAAGACGAACTGCTTTCGTGGCACGATGTGCAGGTGCTAACTCCGTACTGCCCCTATTGTCTGGCAAAGTTAGATGGAGGAATAGATAATGACATTAAAACAGTTTAAGCAATGGTGCAACGATAGATGTTGTGACGGATGTTGGGGGTTTGATGATGCAAAATTCTGTGTTGAATTATTGGATAATATGAATCAGATTCCGTGGTGGCGAAGAAATAAGACTTGGAAAAAGATTGAGCACAGAGTTGTAGTTGCGGTTGTATCCCCAATAAATAAAAAAATACAAGAGGCATTTAGTGCAAAGATGGACGGAGGGAATGACAATGGTTGTTGATGTTGGTGTGGTAAGAAACTATATAAAGCCGAAAGCTGATAGCACTCTTTACAATATGCGAAAAGTTGACCTAATCGAGTATATCCGTACATTGGAGCATAATTACAATGTGGCGGTGTCCTTCAATGAAAACCAAGCAAGATACATTGAATCGTTAGACATTAGTGATGGTCACAAGTGGATTCCTGTTACAGAGAGGTTGCCCACAGAAGAAGATGCAAACGAGAAAGACTTGGTGCTTGCCTATTCAAATGATAACAGACATATTATTGCTGATTATAAAAGTGTTCGTCTATTTAGCCATTTGATTGCTTATTGGATGCCCCTGCCACAACCGCCAAACAGTGATACCCTGCCAGAGGCAGATAAATAATACTTAGGAGGAAATTGTTATGAATGGTAAGTATGTAATCGTAAGAGGTGACCGCAGCGGTGTGTTTGCAGGTCAGCTGGTAAGTCAGGATGGCCGGACGGTGGTTCTGAAGGACTGCCGCAGACTGTGGTACTGGGCAGGCGCAGCATCAATCTCTCAGATCGCAAAGGAAGGCGTGAAGAGTCCCAGAAACTGCAAGTTTACTGTGACTGTGGATGAAATCGCTATTCTGGATGCCATCGAGATCATTCCTGCCACGGCAAATGCCGAGCAGAGCATTAAGGCGGTGCCGGAATGGAAGATGTAAAGCTGCAGGAAAAGATCAAGGAGTTCTTATCTGTTGATACCGGCTCCGGCGACGGCTACGGCTACGGCGACGGCTCCGGCTACGGCTCCGGCGACGGCTACGGCTACGGCTACGGCTACGGCTACGGCGACGGCTCCGGCTACGGCTCCGGCGACGGCTACGGCTACGGCTACGGCTACGGCTACGGCTCCGGCGACGGCTACGGCTACGGCGACGGCTCCGGCGACGGCTCCGGCGACGGCTACGGCTACGGCGACGGCTCCGGCGACGGCATTGGTCAGATAAATGGGATGCAGATCCATCACATTGATGGTGTGCAGACGATCATTACATCCGTTAAAGGCAATGTTGCAAAGGGATACATATTGCAAGAAGATCTGAGCCTTACACCGTGTTATGTGGCAAAAGGAAACAATCTGTTTGCCCACGGCGATGACCTGCATCAGGCTATGGCTGCGCTGACAGACAAGATGTTCGACGATATGCCGGAGGAAGAGCGGATTGCTGCGTTCATCAAGGCACATCCGGATAAGGATAAGGCGTATCCCAACCAGGATCTGTTCGACTGGCATCATAAGCTGACCGGCTCCTGTATGGCTGGCAGAAATGCTTTTGTGAAGGACAGAGGACTTACTCTGGAGGGAGAGACCACGGTGACCGAGTTCATCAAGCTGACCGAGAACGCTTACGGTGGTAGCACGATCAAGGCTCTGGCGAAGGCGTATAAGTGAATTTAGGGGGAGGCTTCGGCCTCCTCTTTTTTTATGCATTTTAGGGGGGGTTTTGCACCGAACCAATGTTCGATAAAATCGTCGTATGACGATTTGCGGCGTTACGGCGGATTGCATTGGGAGGGAGGCTTATGGCGGACTGGCAGAAGATCAAAATCGAATACATCACCACGAACACCAGTTACCGTAAGCTGGCTGAAAAATATGGAATCAGCTACCAGGCTATCTGTCACAGGTCCAAGGCTGAACGATGGGGTGAACAACGTGAACAACACACGAACAAAACTGTCACAAAAACCCTTGATGCCATCAGCGAGAAGCAGGTGGACAGAGCCGTCAATTTAATCTCGGTTGCCGACCAACTTCTCGCGAAGGTTAAACACCTCATAGAAATCGATGCAGGGTGCCTAATAGACACTCAGTCTCTCAAACACATCTCCGGTGTACTGAAGGACATCAAGGAAGTGCAGATGATTCGCTCGGCTGCCGATATGGCAGAGCAGGATGCGAGGATCGCCAAGCTGCGCAAGGAAGCCGAAAGGGACGAGGAGAGCCGGGATGTGGTCATAGAGATGACCGATGAGGTGGTGGATTACAGTGGCTAAGACATTGAAGATCCCACCTCCCTCGGAAAAGCAGAAGCAGTTCCTGAAGGCAAAGACCAAGCACATTGGCTTTGGCGGTGCGCGAGGCGGTGGCAAGAGCTGGGCGGTGCGTATCAAGGCGATACTGCTTGCTTTGTTCTTCTGCGGCATTCGCATTCTGATCGTGAGAAGAACCTACCCGGAACTGGTGAACAACCATATCAACATCCTTCGGAAGATGCTGATTGGAATTGCGGTCTACAACGATAAGGACAAGGTTCTCAAGTTCAGGAACGGGTCAACGATAAACTTCGCCTACTGCGCCAGAGATGCCGATCTGGACAGGCTACAGGGCGTGGAATACGATGTCATCTTTTTGGACGAGGCTACACAGCTATCCGAGTACCAGATGAAGACCATCGTGGCCTGCCTTCGTGGTGTCAACGAGTTTCCCAAGCGAGTGTACTACACCTGCAACCCCGGTGGACAGGGACATCAGTACATCAAGCGCATCTTCATCGACAGGAAGTATGAGGATGGCGAAGATCCCAACGACTACACATTCATCCAGTCCTTGGTGACTGACAACAAGGTTCTTCTTGAGAGTCAGCCGGACTACATAAAGCAGCTGGAGGCGCTGCCTCCGAAGCTGAAAGAGGCTTGGCTATATGGCTCTTGGGATATCTTTGAGGGCCAGTTCTTTGAGGACTTTATGGATCAGCCGGATCATTATGCTGACCGGCAATGGACACATGTCATCGACCCCTTTGAGATACCGGATGGGTGGAAGATTTACCGCTCCTTCGACTGGGGTTATAACAAACCCTTCAGCTGCGGCTGGTGGGCGGTGGACTACGAGGGTGTGGTCTACCGGATACTGGAACTGTATGGCTGCAACAAAACGCCCAACGAGGGCGTGAAGTGGACTCCTCCGCAGGTGTTCGCCAAGATCCACGAGATCGAGACCGAGCATCGGTGGCTGAGAGGCAAGCAGATCACCGGCATCGCTGACCCGGCCATCTGGGATGCTGAGACCGGCGAGTCCATCGCAGATGTGGCTGCCAAACATCAGGTGTATTTCAATCCGGGCGATCACAAGAGAATCCCCGGCTGGATGCAGATGCACTACCGCTTCGCATTCGATGAGAACGGTTTCCCAATGATGTATGTCTTCAGTAACTGCAAGGCATTCATTCGGACGATACCCCTGCTGCAGTATGACGAGCATAAGCCTGAGGATCTGGACACAGATGGAGAAGACCATGTGGCTGACGAGGTGCGCTACTTCTGTATGTCCAGACCCATCAAGCCGAGCATTGCGAAGCAGCCGGACAAGTACAACGAGACACCTATGGCGATGTTCCTGGACATCCCCAAGGAGGATATCAAACCGGCCGCAAGAAGGCCGAGAATGGAGATCATAGATGGATAAGAAGAAGATTCAGAATACAGAGCCTGAGAAGTCCTCTGTGATTCCTATCGAGGAGCAGTTGGCTCGTAGGCAGTCTGCCCCTCGTCCCACTCCCCAGAGTGAACTGCAGAGAGTGCAGGCGGCACAGGCCAAGAGCATCCCTGCAGGCGCAATTGACGGGTTCAAGGCTCTGGCGCAGGTGATTGGCAAAGAGCAGGTACAGGCGGCGCAGCAGACTCTCCAGAAGTACAAGAAAGGCAAGGAAAACCTTGAGAGACGCATTGTGGAGAACGAGCAGTGGTTCAAACTCCGACATTGGGAGTGTATGCGGAAGGAGAAGACCAATCAGGTCGAACCCTCCTCCGGCTGGCTCTTCAACGCAATCGCCAATAAACACGCGGATGCGATGGACAACTTCCCCAGTCCCAACATCCTCCCCAGAGAGGAAGGCGACAAGCCTGAGGCGGAGAAGCTGAGTTCTATCGTCCCCGTGATCCTCGACCAGAACGATTTTGAGGAGACCTATGACAATGTCTGGGACTATAAACTCAAGGCAGGCACCGGCATCTATGGTGTGTTCTGGGACAAGGACAAGATGAACGGATTGGGTGACATCTCCATCCGCAAGGTGGACATCATCAATCTGTTCTGGGAGAGCGGTATCACCGACATCCAGAGATCTCGCAACCTATTCCATGTAGAACTGGCCGACAATGACCTTCTGGTCAGCGCATATCCCCAGTTGGAGGGCAAACTGAGCAATCCCACGATGGATGTCAGCAAGTACATCTACGATGATGCGGTGGATACCAACAACAAGTCCGTTGTGGTTGACTGGTACTACAAGAAGCGCAACCAGCAGGGCAAGGTGGTTCTGCACTACTGCAAGTATGTCAACGATGAGGTTCTGTTCGCAACTGAGAACGAGACCCAGCCTGTTGTTGACGATATGGGCAATGTGGTTTCTCCTCCTATGGCTGAGACCGGCTGGTATGACCACGGCTTGTATCCCTTCGTGTTTGATCCTCTGTTCTCTGTGGAGGGCACTCCCTGTGGCTTCAGCTACATCGATGTGGGCAAGTCCGCACAGGAGTACATCGACAGAGGCAATCAGGCCATTATGCAGAATATGCTGGCCAACGCAAAACCCCGGCACTTCATCCGCAATAACGGCGAGGTGAACGAGGATGAGTATGCGGATCTTACCAAGGACTTCATCCATGTGAACGGTAACCTCGGACAGGACAGTATCCTGCCTGTGCAGGGCAAGCCGCTGAATGATGTCTATGTGGCAGTCATCAGCAACAAGATCGACGAGCTGAAGGAGGTCACCGGCAACCGGGATATCTCCACCGGCGGCACCACATCCGGCGTTACCGCAGCATCCGCTATCGCAGCAATGCAGGAGGCAGGATCTAAGCTTTCCAGAGATGCATCCAAGTCCTCCTACCGGGCATTCCGTAAGGTGTGCCTGATGATCATCGAACTGATCCGTCAGTTCTATGACATCCCCCGGTGCTTCCGCATTATGGGTGAGAACGGCGCAGCCAAGTTCGTTGAGTATTCCAACGCAGGAATCGTTCCCCAGTATCAGGGAATCGAACACGGCGTGGATATGGGATACCGGACCCCTCTGTTCGACATCGAGATCACCGCCCAGAAGCAGAGTCCCTACTCCAAGATGAGTCAGAACGAACTGGCGCTCCAGTTCTATCAGGTGGGATTTTTTAACCCCCAGCTGGCAGATCAGGCTTTGGCCTGCCTGGATATGATGGACTTCGACCGGAAGCAGTTCGTTACGAACAAGATTTCCCAGAACGGCGGTATGTATCAGCAGATGCTTATGATGCAGCAGCAGATGCTTCAGCTGGCACAGATCGTCGATCAGGTCAAGGGAACCAATCTCGCAGAGCAGATTGCCGCTGGAATTACCGGTGGTGCTGCGCCTGCCGCCGTGGCTGGAGGCGCACCGGGAGCCAAGGTTGAAGAGACTGAGGCGCTTGGTGGCGCCGAGAAGGGCGAGGCCTCCACAACCAAGAAGGCGCGGCAGAGGGTGGCAGAGTCCACCAACCCCACATAAGGGGGTGACCGGAATGGTAAGAGTTGAGTTCTTCACCAACAAGGAGAGCGGTAGCATCACCCTGAAGGTCACAGGCCACGCAGGACAGGCGAAAAAGGGAGAGGACATCGTGTGTGCCTCCGTCTCCATCCTCGCCTACACAGTAGCGCAGGCCATCCAGTTTATGTTTGAAGAGGGCGATCTGCAGAAGAAGCCGCTCATCAGGCTGGAAGAGGGCAACACCACCATCGTGGCAAGACCCAAGGCAGAGAGTTACACAGAGGCTCTGCACACTTTCTTTGTGGCGCAGGTTGGTTATTATCTGCTGGCACAAAACTATCCCCAGTATGTAGCGCTTTCGTCATTTGGCGACAGTAATGACGAAGCGAAGCATAAATAAAGGCTCGTCCACTTACGGACAGAAAGGACTATCCCTATGAAATTTTATTCTATCATCCCTATGCTCAATCTCCAGCTCTTTGCGGAAGGCGCAGGTGGCGCTGGCGCAGGAGCCGGTGATGGTGGCACAGCACAGGGACAGGGCGTAACAGAGGTAGCCGCCTTACCTCAAACTAAGGGCGCAAAAAACAATCCTCTTGCCAATGTCAAGTATGGCATTCAGGAGGATGAAGCACCTGCCGCCGAGGTGCAGAATACCGTAGCACCTGATCGTAATGCCGAATTTGAGGCACTCATCAAGGGTGAGTACAAGGATCTGTACGATGCCAAGATGCAGGACACCATTCAGAAGCGATTAAAGGGTCACAAGGAACTGGAAGCCAAACACAATGCACTCCAGCCTGTCCTTGAGATTCTTGGTAAGAAGCATGGTGTGGATGCTACCGACATCGAAGCCTTGACCAAAGCCATCGAAGAGGATGACTCCTACTTTGAGGATGAGGCACTTGAAAAGGGTATGACGGTGCAACAGCTTAAAGAGTTCAAGAAGATGGAGCGAGAGAACGCACAGTTCAAAGCCCAGATGGAAGAACAGAAGCGACAGGAGAACGGACAGAAGCTGTATGCTGCCTGGATGCAACAGGCTGAAGCAACAAAGCAAATCTATCCCTCCTTCGACCTTCAAGCTGAGATGAACAATCCCAAGTTCCTAGACTTGCTCAGAAGCAATATCGATGTAAGAACTGCGTACGAAGTTCTGCATAAGGACGATATCATTCGTGGAGCTATGCAGTTTACGGCACAGACCGTAGAGTCCAAGATCTCCAAGAAGATTGCTTCCAATGGTGCAAGACCTTCTGAGAATGGGATGAGTTCCCAGAGCGCAGCGGTAGTTAAGAGCGATGTGTCACAGCTCTCCAAAGCAGATCGTGCGGAGATTATCCGCAGAGTTCAACGAGGAGAGAAGATCCGTTTCTAACCGCATCTAATCTCCTCTCACACATTTGAAAGGAGATAACAACTATGTTTAAGTACATTAACCTGCAGCTGTTTGCTGAAGTACAGACCACTCTGCTGGACGGCCTGTCCGCAGAAATGAAGACCTTCTACGATATGACCCTGATCGATGAGGCACAGGCTAACCTGGTCCATGACCAGTTCGGTCAGAAGCGTCCTATCCCCAAGAACGGTGGTAAGACCATCGAGTTCCGTAAGTTCGCCCCTCTGGCTAAGGCTCTGACTCCCCTGACCGAAGGTGTTACCCCTGCTGGTAAGTCCCTGACCGTCAGCACCATCGAGGCAACTGTAAGCCAGTACGGTGACTACATCACCCAGTCCGATGTTCTGGAGCTGACCTCTCTGGATAACACCATTCTGGAGGCTACCAAGCTGTTGGGCAGACAGGCTGGCTTGACTCTGGACACCGTTGTCCGTGACATCCTGAACTCCGGCACCAATGTCCACTACTGTGGTAATGGTTATAGCCGTAACGAAGTTGGCGCCATGACCGTCAAGGATGTTCAGCAGGTTGTTGCCAAGCTGAGAGCGCAGAACGCTCCCACCATCGGTGGCAAGTATGTTGGCATCATCCATCCCTATGTGGCATACACCCTGATGCGTGATCCTGAGTGGATCGATGCTCACAAGTATGCAAACCCCACCAACCTGTATGAAGGCGAGATCGGTGAGGTTGCCGGTGTCCGTTTCGTGCAGACCTCCGAAGCAGCCACTTTCCTTGGTATGGACAACAAAACTGTCTACAGCACACTGGTTCTGGGTGATGGTGCATACGGTGTTACCGAGATTACCGGTGGTGGTCTGGAGACCATCGTTAAGCAGAAGGGTTCTGCCGGTACTGCTGACCCTCTGGATCAGCGTTCCAGCGTGGGTTGGAAGGCTATCAAGACTGCCGAGATTCTGATCGAGCAGTATCTGGTTCGTATGGAGTCTTCTGCAACTGACTTCGATGTAAACTAAACCTATGAAGGGGGAGGGGTCTTCCCCTCTCCCTTCCACACTTTAAGGAGGAAATAACAATGGCTGAAACCAAGAAGACCGAAACTGTTAAGGTAGCACCTAAGCATAAGATGGTCAAGATCCGCATCCCCAGAACCAAGAAGGACCAGGAGGATGTGTTCGTATCCGTTAACAACTACACCTGCATCATCCAGCGCGGTGTTGAGGTAGAAGTCCCTGACTTTGTCGCTGAAGTGCTGAGACATAAGGAAGAGCAGTTGGAGAAAATTATGCTTTTTGAAGAGGCTAACAAGAAAGGCTAATAAGTAAGGGGAGCTTCAGGCTTCCCTTTCTTTCAATAAAGGGGGAACACCAATGAAAATTATTGAGGCTATCAATAGAATCGATTCCCTGAAGCACAACACCTATACCCAGAGCGATAAGGTGGAGTGGCTGTCCCGGCTGGATGCTATGGTCAAAAACCACATCATCGATACCCACGAGGGAGAAGCGGTCACCTTTGCTGGCTACGATGATGCCACCGAGCTTCAGACGGAGCTTCTCGTCCCTGCACCCTACGATGAGGTGTACCTGCGGTGGATGGAGGCACAGATCGATTACCACAATGGCGAGTATGACAAGTACAACAACGCCATCGATATGTTCACCACAGCCTACGAGGGCTACAAGAACTATTACAACAGGACTCATATGCCTAAGGGCAAGAAGTTCAAATTCTTTTAAGGGGGGGATAGGATGAGATATCCGAAACTGAGGGTTCTACAGAACAGCAGACAGATGGTGGATACCTTCAAGGGTTACAACCACAATCTGCGTATCGGCGACGGAGAGTTCTTCGATATGAAGAATATGACCTCCGACCATTATCCTGTCCTCTCCCCTAGAGGTGCAAGAGGTGTATACGCCTCTCCCAACAACCCCACAGGACTTATCTCCAAGGATTCTCTGTGCTATGTGGATGGCAGTAAGTTTGTCATCAATGAATACGCAGTGGATATGGAACTCAATGATGAACCTAAACAGCTCGTCTCTATGGGTGCTTATGTCATCATTATGCCGGACAAGAAGTATATCAACACGCTTGATACCACCGATAGAGGCAAGATTGAGGCATCCTATACCTCTGCAAGCGATGTCACATTCTCTCTGTGTACCATTGACGGTGCCGACTATGAGAATATGACGATATCCAACAACGAGCCTGGTGACCCTGAGAATTTGGCTCTGTGGATTGACACATCATCCAAACCTCACACATTGAAGCAATACTCCAAGACCAGTGCTACTTGGGTACAGATAGCTACCACCTACATCAAGATATCCTGCCCTGGTATCGGTGCTGCCTTTAACAAGTACGATGGCGTGAACATATCCGGCATTAAGGCAGACGAATTGCAGGACTTGAATGCATCTATGGTCATCTGGGCAAAGGATGACGGATACATCGTGGTTACAGGCATTCTTGACAATGTTACCACTCAATCCGTGGCTGATGGTGTTATTTCTGTCGATAGAAAGATGCCTAATATGGATTTCGTTATCGAGTCCGAGAATCGCTTGTGGGGTTGCAAGTATGGTGTGGCTAACAATGGTGAGGTAGTCAACGAGATCTACGCATCCAAGCTGGGTGACTTTAAGAACTGGAATTGCTTTATGGGTCTGTCTACTGACTCCTATGCAGCATCCTGTGGTACTGACGGACAGTTTACAGGAGCTATCACCCATCTGGGCTATCCTCTCTTCTTTAAGGAAAACTGTGTTCACAAGGTATACGGAAACTACCCTGCGAACTTCCAGATACAGACCACCGCCTGCCGAGGTGTGCAGAGGGATTGCCACAAGAGCCTTGCCATCGTGAACGAGACCCTCTTCTACAAGGCAAGGAACGCTGTCTGTGCCTACGATGGCTCACTACCTACCGAGGTGTCCTATGCAATGGGTAGCGAGGCATACAGCGATGCTGTGGGTGGCTCACACGGCAATAAGTACTACATCTCTATGAAGGATGTCCTTGGCGAATACAATTTGTTTGTCTATGACATTGCAAAGGGTATGTGGCACAAGGAGGATGACCTTCAGGCAGATTGCTTCTGCTCCTGCCGTGGGGAACTGTATGCCATTACCAACGGCAAGATTATCACGATGCTTGGCTCCGGCACTACTGACACAGATCCTGTGGAGTGGATGGTGGAAACTGGCGAGATTGGCATCTCCTCCCCGGATATGAAGTATATCTCCTCGCTGACAATCCGTATGTCTATGGACATCGGTGCAGAGGTGGGGATCTTCGCCCAGTACGATTTTAGTGATGCGTGGGAGATGGTGTGTGTACTTAGGAGCGATAACCTGCGTAGCTTCTCCATTCCCATCAGACCTAAGCGGTGCGACCATATGAGGCTTCGTATCGAGGGTGTGGGCGCGGTGAAGATATACTCCATAACCAAGACCATTGAGCAAGGAAGTGATAGGTCATGAGCATAGATATCAGATTCCCTAATATCACAGCTCCTACTGAGGCTGGCAAGCTACAACAGCTACAGAGCTATATGCATCAGCTAGTGGAGCAGCTCAACTGGGCATTAAACAACATCGACAATATCGGTGGTACATCCACAGTAAAACCTGCCACAGGAGCTTCCACAGCCTCTAAGGATGACCCCATCAGCAACTTCAACAGTATCAAGGGTCTTATCATCAAGTCTGCTGACATCGTCAAAGCATACTATGAGGAGATCAATAATCTGCTGAAGCTCAGCGGTGAGTATGTGGCTGAAGCTACTTTCCCTGATGGCTCTGCGAAATTCGTTGAGAATACCAACGCAACAGTCAATGCCAACTCCACGGCCATCGAGCAGTTCTACACGGACATTCAGCAGATCCTTACTGACCTTGAAGCTGTGGAGAACACCCTTATCGATGTGAATGCCCACATCAAGTCTGGTCTTCTGTACTATGACGATAGTGGTGTTCCTGTGTATGGCTTGGAGGTAGGTCAGCGCACAGTGGTCAATGGCGTAGAGGTGTTCAATAAATACGCAAGATTTACTGCAAATAAGCTGTCCTTCTATGACCAGAGCGACAACGAGGTGGCATACATCAGCGACTATAAACTGTACATCACCCATGTGGAGATTATCGGCAGTTTCAAAGAAGGTGGCTATATGGATACCATCACGGCAGATGGTGGCATAGTTACCAAGTGGGTTGGAGGTGTGTAAGATGACCCTTAATGGCACATATCAGTATATCTGTAGATCTAATTCCGTAAAAGCCTACGGTGGTGACTTTTACTTCTATATCCTGCTGTATGCCAAAACAAGCGGTAATAAATCAACAGGCAAACATACCGTGACTGTGAAGATGCGTTTAGCTTGTACCGCTAACTCAACATTCTATAACTACTACACAACAGCCTATGCAAGGGCTGATGGTCAGAATGTTTTCTCTTGGACTAGTCAGCAGATTCCTGGCTCTGCGTGGGGTTCTGGAAGTGTTACTGCTGGAGGCGTTACCTACGCTCGATATACAGACCTCAGAGAAAGTTCTGTGACAATCGACACTAAGTATGCATCCAAGGATATCACCATCTCCGCATCGTGGATCAGAGATTCTATCAGTGGTACACCTCCCACCTGGCTCCCTAGGAACGAGGCTGCAACAGCAAGCGATACGGTCACATTGCCGTCTATCGAAGGTGCATCTACAATTGACTCTGCATCTAATGTCACTCTGGGCAACGCTTGTGCTGTGAAGTGGACACCCAAGTCTGCATCCTTTAGATATAAGCTGAAGTTTGCTCTTGGAAACTGGAGTTACACCACAGGTGCTATCCATCCCAACAAGACATCGCAACACACCTACACAGGCTATACGATACCTTTGGATGTAGCTAAACAGATAACCACAGCCACCACAGACAGTATGACTGTCACCCTGTATACCTATTCTGATAGTAGTGCTACCACGCAGGTTGGCTCTGCTAGTTCAACAACATTCTCTGTTACGGTGCCGGAAAATGATTCGACCAAACCTACTGTGAAAGCTATGTCCGTTTCTCCGGCAAGCTCACTCAAAGCACCTTTCAACAGCTTGTACATCCAAGGCTATAGCAGGGTGAAGGCTGACCTCACTTTCGGCACTAAGTACGATGCGACTGTATCTGCATCAAGCATTACTGTGCAAGGAACGAGCTATGCCTCCCCATACGAGTCAGGCACCCTTACCCAGACAGGAACAGTATCGGTAAAGGCAACAGTAAAGGACTCCAGAGGTTTCTACGGCACAAGCTACAAAGAGATTGAGGTAATCCCCTACAGCCAGCCTTATGTAAGTGCAAAATCTGGCGAGAGCAACATCATCGCAGCAAGATGTGATGACGAATCCAAGTTCACCGACTCCGGCACATACCTAAAGATTAAGGCGAAAGCTGTGTACTCCAAGGTCATCTCCAACGGAGTGCAGAACAACTATGCCAGGATTAAGTTCAGATATCGCAAAGAGGGTGGCTCTTGGTCTGGTTGGCAGATTATCCTCGAGTGCAAAGCACAAAATAGTGACGAGGTCATCACGGCACCGTTGCTAGGTGGAGATTTGGATGTCAAGACAAACTATCAGGTGCAGATTATTGCTGCTGATGATATGAATCACGAGTCCGATCCTGTTACCATTGCTTTGCCTGGTGTTGGTGTTTATATGGACAGACCTGCCGGTGGCAAGAGTATGGGTCTTGGTGGCTATGCCCAAAGCGATGGCGTTCTTGATGTCTATTGGAAGACCAATGCTAGAGGTGGTCTATCCGTGTTCGATAGCGGAGGCGGTGAGATCCCTCTTGACACCACTATGCCGATTACTCGTGGGCAGGTCGCAGAAGGTTGGAACCCAGACACTTTGGAGAATGGCACTTATGTGGTGGTAAAGGATAAGCCTCTCACGGACAGTGACGGAAATGTCATTATGCGTAACGGTTTTCTTATACAGATGAACGGAACTGTCGATGGCAGGGTCAAAATCCAACTTGCACTCACTTCCGATGAGAATAAGAACCCTTATTATCGATCATATTGGTACGGCAACTGGGGCAATTGGCGAAGCATGAAACTATAAGGAGGATTAATTATGGCTAATTACAATCAGGTCAGTTACGGTTCTGGAGATAAGAATACCGTAACTGAGCTACAGAAGCTACTCAACCAGAACGGTGCCAACCTGACCGTGGATGGCATCTTCGGCAGTAAGACCCAGCAGGCTGTTAAGAACTATCAGAAGGCCAACAATCTGACTGTCGATGGCATCGTTGGCAACCAGACTTGGGGCGCGCTGACCAAGGCACAGAACACCGCTCCCACAACTAGCACAAATACCGCAACCACACCCACAGCACCTGCAAAGACTGAGACCCCTGCCTTCAGCTATGAGGCATACACTCCCAGCGATACTGTTAAGCAGGCAGAAGCATTGCTTCAGCAACAGCTTGCCAATAAACCTGGTGAATACACCTCTGCATGGCAGACTCAGCTCAACGATACCCTTCAGAAGATCCTGAACAGAGAGAAGTTCTCCTATGACCTGAACGGAGATGCCCTGTACCAGCAGTACAAGGATCAGTACACCACTCAGGGCAAAATGGCAATGATGGACACTATGGGTCAGGCACAGGCGATGACTGGTGGCTACGGCAACTCCTATGCACAGAGCGTAGGTCAGCAGACCTATCAAGGCTACCTCCAGCAGCTTAATGACAGAATCCCTGAACTGTATCAGCTTGCCCTTAACCAGTACAACGCAGATGGCGATGCTCTGTACGATCAGGCATCCCTTATGGCTAGTATGGAAGAGCAGGACTACGGCAGATACAGAGACCAGCTCTCCGACTACCACACCGAGCTGAATCGTCTTACCGAGGATGCAAGATATCAGGGTGAGCTGGACTACAACAAGTGGACAGATGGCAGAGACTTCACCTATGGTCAGTTCATCGATGACCGCAACCTCGCATATCAGCAGGAGCGTGACAAGGTGGCTGATGCCCAGTGGCAGGCTGAGTTCGATGAGGCGAAGAGGCAGTATGATGAGCAGATGGCTCTCAAAAACGGCAAGAGTTCTAGCGGTGGTTCTTCTGGTGGCTCTTCTGGTGGCTCTGGTGGAGGCGGTGGATCTTCCAGTGGTGGCAAGACTGGACAGTACACAGGAACCACTTATAGCAACGCTGGCTACTCCACTGATGTGGTTAAAGCTGTACAGCGGATGCTTGGCGTTACTGCCGATGGCAAGTGGGGACCTAAGTCTCAGGCAGCCCTTGAGAAGAATGGCTTTAAGAGTCTGCAAAGTTTTGTGGAGACTCGTGGCATTGGCAAGCAAAGCAACAACCCCACTGGTGGTGGAGGAAATAGCTTTACTGGCTCTACCTACAGTGAGGCTACTTCTTATCTGAAGTCCAAAGGTCTCTCTGCTTCCGGGCTTATGACTCAGGCAGAGTGGCAGAGACATAAAAATGGCAAAAACAGTGCTGGTGGCGAACACGAGGCAAGCAGTTATAAGGAATACCTTGCCGCTTATGTTTACGGCAAAACAGGAAAATAACACGAGCAAGGAGGGTTACCATGGCATTTAGAGATGACCTTAAGAAATACAGGGAATCGCAAGGCAAACAAACCACTACTTCTACCACACCTAAAACCACGCAAACATCCACTCCCGGTTCTTCCGGGGGTGGAGGTACTGGTTCTTTTAGGGACTGGCTCAAGGAGTATAGAGAAGTAGCACCAACGATTTCCCTGGATGGTTGGGCAGAATCCAGTGCCAACCTGATCAACGATGTTAGGCTGAACTCTGGTAGTTGGTACGATAATAACGAATACCAGTCAAGGTATGATAGGTTTACCAGTCTGCTTGGTCAGGCAGATAGCTGGCGTAAAAAGTATGCCGGAAATAAGGAGGCGGTATCTTACATCGACTCCGTTGTGTCTGCTCTTTCGGATGCACAGACTTATTCGTTTAACCATCGCAAATACTATTCCCAGTGGAATACCGCAGATGACTACAAGAAGTACCAGAAGGAGCAGAAGGATTATGAGGATCTGCTCAACTTCGACCTTGAGGCAGGCGAAAAGGAGATAAAGGACCTTGAGGCTCTGCTTGAGGAGTATGACTTCTTGATCCCCCGGCAGGATGTGCAGAACCCCAACTCTGAGTACAATGTCCGGCTGAGAGAGATCCGCCAGCAGTACGGCAGCAAGGAGGATATTAAGAACCTTATTTCAGAAAAGAATGCTTACCTTAACAGGGCAAAGTATCATCAGGATGGGGTCGCTCTTTCTGGCGTTACTGGAAATGCCGACTTTAATATGCATAGCGGATATGTGAGTACAAAGACTGATGGCGGCTGGTGGGACGAGGTGCGTAGCACATATGGTATGGGATACGATGACCTTACCTATGAGTACATCAACGGTGCAGATAACGGTATGAGAGAAGAAATCTCTCGCAAGGCAATTTCTTATAGTTCCGAAGTTGATCCGGAACAGGCAACCACCGAGTGGAACATCTACGATCATATGACGGATGATGAGATCTCTATCTACAACTACCACTACTCCAAAGAAGGCAAGGAAGCCGCTCAAAAGTATTTGGATAGCATACGAAAGGCTCTGGAGGAACGCAAGGCAACAGGAAAGTTTGAAAACTATGAGGACAACACTGCTATGGAATTGCTTTTCGGTGTCGAAGCAGGTGTTGATCAGTTCAAGACCGGTGTCAAGAACCTCTTTAACTTCAAGGACAACTATATTCCTGCGTCTTCCACGCAGATCTTGTCCGGGATGGTAAGAGAGGACTTGAAAGACAACGGTCCTGTGCTTCCTGACTGGTTGGGCGGATCTTCCGTTGGACAAGCTGCCTATGACACGATTACCACCACCGCCAATATGGCTCCGTCCGTCCTTACATCTATGGTGGTCGGTGCAATCAATCCTGTTGCTGGTGAGGTTGTAGGTTCTTCCCTTATGGGCGCATCTGCTGCAGGCAACGCATACCAGGAGGCGCTCAACCTTGGTTATAACAAAGGCCAAGCGAGAGCGTACTCTACCATTATTGGTGCATCCGAAGCAGGTCTTCAGTATTTGCTGGGCGGTATCGGCAGTATGGGCGGCAAAGCATCCGGAGAAGCACTCTCCAAGATGCTTTCCGGCATTGACAACGCATTCCTTCGCACCGCAATCAAGTTCGGAGGCAATATGCTTTCCGAAGGTTTCGAGGAAGGTCTGCAGGAGATATTAACCCCGTTGTTCAAAGACTGGACGCTGAGAGCGGAAGAGGATGTGAACTGGAGCGAGGTGGCATACTCCGGACTTTTGGGCGCATTGACCGCAGGATTTATGGAAGGACCCACCACCATTGCTGGTGAGGTGAACACCTACAGAACCGGCAAGCAGCTACAGGCGGCAGATATCTCTGCGGCAAGACTTGCTGAGATCGGCAAGACATTCTCTGCTGATACCGTTGCCTATCAGCTGGCAGGCAAGGTAAACGAGAACACCGACGCCTACACTCTCGGCAGACTGTTTAACGAGATCGGTGCGACCCTATCTGAGCAGAATGTTTCCGAGATCACCGAGGCGCTTGTGGCAAAGGGTATGGACCGCAAGACCGCACAGAAGAACGCAAAGGCACTCGCCCTTGTGGTTGAGGGTGGAGAACTGTCTGACAGACAGGCTGCCGCCATCGAGGCCAATGATGTTCTTGCGGAAGCTGCGAGAACCACCCTCATCGACACCAACACCACCTGGAACCAGAGAACGCAGGGGTACAACGCAGCACTGAAGGCGCTTGCTGACAATGTTGCGAACCAGAAGGAATCCCAGACCGAGCAGTCTCGCCCGGTGACGGAGAATGCGCCTGCCGCCGACAACGGGGACACCCACGGTGAAATCGGCGCAGAGAGCCGCTACGAGGTTGCTGCCGATGGCAAGACCGTCCGCAAGTCCGACGGCGAGGTTATCAACATCAAGGGTATTGCCTCCATCGAAAAAGGAAAGATGGTCCTGGACACGGACTCCGGTACAGTTGATGCCAACGATGTCAAATATGCATCCAATGACGAGGCTCTCGTGTATGAGGCTGTGGCCGATTTGGGTCATATGATTGATGTCGACACGGCGAACCGGCTGGTGCAGAACTTCAATAAGGCCGATGGTGTATCTGCGCTTGCCTACGCAAGAGGCGCTGCACAGGCCTACACCTACGGATACTATGGCTACTCCAGAGCTGAAGCCGCCAGAAGCAACACGATGTCTTCTGTGTTGACCGATGCCCAGCGGAATGCTGCATATACTCTCGGTCGGTTATACCGGGGCAAGGAAACCGCCCAGAAGCAGAAAGTGGTGTCTGAGAAGAAGGGTTCGCCTGAGAAGAAGCAGGGACAGGTGTTCTTCCGCAAGGACAATATGGAGACCAGAAGCCTCCGTGACTATATGAAGGAATCCGGCAGGGTTCTGGAGGCAGTTCAGGAGACTGCGATCAAGACGATGGAGAAGCTTTCCGCTGCTCTTGGTGTGGACTTCTATGTGTACGAGTCTTATGTTAAGGACGGCAAGCGGTACTACATCGACGAGAACGGAGTTGAGCAGGAAGACGCACCGAATGGTTGGTATGACCCCAAGACCGGCAACATCTACATTGACCTCAATGCAGGCAACACCGGTAAGGGAACGATGCTCTTCACCGTTGCTCACGAGCTGACCCACTTTATTCGTCAGTGGTCTCCGGCTAAGTTCAAAAAGCTGGCCGACTTTGTGTTCAAGCACAGCGGTTTTAAGAACCGCGGTGCAGAGCTGGTGGAAGCGAAGATGGCCAAGGCCGAGGAGCGCGGCAAGCCGATCTCTTATGACACCGCCTACGAAGAGGTCGTTGCTGATGGTATGGAGTCCATCCTGACCAGCGGCAAGGTTGTTGAGATGATGGCCGATATCAAGCGGCAGGATCAGGGCCTGTGGCAAAAGATCTGCGACTGGTTCAAGAATTTGGCTGATGATCTTCGTGCCGTTGTGAATGCCTATCGTGGCTACAGTCCGGACTCCACCGAAGGTCAGATGGTCGCCGATATGAAGTCTGTGATCAAGCAGATCGAGGCAATCTATACGGAGGGTCTTGTTGATGCCAGCGAGAACTTCCAGACGGCAGAAAAAAACACCACCAATGATAGTGGCGTGAAGTATTCACTTGTTGTGAAGAGGACAAACGGTGAGCAGCAGCTTGTAGATCCTATGACTGTAACCAGGGAGGACATATTGAACTACTTGGTGTTATCGCACAGGGGTTTACTGGAAGAGAACTGTTATTTTCCTGTTAGACTGCACACGCCGGGTAAGGTTATTGCCACTTTGAGAGCGGCCGGCATCAAAGTTGAAGACAGACCCTTGGCAATGCAGGCAAAGAAGGCAAAGCAGGCGCAGAAGACGGGATCTCCGACCGTTAAAGACGGATATGTTATCCGTAAACACTCTATGTCCCCTGATGAGATTATGGAGGTCATAGATAAGCTTGAAGAGCCTGAGACCATTATCCACGAAACCGAGAGGGAAAAGAGAAAGACTGTTGATGGAGAAACGGAGATTGTTCCCCTTCCCGATGCTTTTGTAGTGTTTGTAACACTGGACAGTGGCAAAGAGTGCGTTGCGGTCCTTGAGTTTGACAGTGAGATTGACCCTAACTATATCGTAAAAGATGGGCACGGCGACGAATACCACACAACAATAACCGTTTTTGAACCAGATGTTAGCCGGAAAGGCCGTCCTTTTGATTATCAAGATTTTTTGGTAATGAAGGATACAAATTACGAACTGGAAATAAAAGAAGAAAGCTCCGAAACAGAATCCGCATCCGGTGAGATGCTCACCACGGAACCTGCAAAGGAACTTTCTAATGATATGGTAACACAGCCAGAGGGCAAAGTCAAGAATGAATCTGCTGAATCTTTGGATGTAGCTTTGGATGCAAAGAGTGAGTCTGCTGCGCCTGCGGTTCTCAAGTCCGAGCGCACCTGGTCGGAGTCTGACTATGTGCAGGAGCGAGAGAAGGCTGCAAAGGAAATTGCCACGGCAATCGGCGTGTCCGTGAAGAAGGCCAAGGCCTACATCGACTCCGTGAACAGTATCGCCAAGATGATTGCTGATGACAGAGTGAGACTGGACTATTTCTCCAGTCCCGGCAGATCTTCCTTCGTCAGCAATGTTGAATACGGCGGAAGCTTCGACTTCTCCACCCTGTGCAAGAAGCGCAGACTGCTGACCGGTACATTCACCGCCATCCAGAAAGCGCTTCCCAATACTGCGCTGACCGCTAACGAGATCCTCGACATTCGCAACCGGATGAAGGAGAAGGGTCTGGAGGTGAGCTGCGGACTTTGCTATGTTGAGGGTTCAAGAGCCAATATGGGTCAGTTCGCCAAGGAGTTCCTGAAACTGTATAAGCAGTACTATCCGGATGCGTGGCAGCCGAATATGGCAGATGTCAACACCCCGGACGGCATCGAGTGGGTGAGAATCAATCATCCTGAGTGCTACGAGCAGTATGAGTACTTCTGGAATCACTATGGCACTTTGAATCCGGGGGACAAAAATCTGTTTGCCTCTCAGCAGAAGCCGAAACTGTATCAGCTCCACACCGAGTACAAGGGTGAGATCCTGTCGAAGTTCAACGACGATGACAATGTCGATGAGAAGAACCTGAACGGCGGTATCCGCCTGCAGAGTTTTTCCGACTTCGAGATTGTCCACCTCATTGACACGATGCAGATCATTATGGATATGTCCAGAGTTGGTCTGGCCGGTCAGGCATACACCAAGGTGCCGGACTTTGCGTGGGCGCTGGGTGACACCGGACTGAAGATCAACCTCTCTCTGATTGCCAAGGGCGTGGACGAGAGTGGCAGCCTCATCTTCGACAATGTAGAGGGCATGCCTATTGATACCGCTATGGCGCTGCGTGATCGCTACTCCAAGAATGTCGGCACCATCCTCGTTGCATTCAACGATGAGCAGCTTCTGGCTGCGATGGCCGATGAGAGAGTGGATTTCATCATCCCCTTCCACAGATCCCAGTGGAAGAAGTCCCAGTACGGCGCAATGGGTCTTCCTGTGAAGACCAAGGACTACACCTATATGCAGAACGAAAAGTTCATCAAGCCTCAGTATCACGAGTACAGAGGAAGAATGGTCCGGGATAAGGCTACCAACTATATGCCCAATGAATATTGGGACTTCAGCAAGAGCGGTAAAGAGAACGCGGAGGCTTATCTGGAGATGTGTGCCAGAAACAATAAGCGCCCCAAGTTCTACAAGCTCCTCCAGAACAACGGCGATGGTTCTTATTCCCTGAAGGCGGACGGCACCACCGATGGCTATTGGAAACTGCTGATCGACTTCAAGATGTACGATAACAAGGGCAATGGAAGTCCCCAGATGCCCGTTAAGCCTGAGTTCAATATGGACGAGGCCACCAGAATGCTGAACAATTACAAGGGAGGTCATAGCAACTTCCCGGTGGCGCAGGGAGTTGTCGATGACTTCGTGAAGGAGTACAAGGCCAATCATCAGGTGGTCAAGTATTCTGACCGGGATGTAGATTATATGGCTGCAGTCAGGCGTGGTGACATAGAGACTGCACAGAAAATGGTGAATGAGGCTGCAAACGAGCGCTTCTTAAAGTCCCAAATTCGTGACTATGATGGCAACCTTCTTGTTGTCTTTCATGCTACTGAAGCCGATTTCACAGTTTTCGACAGGAAGAGAATTAATGGGTGGAACAGTTTTGGGAGCGGATTCTATTTTACGCCGAACATCAGCCTTGCGAAGGATTATGGGTCGAAGGTTGGTGCGTATTTCCTGAACATCAAAAACCCGGTAGACTATTATGCTATCGACAAAGTGCTTTGGGTCGATATGTTGGAGCGCTCTGGTTATGAATATGACAAGGAATTCGTGGAGAACTACGATGAAGAGGCGTTGTGGGATGCTGACCTTATTGACGATTTCTTCGGCGGCGCGTTGAATGGGGTCAATCTGTATGATGCGTTTGCCGATATTGTTCAAAAGGCTGGGTATGACGGCATTATTGCAGGAGACGAAATCGTTGCCTTCAATTCCAATCAGGTAAAATCCGCAGACCCTGTTACCTACGATGACTCCGGCAATGCGATCCCTCTGTCCCAGAGATTCAACGCAGAGAACGATGACATCCGTTATCAGGATCGTGACACCGACTCCGTCTCCAATCGTTCTCTTCTGGCAAATGCCCTTGAGAGTGTGGCACAGAACGAAGTGGAGAAGCAGAAGTTGCAGGAGTACAAAGAGAAGATCGAGGCCATCAGTACCGAAGAGGCCAAGCTTCGCAAACTGAACGATCAGATCAAGGAACTGTCTTTTGCAAAGGGTCCGAGGGATATGAAGAAGATTCGTAGCCTTCAGGACGAGGCCACAAAGACTGCAAACCGTATCAGCACCCACGATAAGGTGTTGCTCCGACTGGAGGCAGCCAAGCCTTTGCGTGATATTCTTCTTCGTGAGAAGAAGGCTGCATACAAGAAAGCGGAGCAGAAGGGCAGAGATGCGATGGTGGCAAGGCGTGACAGAACGACGAGAACCACTGCTATTCACAAGGTGCAGAAGGTAGTCAATGAACTGAACGATCTCCTGCTGAACGAGAGTAAGAACCGCCATGTTCCGGATAATATGAAGAAGGCCGTTGCGGCTGCTCTTGATATTGTGAATATGGATACTGTCAGCGCAGAGGAGAGAGCGGCAAAGTATGATGCGCTCATTGCCAAGGAGACAGATCCTGAGAAGATTGATGCCTACACCATCACCAGAGACAACATTCTAAGGCAGGGTGAGAAACTGGGTAAGCGGCTGCAGGAACTGCACAATGCCTACGAGGAGATTCAGGAGTCCGACGACCCGGATATCGCCAACGCCTATGATCCCGTGATCGCAGGTGCAATCAAGGAGTTGTCCCAGACCATTGGAAACACCTCCATTGGCAAGATGTCTGTGGATCAGCTTTCCGATGTGTACGATGTGTACCGGATGGTGCTGACCAGAGTAAGAGATGCCAACAAGGCGCTTCTGGACAACATCAAGGAGACCATCGGCAACTTGGCCTCCAGTGTTATCGGAGAGGTGAAGGCGGCCGGTGGTGAGAACACGCACAGAGCGGCGGTTCTTGATCCGGTGAGGAAGTTCCTTTGGAACAACCTGAAGCCTGTGTACGCAATGGAGTGGATCGGCTCTTCTACCCTGACCAAAGTGTTCAACAATGTGAGAGCCGGAGAGGATGTCTGGGCAAAGGATGTTGTAGAGGCGAGAAAGTTCTACCTCGATAAGTCCAAGAAATTTGGCTATGATTCCTGGGACTTCAAGAAGAAGTACCGGTTCGAGTCTACCTCCGGTATCGAGTTCGACCTTACTCTGGAGCAGATCCTGAGTCTGTACGCATACTCCAAGCGTGAGCAAGCGCACGATCACCTGCGGCTCGGCGGCTTCGTCTTCGACAGCAACATCGAGACCTACAAGGACAAAGGCAGCAAACTCATCAAGTACAAGGTGAATACCGCGGATGCCCACCAGATTTCCCCGGACATTCTGGGAGAAATCACCGGCAAGCTTACCAAGGAGCAGATCGCCTTCGTCGATGAGATGCAGGAGTACCTCTCCTCTGTAATGGGCGCAAAGGGCAACGAGGTCACCTCCAAGATGTACGGAGTGAAGCTTTTCAAGGAGAAGTTCTACTTCCCTCTGAAGTCTGCAAAGCAGTTTATGTTTGAGCAGAACGAAGTGTCCGGTGAGGTTAAGATCAAGAACTCCGGCTTCACCAATAAGGTGGTGGCGAAAGCTAACAACCCTGTGATCCTGAGTAACTTTATGGATGTGTGGGCAGGACATATAAACGATATGAGTATGTATCACGCATTCACCCTTCCTCTGGAGGACTTCAACAGAGTCTTCAACTACAACAGTCCCAAGAAGGAAGGTCATAATGAGGTGTCCGTGAAGGGTACTATCCAGAGCGCATACAGTCCTGCGGCGGTACACTATGTGAAGAACCTCATCACCGATCTAAATGGTGGAGCGATGGCTGATCCTAGAGAAACATTCGCAAAAGCTATGATAGCCAAGTTCAAAAAAGCAAAGGTGTTCTCCTCTATGTCCGTTGTGATTCAGCAGCCTTCTGCCATTGGCAGAGCATATGCCTTGGTTGATCCTAAATATTTCCGTCCTACAAAGGATGGTATGAACCACAACCAACTGTGGGCAGAGCTGAAGCAGTATGCTCCTGTGGCTGTTATCAAGGAGATGGGATACTTCGACACCAATATGGGTAGATCCACGCTTGAGTTCATCAAAGCCAAGGAATACACCACGTTCAAGGAAAAGGCAACGGCTTTCATTGCAGACGAGGGATATCGTGACGAGAAGCTATCGAGGCTTCCTGCGCTGGCTGACGAACTTACTTGGTGTGCTATCTGGAATGCGGTAAAGCGTGAGACCGTTGCTAAGCATAAGGACCTCAGGCCTGGCTCTGAGGAGTTTTTGAACGAAGCAGGTAAGCGTTTTACTGAGGTGGTAACCAAGACTCAGGTGTATGACTCCGTACTGGCACGGTCCGCAAATATGCGTTCCAAGAGCGGCCTTATGAGTATGGTTACCTCGTTTATGGCTGAACCTACCACCTCGATCAATATGCTGGAGGATGCCATCATCAAGAGCAAACGAGGAAACAAAGGATATGCCGCAAGAGCATTTGCCTCCGTGGGTGTTTCCATCATCCTGAACAATGCTCTGGCGTCCCTCGTTTACGCAGGAAGAGATGATGACGAGGACGAGACCTTCCTGGAGAAGTATGTACAGGCAATCGTTTCTGGTATGCTGGATGATCTCAACCCGGTTACCTACTACCCTTACCTGAAGGATATGTGGTCTTTGTTCCAAGGCTATGACATTGAGAGAGCAGATATGTCCCTCATCAGCGATCTCGCCGACTCGACCAAGAGGTTGGTCCAAGCATATGTTTCTGATGATGGAGATGTAGCAGGTGCGTGGATGGATTTAGCAGGAACTTTTGCAAACCTTGCTGGTATTCCTATGGAAAACATCCGCAGAGAGATCAAAGGAGGCATTAACTTCGTCAAGACTCTCATCGAGGATGTGAACGGTAGATCGACCACTAGGAGAAGCCTTGTAGACACTCTGCAGGCAACCATTAAGGATGCTACTCCTGTTTTGGGGTGGCTCCCGGGTGAAACCAAGTCTGACAAGCTATACGATGCCATCATCGGTGGCGACATTGCTTATGTGAACCGCATAAAGGGAAGCTACAAGGACGATGATGCCTATCACTCCGCAGTCCGCAAGGCTCTGCGTGATAATGATCCTCGGATCAAGGAAGCTGCCATCGCAGGCTACAACGGAGATCCCTCCGAGCGTGTACGCATTGCAAAGCTCATCATCAAAGATGGATTTGCGCAGGATGATGTGGTAGTTGCCATAAATGCAGAAATCAATGCCATAAAGCCTTCCGAGGGAAGCGAATCCAAAAAGAAAGGCCTCTACACCGCCGAGGACTTTGCTGCGGAAATCGCAAACGGAGATCAGGCAGCTGCATATGCCGCAAGGGAAGACATCATCGCAACGGCCAAGAAGAACGGCAAGACTGAGGAAGAGGCAGAACAGAGTTTCAATAGTTCCGCAAGTACTACTTGTAAGGAGCTGTTTATGGCAGGTCAGCTAACCGAGGAGGATGCTGTGGACGCTCTGGTCAGTTTCTGTGGTGTCGAACAGGACGATGCCGAGGAGCGAGTTGGCGAATGGGCGTTTGAAAGAGACCGAGGCTTCTCCTATGACGAGCTGAAGCAGCGGTTCTTGGACGGCGACATTTCCGCTTCCGATGTGAAGTCCATTGTGATGGAGGTCGAGGGAAAGACCGAGGCCGAAGCCAAGACCAGAGTGGTCACCTATAGCCGAGAGGCCTACGAGGATGGCTACATCAACAGAACCGAGGCCGCGTCTGTTATGACGACCTATGGTGGACTGACCCGTAGCGAAGCCGAATCCAAGCTGCGCTACATCGATGTCAAACTGCAGTTCCCGGACACCTATGTTGACGATGCGTGGGTGGACGAATACTATAGCGAGATTCAGTCCTCCGGAATTTCCATCAATGTGTTTGTGGACTACCGCAACAAAGTTAAGGGCGTTACCGGAGAGGGCAAGAAGGAAAGACGAATGGAGATCATCGACTCTATGCCGATTTCCGATGCCCAGAAAGATGCCCTGTACTATGCTGAAGGCTGGGCAGCAAGCAAGATCTGGGAGGCACCTTGGTGCTAACCTACAACTCAACTGGGGGGGTTCTTCGACCCTCCCTTTTGTGTTATCTTTTTACTATCAAAATAGGAGGTGTTCACAATGATTGAACTTGTAGGCGATCAGCTTTTTCAGTGGGATGTTGACCGCAAGGTTCGCATTATAGGAGATGCAACCCACGCTCACTTCGCCAATCAGGGCGATTCCAAGGCCCCCATTATGCCCGTTGAGAACGGAGAAGCGGATGTGCCGAACTATCTGTTGCAGTCTGGCAAAACTTTGGTTGTGTATGCCGTAAAGGACGGCGTTACTCTGGAGTTCAAGCACTTCTCTGTTCGCGACAGAGAGCGGCCGGAGAACTATGTCTACGATGACGACCAGCGGAACTATATCTATGAGCTGATTCAGTCTGTAGAGGATGCTGTTTTGGCAGCAGACGGTGCTGTTAAAACAGCAGAGAATGCCGTTAGCAAGGCTGCGACTGCCGTTGAAGAGGCAGAGAGAGTCACCGATGAGCTGAAGACTGCAAGGGATAATGGTGAGTTTAACGGCCCCAAGGGTGACCCTGGCAAAGACGGTGCCGATGGTAAGAATGGTGCTGATGGCAAGGACGGTGCCAATGGCTACACGCCTGTCCGTGGCGTTGACTATTGGACGGATGCCGACAAGGCAGAAATCAAGTCCTATGTTGATGAAGCTATCCTTGGGGGTGCGTGGTAATGAGTGTAAACGAAAAAATGACCACCATTGCCGATAAAATCCGAACCCATACTGGTGACTCACACCTACTGACGCTTGACGGTATTGCTGACGGAGTTGATACTGTATTCATTCGTGGATATATGGATGGAGAAGATGAAGGAAAAAGAGTAGGGTATAACTTAGGGTATGAAGCTGGAACTGCGGATGAAATTGCCAAGTGTGTGGCAAAACATTTCGTGACTACCGTGATTGGTAACGGCACAACATCCTTATCTTTTAAAGTTCCTTTTGCCCCAGATGCTCTGGTTATATGCTGTTTTGATCCGAGGATACGAGGTGCAAAGAACAATCTTTTGACTTGGACTGCGGACTTGAGAAGTTTTGGCATAATGTCTTGTCGATACACACTTATGAGTGCAGCAGGTGGAAGTTTTACAGCAGGTACAGTTGGTACTAGTTCTGTGTATACCCATTGCCCACAGGCAGAGGATGGAACGATTACCATCCAAAATATAGCCGGTTCTGGAGGTAAGTGTATTTTTGCATCCGATTGTTTATATATAGTTGTTGCAGTAAAGCATACCGACCAGTCCGACAAGGAACGAATCACGGCTTTTGTGAATGGTCTTACTGGAAGCGGTACGGCAGAAATGGCGAAGACAAAAGTGGATGCTGCTTTTACTGCTGAAGAATGGGCAGCACTAATTGCTACGAAGCCGGACTGGACTTTCTCAGTTATGTAAGGAGGCACTATGGAAAGAATTGTTTTATATGCCGATGAGGGAATGGTGCTAACTGACGGAGAAATCTTTGGCAAGGTTATTTATCTTGCCGAGGGAAAGTCTGCGGATTCTTTTACACAGATTACTGAGGAAGAATATCTTCGATTCTTTGAAAGCGGTGTTCCTGTTGGTCAAGCTACTGAACAGGACTATCAAACTGCGTTGGCTGAATTTGGGGTGAAGCTATGAAAAAGGAAGAATTGAATGCTGCTGTGGAAGTTACGAAGGAACGGTACCGCTCGGCTTTTCAAACTATCTACGATGCCCTTAATCAAGGTCAAAAAAAGAAACTCCTGAAGGACGAAGTGGTGAAGAACATCTTGGACCTTTACGGAGTTGTGTACGAACAGGAGGAATAAACAATGAGCAACAGTAATTTGGTGTGCTACACCAAGATATCTCCCCATCGGACAAGTCCGAGAAATCACAAGATCGACACCATCACCATCCACCATATGGCAGGCGATCTGTCGGTGGAGACCTGCGGCAACGTGTTCCAATCCAGACAGGCCAGCTCCAACTACGGCATCGGTACCGATGGGCGCGTGGCTATGTATGTGCAGGAGAGCGACCGCTCTTGGGCAAGCTCCAACGCCGCCAATGATCACCGGGCGGTGACCATCGAGGTGGCAAACAGTTCTGCCGGCGGCGATTGGCCTGTGAGCGATAAGGCTATGAAAAGTCTCATTGCCCTGTGTGTAGATATCTGCACACGAAACGGCATCCCCAAGTTGAACTTCACCGGCGACAAGTCCGGAAACCTTACTATGCACTGCTACTTTGCGGCAACCGCCTGCCCCGGTCCTTACCTGAAGAGTAAGTTCCAGTACATTGCAGATGAGGTAAACAAGAGACTTGCCACCGGCGCGGTGCCGGAGATCGAACCGGAGACAGATGAATACTCCCTGGAGCGATTCATCCGGGATGTGCAGGGAGTCACCGGATCTGTTGTGGACGGCATTGCAGGCCCGGAGACCATCGGCAACACGCCTACTATCTCCCGGTATATCAATGATGACCATCCCGTTGTAAAGTTCGTCCAGAAGCGCCTGGAGACTCTAGGATACACGCAGGTAGGTGAGATCGATGGAGTGGCCGGCCCCAAGTTTGATAGCGCAATGAAGGCGTTCCAGCACGACAACGGCTGCGTGGTGGACGGAGAAGCCACCCGGAAGATGAAGACTTGGCGCAAGCTTCTGGGAATGGAATAAGGAGGGCAATAGTATGAGTGAGGCTATTCTTGTTGCCCTGATCACCGGCGGCCTTTCGTTTGCCGGTGTGGTCATTACCTGTATGGCTACCGCCAAAAAATCCGAGAAAGCTGCGGCGGTCTCACAGGCCGTAACCGAGACCAAGATCGACGAACTGACCAGAGAGGTCAGGCTACATAATGGCTTCGCTGAGAAGATCCCTGTTATTCAGGAGCAGATTAAGGTCATCAACCATCGGCTGGACGATTTGGAACACAAATAAGGAGGAAAAACAATGGATTTCAGTTTGTTCATCAGTACTTTGTTTGAGTACGGCAGTCTCTTGCTGACTGTTATGGCACTGTTGGTCTTTGTTACCAACATCGTTGTGGAGGTAGTTAAGGGACTGTTCCCCAAGACCCCCACGAACATCGTTGCGGTAATTGTGGCGCTGATCATCACGATTCTGACGATGGTTGTTCTGTGTACGGTGATGGAAATCTCCGTTATGTGGTACTACGCAGTTGGCGCAGTTGTGTTGGGTATTTTTGTTGGCTATGCTGCAATGTTTGGGTTTGATAAGTTTAAGGCGGCGTGGGACAAGGTGCGAAAACAGACAGAATAACAACAAAAAGGGGCATCCAAAGCGGATGCCCCTTTTTTCTACGCAACCGCCTACGCAATAGAAAAAAATAATTGCAAATAGAGGAGCATAATTAAGCATATTTACAAAAATCCCGGGGAGTAGACATCAAAACAAAAACGGCAAAAAAGTACCGACTTTACCTCAAAAACAAGGCAAAGTCGGCATTTTGGCGGAGTGAGAGGGATTTGAACCCTCGCGCGCTGTTTAGACGCCTACTCCCTTAGCAGGGGAATGGATAACGAAAAAACCGAACTTTACGGACGCTAAAGTTGTATAAATGGTTAAATTATTCGCAGAAAACGAACATTTCGGAAAGTGCCTACGCAACGCCTACGCAACGGAAAACGAACTTTTTACTCCCCTTGGGGAGTTTTTGGGAGCATATTTACGGCATCCAGCATCGGATCTACGGAGATGTGGATATATTTCTCGGTTGTGGAGAATTTTGCGTGGCGCATAATCTTCTGGATGACGCTTGGAGGGATGTTTTCCAAGGCCAGCGAGGTGGCTGCGGTGTGTCTGCAAGAGTATGGGGTCAATCTTTGGCACCCTGCTCTTTCCAGAGTCTCGTAGTACTTGGTGTAGAAATTATCCTTGTTGATGCTGATCAGCTTATCGCCGGGGGTGTTTTCGCAGAGGTCCGCAAGGACAGGAAGAATGATGTCAGCCAAGACGATTGGGGTCTCCTTCCGCTCCTTCGTCTTCAAACCGGCTCCGCGGATCTGCTTTCCTTCCCAATCAATTTGACTCTTGAGTCCGCACATCAGCTCACCCGGCATCATACCGGTGTAGATCATCAGCAGGATGAAGCCAGTCCACCAGTTGCCGGCAAGGTAATCGTTCCACAGCTTCTCTATATCTTCCTTGGAGAAGGCCTGCTGCTTTTTGGCGTTGAGATCCGGCAGTTCGATATACTCGGCAAGGTTGATGTCAACATATCTGTCCGGCAATGCTGATTGGTATAGTTTGGACAGAAGGTCTTTGATGTCTCTTGCAGGGTAGTAGGTGGAGGCATGGCGATCTACGATACCTTGAAGGTCTGCTACGGTGTATTGGTCTATTTTGGAAAGTGATTCTTTTTCAATCTTCCTCCAAGCGATTTGATACTTTTCTTTTCTGGAGTCCGATAGCTTGGCGTACTTCTTAGATGTGCTGAACTGTTGCCATAGCAGGCTGATGGTTGGAATCTGCCTCGGCTTTGAGTTTCTCAAAAGGGGGAGGTACTCTACGGCTTCTCTTTTTGTTTTGAAGCCGCCCTTGGTGACACGGATCGGAATTTCATCTCCGTTATCATAGGTATGACCAAGAACAACTGCGGCTTCCCAGGTTTTCCCTCGCTTATAAACTGAGCCTTCGCCGTTGGCTCTTCGCCTGCCGGTCTGTTCCCGGACCTGCTTGGCTCCGCAGTGGTTGCAGAACTTTGATTCGTCCGGAATCTCCTTTTTACATTTTTTGCAGAGCATAACTCAACTCCTTTTCCGTCTCGTTTTCGTGATCTGTTTTAACTGGGTGTACCACTCTGGGACCTTTTCTTCTGGCTCATACACACATTTCGAACACGGCTGCTTAGATCCGAGCACATCAAAAATGTGTTTGGCTACGGAAGAATACCCGGCACAATATGGGTCGCAATGATAGCACTTGCCTCTGGCAGCTGTGAAAACTGTATAATCGCCAAAGGGTTTTCTGTCTAAAATCATTCCCTTTACCGGAATAGTGCCGTTTATAAAGTAAATATCCTTAGGAATAACTATGCCATCAATAGCTTTAGCAACAGATGCAGCACCAGCCTTTTTGCCAACGGTGTTCATTAGCAATTGATATTTATTTTGTAAAGACTGATGTTCGTCACGAAGCGCCTCTAAGGAGTTAATATAATAGTTTAACCTAGAATCCATCTCTGCTATCGTTTTTTCGAAAGACGATTTGCACTGGGAGATTCGTGAAGAACAGTCTTCTTCCATATCGGACAAGGCCTTTCTGTGCTGATCCTCTGCGGTACGGTATGTGTTTGTTAATTGCTCTATTTCATCGTTTCTCCATCGGACTTGGACGAATTTGATAAAACACAGAACAACAAGACCACCCATTACCCAGTATACCCAAGATGGGGTATAGGGAACTTCTTCTATAACGGTCTCGGTAACCGTCTCAGTTTGATATATAATGTTACCGTTATCACTCGTTCTGCGGGTAGAGGATGAGGAACCGCTAGAATCCCCTCCGCTATTAATTCCAGTTTGGTCATCAAAGTCATAAGGGCAATCTACGATGCCGTCGCCATCCATATCATAGTGGCTATGTTCAGGGTAACCGTGATGGTAGTGATATCCGCCCATATCATTATCGTAGTGACCACCGCTCCCATCGGTCTTTCCGGGGTGTGCGGTCGCTACTATTCCAAGACTTGTCAGAATAAGTGGGATCAATAATATAAAGGCGATTCTCGATCGTTTCACATCGTCACCTCCAGCAATATTATCAAACATTAAGTGTCCGATATGTTGGACACTTAATGTTGTATTCTGTTCTCACGCAAAAGGTCAAGGCGGTTACCAATACTTACCGCTTGATTCTGATGCGGAAAAATTTTACCCTATAATCGAACATTTGTTTAACTGTCGTGAACACGAAAGGGGAATGGAACTATGAGTAAGAATGAGTTGGGATTGTTGGGTATGATTCGTGAACACGATGAGCCTGAAAAGGCGCTGATGATCGCCGTGGAGGTTATCACTTCGTTTCTAACGCAGCACGGATCATCTGGAGGACAAGAGCCTGTTTGTCAGCAGGAACCTGTCTGAACAAGTCAAGAAGCATCTGCTCTCCCTCGCTGAGCTTCGGCTCGGTGGGGGGAGATTTCTTTTCTTCCCAACCCATTAAGTATGCCGGTGTAGTACCGAGAGCTTTAGCGAGGTCAGCTATTTTGTCACGGCGCATATTGGCAATCATTCCTGTTTCCCACTTCCGAACAGTACTCTTTCCAACACCGACAACAGTAGCGACCTGTTCTAGGGTGAGACCTCTTGCTTGACGAAGATCTCGAATTCTTTGTGCCATACCTTCAGACATATGTGGCACCTCCTTCCAGTTTTTCTTCACTATAGCACGAAAGTGTCCTATTTGCAACATATTTTTCGTGTGGCGCAAAAAAAGTTTCGTAAAAGACAAAAAAGTTCTTGACAACAAGAGGGAGGAGTGATACTATCAAAGTGTCCTAAACGACACAACTAAGGAGGTAACACCTATGAACAAGGCGTTGTTAGAGTACGAGATGAAAAGAAAAAAAGTGTCCATTGCGGAAATGTGTTTGAAACTCGGCATTTCTCGGTCTGCATTCTATCGAAAGTGTACCGGCATTTCTGAGTTTACGCAGAGCGAGATCCAGATCATTGTTGATACCCTGGGTCTTGAATCCCCAATGGGCATTTTTTTTGACTCAAAAGTGTCCTAAAAGACACTAGAAAGGAGAACAACATGGCAAATAAAGCAACCCCCACCATCACCTACACGGAGATTCTCAGCAGAGCGATCAATTCTGTTGAGGCAGAGATAAAGGGATGGGAAAGCACCTGTGCGACCCTTCCTGCAGAACATAGAAGCGAGATGTTTGCGGCAGCCACCAAGGAACTGGTTGCGAAGCTGGACACCCTCAAAACCCTGTACCGCATCGAGACCGGTGTGGACTTTGACTAAGGAGGAGTGGTAATGCCCAGAGAATTCTTAACCGACGAGATGGTCGAGGAGGAGATCCTCCGGCTACAGAACTCGCCGCTGGTGAAACTGGCGCGGCGTGAGGAGGCCATCCGCAACCGCAGACGGCAGTATATGTACCAGCTGCGGATGTATGAGAAAAAGGGAAAAGCCTTGGAGGCGCAGGGTGTGACCCTTGAGGATCTGGAAACGATGGAGGATGCCTATGAGTGAGCTTGACCGCATCGAGGCGCTTCCGAAGGATATGCTGGTCCCCACGGACATCTGCAAATACCTTGGGTGCAGCGCTTACACCATCAATGTTGCCACGAGAGATGGCAAGAACCCATTCCCGTTCCCGGTGATCCGGCTTGGCACGAGAGTAAAAATTCCGAAGATTCCATTCATCAAGGTGATGCGTGGAGAAGAAGAGAAAGGACAAGTGTAATGGCAAAGAAAAAGAAGAACCCCAACAAGGTCAATTATGAGAAGGTGTGCCGCGAGTACGCAGAGCGGTGCGAACTGGAGCGGCTGAACCAGAGGACCAGAG
>JAEIGA010001312.1_pt1 | contig 38706 bp, 33 predicted proteins | sample 9270691 | NCBI WGS metagenome assembly JAEIGA01 (sample SAMN17057246, study PRJNA624740) | gut metagenome | biome: biome; isolation source: fecal sample | host: Bos grunniens | place: China: Xizang | collected 2019
AGTTAAGACGAAAGCTAATGATTGCATTAGTCACTCCAAGTATTGTACATCTATTTACATTTATTGGTGGTATGTTTGTTTTTTGCATTCTGAAAGATGATATTTTTTTAGATATTTCTTTAGTAAATCTTTTGTGTGCACTATCGACACTAACTAGTAATGAAAATGTATATGGAGACTTGATAGCATTTTTTCATCTTTTCGAAAATGACGAGACATCTCGAAAAATTATTAATAGTGTTTTTGATATATAAGCGTTGGTTATAAGTTGACGTAGCTGATAAAAGGAATAAATTAATATGAATGAAATTATTATACATGAAAATAAAACTCTAAAACTTCAAAATGTGTTGTCTGTAAAACTTGATTTATCTTCAGAAGAAGCAAATCTATTTGATACAGAAGTGACCAAAATGAATATTTTTATTCAAACACATGGTGCGAAACAGATAGGACCACTAATTCAATATACAGATGTAGAAATTAATGAAGAAAATGAAGCTGATATTGATATGCAATTTATGCTACAAGCAGACAGCTTTATTCGCAAAGTAGAACCACCATATCATATGGAATCTGTTTTACGTGTTAAAAAATGTCTCTATGCCAGATACACAGGTCCAGAAGGTAAAGTGAAGTTTGCTTACGACAAGCTCGGAGTTTATGCCTTCGAAAATGAAATAGAACTAGAAGGATGCAACTATACTATTTATGTAGATAGAAATGAAGAGAATGAAACAATGATTGCAGATGTATTTATGCCAATCAAGGAATAAGAAGTTTTATAATACAATATTTTATAGAAATAATGGAAAAATGAATAAAAAAGTAAAAACAATAGAAGAATTAAAGGATTCACGTCTTTTATTTGACAATAATCCACCAGCCTTTGGGTATATATTTTTATTAATTGTGGCAATTTTTTTTATAGCTGCAGTAGGATGGAGTATTAAAACTCCTAAAACATATACCATCCAGGCTCAGGGAATCATATCAAATGAAGATGCTAATTATGTCATGTGTACATATACAGGCGAGATTTCGAACTGTAATCTAACAGAGGGTATGCTTGTAGAAAAAGGAGATGTGCTTTTTTCGGTAAAAAGCACAGATTACAATGTTCAAGAGGAGCAGCTTTTATTAAACAAAGAATCCTATGAAAAAAAAATAGAAAAATATGAATTATTAGTTAAGTCCATAAAGGATGATACGAATTATTTTAATCAAACAAATACAGAGGATGAATTGTATTATTCTACATATGAAGCATATAAAGCCCAAGTGGATCAGAATGGAATTGATACTAGTGCATATGCTGCTTATGGTTATAGCAATGAGCAGATAGAAGAAGAAATAAAAAAAAATCAAGGAAAAATTTCTCAGGTGTATTATGATGCAATTAAATCAGCAGAGGGTTCAATCGAGGATGCTAAGCTTCAAATTGAATCAATTGATGCACAGCTTTCTGCTATTAATTCGGGTCAGGATGAGTATACAGTTAAAGCTACTTCATCAGGAGTACTTCATCTTTTGAATAATTATAAGGATGGGATGGTTGTTCAGACAACTCAATCAGTAGCAACTATCACACCGGAGAATTCTGATAGTGTCATTGAAGCATATGTGTCAACGTCAGATATGGCAAGGATGCATGAAGGGGATTCTGTACAGATTGTAATAGATGGCCTTTCACAGAATGTCTATGGAACAATCTCTGGAAAAGTAAAACAGATAGATAGTAATGTGACTACTCAAAGTAACAATGATGGTTCATTAAGTCAAACCTTTAGGGTGCTAATTACAATGGACAGCAACTATCTGGTAAGTAGATCAGGGGATAAAGTTAATGTAATAAATGGAATGACTGCAGTTGCAAGAATTTCCTACGACAAAGTTACATATTTTAACTACGTCCTAGATAAACTTGGATTTAAAACAAGAAAATAATTGTACATTAATTAAGAGAATATATAAGTCATGAAAACACATAGAAAATTAAGAAAGAAGAAAATTGCTGTCATGTTTATGGCGGCTCTTCTTATGATAAACATGATACTTACAAATTTTATGGTAATAATAAATGCTGAGGAAAGTGAAAAAACAGCCACATATGAAACAACTAGTGCTGAAATAGTTGCTAATGAAATAGACATGGGTGATTATTCGGATACTATGACAGTTGGAGAAAAACAATTATTATCAGTTACGGTGCTTCCACTAGATGCTACAAACCAAACAGTTACATATTCGTCATCAAATACTGAGGTGGCGACTGTAAACGGACTGGGAAGAATAAGTGCAGTTTCAGTTGGGACAACAACCATCACTGCTAATTGTAAGGGGATTACTTCTTCCATTAATATAACAGTTGTTGAAAAAAAAGATGACAAAGTAGAAGTTACTAATATAGAAATATCAAATCATGAGGACGAAGTAAATGTGGATGAAACCATTAGCCTATCAGCTACTGTATTGCCATCTGATGCAACAGATTCAACAGTTACATATACATCATCGAATGAAAAAATAGCTACTGTGAATTCTTCAGGAGAAGTAAAAGGAATAAGTGTTGGTACAGTTACAATCGCTATCAAGGCTGGTAAAATCACTAAAAACGAAACAATAAAAGTAGTAGTTTCAACAAAGTCAATTATAATGAATAATGATTATTTGATTTTGAAACCAGGTGAAGAATTTACTCTTTCTGGTGTTGTGTTTCCATCAGATGCCCCACAGACATTGTCATATAAATCCACTAACACAAAGATTGCAACAGTGTCTGCCGGAGGTTGTGTTACAGCTGTGGCGGTGGGAAATGCTTCAATCATTGTTTCAAATGGTGATTACCAAGCTGCTGTGTCAGTAATAGTAAATACTTCCAATAAGACTACTGATGTTAACGAAGAAAATGAAGAATTAGATGATGTATCAAAGTCTGAGATTTCTTATGATAACACTGTGAATGCAAGCGACGTAACAAGAATTGATACAAATATGCTAAAGTATTTTTATGATAAGAAAACAAAATTACTTGTAGTGGGAGATGGCTATTCTATCTTATTGGATGGAAAAGATATAGTAAATTATCAGAACGAATTAATTACAGATATAGAATTGTCTTCGGAAGCCAACAGTAAAGGAATAAAGGAAATAAGTTTTGTAATTAATAAAGGAAATCCACTTTGTGGAGATATTACATTATGCATGGACAATGCAAAAGGAAAATACATATATCTTTATAACGAGTCAAAAGAAAAATATGAAATGATTGCAATGTCAAGCCTGTCAGAAATAAATATTTCCACTCCGGGTAAATATTTGATTACAGAGAGTAAGATACAAACAGGTTACGGAAGTACGTTAATTATATTGATTATTGGAGGTGTTTTATTAATCATAGGTGTAGCAATTTATATTTGTTTGAAGAAACAATATTGGTTCTGGTAAATCAGAATACTAAAGTTTACTGAGCCACCCTCGGTATGCAACACGCAAAATCACAAATCTTGTATCATTTCTTCTTATTATTAGTGAAATAAATATGTGTCTGGCGAACAATGAAAGTGTGGCAGGTGAGTGAACAGATGATAATGCCGGATTATTCAATCAAGGAGGGCATGTAAATGTCAATGTCGAAATGCTATAAAATTCCGAAATGAAAATGTAGTTTTATTCCGATGACTTTATTTATCTTCAACATCGACCAAATCATAATAATCTTTTGTTCTGTATGAAGGACCAACCATCTTTATCACATGTGAATGGTGGAGCAACCTATCAAGTGTGGCATTAGCCAATGTTGCATCTGAGAAAACCTCTCCCCATTTACTAAAGGGCTGATTAGTTGTTATGATTGTCGAATTGTGCTCATATCTTTTGGCTATAACCTGGCTTCAAGGCGATTTTCAGAGTGAGCCTTCCTCAGCGTTTGAATCAGGTCATGACAAGTAATAAAATAAGTTATATTTCTTTATCCCTAATCTCAGTTTTATTTACCGACGGCTGAAAATAATAATCAAACTCTTCGAGAGTCTTTATATAAGGAAAGTGAGAAACACTTACCTGTATCTGAGCAGCACGGTGATTCCCTAATGAAAACTCCCTTTTTTAATTTCTTGTTCTTTATGATGTTTTACAAAGTCAGCTACGATACTATATTTACCTTCATAGCCTTTGATTTTAATGAACTTGTATATGACCATCGCTGTGCAACCATAAGTATCTACCTTGCCGATGATAATTCCTTTATAATCATCTAGTTTTGAATAATACTCACGACGGTTTTCAGATGGAATGATTTCAACTGATTGGATTTTTAAATACCTGTCAATGGTTCTTGAATCACAATCATAACGCCGAGCTAATTCGGCTTTGTTAAACATTGCTGCATCCTCCTTATCCAGAAGGTAGCCTACCACATTTGGGACATTTTCTCTTGTGGTTTAATGAGACATTATCAAAAATGGTTTATATAAAATCCAGTTTTGCTGTACTTTTTTATTAGGGAAAAATATTGTATAATATATGGTGGTAAAAAATAATAAAAAGGATGTGAACCATGAAAGTTTTAGTAACAGGTGGTGCTGGTTTTATCGGAAGCCACACATGTGTTGAACTATTAGAAAACGGTCATGAAGTTGTTGTGGTAGATAATCTTTGCAACTCTTCAGAAAAATCCTTGGAACGCGTAAAAGAGCTGACAGGAAAAGACTTCGCTTTCTATAAGGGAGACATTTTAGATGATGAATTACTTAATAAAATTTTTAAAGAGAATGATATAGATTGTTGTATACATTTTGCAGGACTGAAAGCAGTAGGTGAATCCGTTGCCAAGCCTTGGGAATACTATAACAACAACATATCAGGAACTTTAAATCTTGTAAAGGTAATGAAAGAGAATGGATGTAAGAACATAATATTTTCATCTTCAGCTACTGTTTATGGAGATCCACAGGAGATACCTATTACAGAGAATTGTCCAAAGGGACAGTGCACGAATCCATATGGATGGACCAAGTCCATGCTAGAGCAGATTCTTATGGACATATACAATTCAGACAAGGAGTGGAATATAATATTACTTAGATATTTCAATCCAATCGGTGCCCATAAGAGCGGAAGAATCGGAGAGAATCCAAATGGAATACCAAACAACCTAATGCCATATATAACACAGGTGGCAGTTGGCAAGTTAGAAAAACTTGGAGTATTTGGAAATGATTATGATACTCCGGATGGAACAGGAGTCAGAGATTATATCCATGTAGTAGATTTGGCCAAAGGACATGTAAAAGCCCTTAAAAAAATAGAGGAAAATGCAGGGCTAAACATATATAATCTGGGAACCGGTCAAGGATACAGCGTGTTGGATATTGTGAAGAATTTTGAAGAGGCAACAGGGGTTAAGATTCCATACGTTATAAAGGAAAGAAGACCGGGAGATATTGCAACATCATACTGTAATCCGGATAAGGCATATAAAGAGCTGGGATGGAAGGCAGAAAATGGAATAAAAGAGATGTGCGCAGATTCTTGGAACTGGCAGAAGAATAATCCAAAAGGATATGAGGAATAGGACGAAGAAATGGCATATACACAAGCAGGATTCATAGACATACATTGCCATATAGTATTTGGGGTGGATGATGGAGCGAGAGATCTTAAAGATTCCGTTAACATCGTAAAGATGGCATATAATCAGGGAATTAGAGAGATGATAGCAACACCTCATTTTGAAACAGGGGTCTATGAAGATAATCAAAAAGAAATACATGAAAACTTTGAAACTCTTAAAAAGGCGTTGGAAGCAAGAGCTATAAAAGTAAAGCTGCACCTGGGAAATGAGATATACTACAGTTATGGAGTTGTCGATAATTTGGAAAAAGGCAAGATAAATACATTGGCAGGAACAAGGTATGTATTGGTGGAATTTTCTCCTGCAGATGGATTTAAATACATAAAGGAAAGTCTTTATGAACTGGTAAGTGCAGGATACATTCCAATCCTTGCCCATGCCGAGAGATTTCCAGAGGTGATAAAGTACGAAGACAGAGTAAAAGCATTAATTGAAGAGGGATCGTACATACAGATAAATGCTCATACCATTGCAGGTGGTTCTGGAATGATGATGAGAAGAAGAATTATAAAATATATTCAAAAAGGCCTTGTGCATTTCGTGGGAACAGATGCCCACAGTACAGGAAGAAGATCTCCAGACATAAGTGGCTGTCTGGCATGGCTTAGAAAAAAGACAGATGACGAAACTATACGAAGGATAATGATTGAGAATCAGAAGAAGGTAATTGCGGGTGAATACATATAATAACGAATTCGATGATGGGATTGAAGTAAATCTTAAAGAACTTGTAGTAATGTTGTTTCACAACACCATTACTATATTATTGGTGGGTGCATTATGTGCAGTATGCGCATTTTTATATTCAGTATTGTTTATAACACCAATGTATCAGTCCACCACTCAGATATACGTTACAAATGACAGTGGTGGAACCAAAACTGTTGGAAAAATATCCATAGATGCAAATGATATTCAGACCAGTACTTATATAACAAAGGATTATATGATTATTATAAAAAGTGATCCGGTGTTAGAGCAGGTAATATCAGAGTTGCATTTAGATATGAGTGTGGCAGAGATGAATGAAAAAATATCTGTATCATCTCCAACAGACACCAGAATCTTAAATATAACTGTTCAGGATAAGAACCCAATGTTGGCTAAGAAAATAGCAGATATGGTCAGAGAAGTTTCAAAGAGTCATATTAAACAGGTAATGGGAATTGAAGAAGTCAATACAATAGAGGAAGGAAATGTAGCAAGTATACAGACAAGTCCTAACAAAAGACTTATAGCAATGGCCGGATTCTTAGTAGGCGTTATGGTATGTGCCATTGTATACATTGTTATATTTATTATAAACGACGAGATAAAGACTGCAGAAGACATTGAGAGAAAGATTGGAATTGCAGTTATGGGTGTACTCCCGGACGAAGGACGAGGAAAGAAGTTATCATTTAAGAAGAGGTAAAGGTATATGGAGATAATAAATATAAAAGACCAGTTACCAAAGATAAGTAAGAAAACCAGCGAGGCTCTAAAGGTGTTAAGAACCAATATACAGCTTAGCGGAACGGATATTAAAACCATAGAATTTACCAGTACATTTTCAAATGAAGGAAAGACTAGAACGTCTTTTTGTTTGGCAATATCTTTGGCAGAATCTGGAAAAAAAGTATTGTTTTTGGATTGCGATTTGCGTAATTCAAAACTCATTGGTAAATACAAAGTGCCAAATACCAGTAAAGGATTGACTCAGTATTTATCGGGGGCATGTGATTATGATGATATTCTAAATGAAACAGATATAAATAATTTTGATGTAATATTTTCGGGCCCGGTACCACCAAATCCGGCAGAGTTATTGGAAAGTGAAGAATTCTCAAGTTTGGTGGACACCTACAAACCTTTCTATGATTACATAATCGTAGATACACCTCCGATAGGAAAGGTTATAGATGCAGTAATTCTAGCATCAAAATGCGATGGGATAATATTTGTGGTAGGTTCAGGAGATACTAATACGCAGGCTCTTAGAAAAGCAAAGAGACAGATAGAAAAGACAGAGTGCAGAATACTTGGAGCGGTTCTTAATAAAGCAACTAATGGAAAAGACCTTAGTTATGGTGGGTTTAGTGGATACGGTAGCTATGGAGATTACGGCAAATAGGAGGAGTTATGGGCTATATTTTTAAGAAATTAAATTTTATACTTTTAGCAGCAACTATTATTGTCGGTATAATCGCACTTTTCTTCAATAATGTAGGCGACAAAACAGCTCCGCAGATTTCCTTTGAAGGTAAGGAGTTTACCTATAAAGAAGGCGATGATGACGCTATATTATTAAGTGATGTGACGGTAAAGGATAATCAAGATAATCAAGTTGACATTATTGTTAGTAGTAAGATAATATTATCTGATGGAAGTCATATGCTTATTAAATATGTTGCTATGGATAAGAACAAAAACGTTGCAGAGAAAAAACGAATTGTAAATTATCAGCCATTAAACACTGAAACAACAGATACAAATGGTACAGTAGAAACAACTAATGAAGGTGAGCAATCAACCGAGAAAGAGACAGATGAAAATTTGGAGGAACAATTGAGAGAGAGTTACGAAGCTCAGACGGATTTTGAAGTGGAGACAACAATACAATAGAAATAAAGCATTGACATAAAATAATAGATATAACAATTAAGGAGGAAAGAATGGAACAGGATAATACCAAGAATGGAATTGAATTAGATTTAGGCGAAGTAATTCCATTTCTTATAAGTAAGTCGGTTATAATTATACTGTTTGCATTGTTTGTAGGAATGATCACTTTGGCTGTAACAAAGATATTTATTACACCTACATATACGGCATCAACGCAGATTCTTGTATTGAATGAAAAAGGAGATTCAAACTCAACAAATGTAGATGTTAACACATTACAGTCAAGTACATATTTGGTACAGGATTTTACAGTACTTGTTAAAAGTAAGCCGGTTCTACAACAGGTGAAGGCTGATATGGATTTGGATATCAGCATAAGTGATCTTTCAGATAAGATATCAGTTGTTATTCCGGATAACACACGAATCATAACAATTCAAGTGGAGGATTCTAATCCACTTGTGGCAAAGCAACTTGCGGATTGTGTTAGAAATGCAGCTATTAACCATATTCAGGAATTATTAGGAGCTGACACAGTTAAGAATGTAGATGGAGAAAATGGAGCAGATATTCCAAAACATTCTATGAAACCTAATGTAAAGAAAAATGTAATATTAGCATGTTTATTAGGAGGAATTATTGCAGTTATTATTTCTCTTGTCGGATTCATCTCTGATGATACTATTAAATCTCAGGAAGATGTTGAGAAGAGATTGGGAGTAAGCGTCCTCGGAATTATTCCTGAAAATGATAGAATAGCAATGGATAAATAAAGGAGACACATAGATGCAGTTTGTGGATTTTGGAAAAATAGGATTGTTGGACGGCAATATTGATGAGTTATATAAAAGACTTAGAACAAACATACAGTTCTGTGGAGATGATATCAAGGTCTTAGAGATTGTAAGTTCTGTTCCAAATGAAGGAAAGACAACAGTTTCATTTAATCTTGCAGTTTCATTTGCCCAGTCTGGAAAAAAGGTTATCTTTATTGATGCAGACCTTAGAAACTCAGTAATGCTTGGACGATATAGAATTAATGGTGCAACAAAAGGACTTACACACTATCTTTCAGGTGTATGTTCCTTTGATCAGGTGGTATGTGCAACTAATATGAGTAATTTGCACGTAGTATTTTCGGGGCCGGTACCGCCAAACCCTGCAGAGCTTTTAGGAAATAAATATTTTAAATCTCTTGTTAAGATTCTTAGGGAATCTTATGACTATGTAATAATTGACACACCACCTGTAGGACGAGTTATTGATGCCGCTGTAATTGCAGGAGAATGCGATGGAGCAGCTATAGTAGTTTCATCAGGTGAAGTAAGTTATAAATTAATTCAGAGAATTAAAAATCAGATTGAAAAAGCAGGATGCCAGATACTTGGTGTAATCCTTAATAAAGCTCCGGTAGGCAAAGGAAAATATGGCAAGTATGGAAAATACGGTTCATATGGTTCATATGGAGACTATGGTGATTATGGAGAGTATGGAAACTACGGTAAAAAGAATAACAGGAGTTCAAGTAAAAAATGAAGAAACAATTGATTATAGTTGGAATAGCTGCAATTATTGTGGTTTTTTCAATATACAAATTAGTAGTTGCGGATGATAACGGGGCAATTATTACATATACCGATAATAATATGGTATATGTAGAAGGGGATCCGGAAGCAGATGCAAAACTTTTAGTAGGTGTAAGTGCCAGAGATTCCAAGGACGGTAATATAACAGATAAAGTTATTGTAGGTAAGAAAACCGTACTTTCAGCAGGTAATCAAATGAATGTGGAATATGTGGTTATTGATAGTAATAACAACGTAACTACAAAAGATAGAGTGGTTTCTTATGTGCCGGATGATTCTGAAAAGTATACATTTGAAATACCGGATGATAATCCAACTGGAGACATTGATAAGGACGCTGCTGACAAGACAGGAATTCCGGTAATAAAGATTACATCAGCAGAGGTTTCTGTAAAGGTAAATGGAGTATTTACTCCAATGGCATATGTAAAAGAAACATATGATGCACAGGGTGACGTATCAGGAAATGTCGTTACAACAACCAGATATAACACAGGAGAAAAGGGAGATTATCAGGTTAGATATTATGTATTTGACTCAGAGGGTAATCTTTCCAATCCATCAATAATGACATTACACGTAGTTGAATAGCTAAAAAGGGAGGGTGTTAACTCTTTACAAAACATATAGTTATCCGATAGGACAAGGTATGGAGGTAACGCCATGGACAAAAAATTATTTGAAACAATTAAAAGGTTAGTAGGAATACTAATACTATCTATTATCATGCTATCATTTCTGTATATACAGGATACAGAAATGATAGTTGATACTTATGCAACAGAAACAGACATTTCTAATGAAGATGAATCCAGTCAGGATTCACAGGAAAATATCCAGGAATATCAAGTTGTAGACTTAGAGAAGGATAGATTCCTTGCAGCATCATCAACTAGCAAATCCACTCAGATAAACGGATTAAAAAAAGAAATAGAAAAATTGTCATCTACTTTGGATTTAAGTAGTTACAAAATTCATTACAGTAACCTGTCAGAATATTTTTGGGAGGCTTTTTACGAGACCCCAATAGCAGGAGCAGCTTATGGATACATTTACGCTGGAAAATGTGACTACAGCACCAGTACAGGATATGTGCAAACTCTTTATTTAACAGTAGATTACAGTGATTCTGAAATAGGTTACAGATATGAAAGATTGTTAGCAAAGACCAAAGATATAATAGACGGTGTGGACAGTAGCTGGTCAGATCAAGAAAAGGTTTTATACGCCCACGATTATCTGGCTTATTCAGCCGTTTATGATTACGAAAACTACTACAACGACACAATACCATACACAGACTACACAGCCTATGGAATACTTATAGGCAACGAGGGTGTGTGTCAGGGCTATGCTGAGGCATTTTATATACTTATGTATCTCATGGATATAGATTGTAATGTGGTGCAAAGTGATGCCTTGAATCATGCATGGAATCAGGTGTATATAGGAGGATACTGGTATCATTTGGATGTAACCTGGGATGACGGGGCTGTAGAATATACAACTAGCAGTGGCAAAACAGCACCTTCGTCTAATGACGATATGTTAGGGTATTGCAGCCACAAATATTTTTTAATGTCAGATAGTGAGTTTAAAAACAATGGACACAGCAGTTGGAATTCAGGCTATGACACTTGTTCTTCGACAAAATATTCAAATTACGTGATTCGTAAGATTTACTCTAGAAATTATTACTACAATGGTAATTGGTATTATCTTTATAACAGCGGATCTGAAAGCAATCCCAACAGTTATTTGTACACCGGCAATCCATTAAGTGCAAGCCCGGGAATCAGAGTGGATACTACAAGTACAAGTTACACTCAGAATCTGGGATATTTTGGAAATGGTTTCTATTTTCAAAATGGTAACACCGGCGAAATTAACTATATAAACCTTATTAATAATACCTATGGAAATCTGTCAAATGAAGCTTCAATTACCGGAGTTGTAAAGGAAATGTCCATTGATAGATATGGCATTTTATATTACATTTTAGAAAGTTCATCCTCGGTATATTCGTATACGCTGTCAACTCTCACAGGAGAAGTAGACAGTCCAACGGTGTTATATAAAAGTCATGTTCAGAGTGTTGGATGGCAGAATTATGTAATTGATGGTGCCACTTCTGGAACCAGTGGACAAAGTCTTAGGGTAGAAGCCATGAGAATAAAGTTGGCTTTACCGGATGATATGTCAGGGGGAATAACATACAGAGCTTTTGTTCAAAAGAAGGGCTGGTTATCCTATGTAAGTAATGATGCCCTGGCAGGAACCAGTGGTCAAAGCCTTAGAATGGAGGCTATAAAAATATATTTAACAGGAGATGTGGCGAATTCCTATGATGTATATTATAGAGTCCATGTACAAAATGTAGGCTGGACAGGATGGGCATGTAATGGAACAGCTGCGGGAACGTCGGGATTCTCCAAGAGAATAGAAGCTATCCAGATAAAACTTGTAAGTAAATCCCAGACATTTTCCGGTTCCACTGATAATGCTTATTATAATAAAAATGAAATGGGAACCGTTACCTATAGAACATATGTGCAAAAGCAGGGATGGCAAAGTTATGTAAGCAATGGCACCACATCAGGCACGCTTGGAAAAAGTCTTAGATTAGAAGCCATTCAGATAAAGGTAAATGATTCCGTTGTAGATGGGAAAATATATTATCGAACTTACGTGCAAAACCAGGGATGGCAAAGCTATGTATCTGATGGAGCCACCTCAGGAAGCACTGGTAAGTCCTTAAGAATAGAGGCAATTAAAATTGTTCTAAAGGGCAATCTTAGCAATGTCTATGACATTTACTATAGAACCCGGGTTCAGAAAATTGGCTGGACAAGCTGGGTTAAGAATAACGCAGTCTCAGGCACCACCGGTCAAAGCAAGAGAGTAGAGGCTATTCAGATAAAACTGGTTTACAAAAATACAGCTCTAGGGTTAAGATAGAAGCCACGAAAAACAAAAGCTAGGAGTTAGAGATGAATGAATTTTACATAGTTCGCCACGGACTTACAGATATGAATCTGGAAATGAGACTTCAGGGCAGAACAGATATGGAACTTAATCAAACAGGTATTAACCAGGCAAAGAAAGCCAGAGCTTATTTGGATGAGATAGATTTGAATCCGGATTATGTATTTTCAAGTCCATTAAAAAGAGCATATAAAACGGCTACCATATTGGCTCCACAAAAAGCAAAAGAAATAGTGGTGGATGAAAGGCTTATAGAAATGAGTTTTGGTGAATTTGAAAGAAAGACCCTGTCTGAGATTGCCAATATATATCCGGAGTTTAAAACAAATTTCTTTGAAAAGACAACTCAGTTTAAACCTCAAAAAGGAGCTGAATCCTTTGAGGGATTAGTGGAAAGAGTTGGTGGATTTGTGGAAAGCATGAGGGCTTTTGACAGGGAACATGTGGATGAAGACAATGTTATATTTATAGCATCCCATGGAGTTGCCATTAGAGGCATGGTTTTATATATAAATAAAATTGCTTTAAAAGATTTCTGGAATATCCATGTACATAATTGTTCAATGTTTAAACTTACCTTCAAAAGTGATAATATAGAAGGTAGTGAGGATAAATGTCTGGAGTTCTTTGAAGGATATACAGATGGTATAGACAAGGATTCGGCATGGTAACCTATATTAAAGGGTTCAACCCGAAATATAGGTTATGAATCCCATTTATAGTGAGAGGTGAGGAAATGAAGAATATCAAATTAGACAACACGTCGAAAGCGTTAATCGCAGGGCTGGGAGCAATTTTGTTACTTATAGTTATTTTATGCATTGTAAGTTGTACAAGTAACAAAAAGTCTTCAGGAAAATCCAAGGAGACAACGGCTAAGACCACAGAGAAATCCACTGAGGAAGAGACTACTTTGGAAGCACAAACAGTGGCAAAGTATTATACAATATCTGCGGTAAATGTAAGAACAAAGCCGGATGTTAATTCTGAGGTATACACAGTATTTGACGCAGATACAGAAGTTGATGTTATCAGTGAAGAATACGGTTGGACAAAGGTTGCCCTAGATGGTGGAGAGTATTATGTATCATCTGATTTTATTGAAAAACGAGATGTTAAAGGTGATGCAGTTACCGAAGACGGCGAAACCACTTCGGAAAATGAAACCACAGAAGAAGGGGAAACTACAGCTGAAGATGAAACTACTAAAAGCGAAGTAGATGCCAAGGGAACGGTTATCTGTATTGACGCTGGACACCAGGCCAAAGGGAATTCCGACAAGGAGCCCGTTGGCCCTGGAGCCACAGAACAAAAGGCCAAAGTTACATCCGGAACCAGTGGCGTAAGTAGTGGACTTGCTGAATATGAATTAACTCTTATCTTAGCCCAAAAGCTTCAAAGTGAATTGGAAAGCAGAGGGTATTCTGTAATAATGGTTAGAACTTCTCATGATGTAAATATAAGCAATTCAGAACGTGCTCAGGTAGCAAATGATGCTAATGCTGATGCATTTATCAGAATCCATGCAAATGGATCTACAGACTCTTCAGTAAATGGTGCAATGACCATTTGTCAAACATCAAACAATCCTTACAATGGCGAATTATACGAAGAAAGTAAAGAACTCTCAACTTATGTTTTAGATGAATTAGTGGCTGCCACTGGATGTAAAAAAGAATACGTTTGGGAGACGGATACAATGAGTGGCATCAATTGGTGCAAGGTTCCAACAACTATTGTGGAAGTAGGCTATATGTCTAATCCTTCTGAAGATGCACTTCTTGGTACAGATGATTATCAGAACAAAATAGTGGCTGGAATGGCAAATGGAATCGACAAGTACATATTTTCTAAAAACTAGTAAATATTTAATCTGATATATAACAGGTCTACATATTGTGGACCTGTTTTTTTATCAAAGTGATGATATTTATCAAATAGATTCGACAGTTTTATTTTTATGTAAAATATGAGATAATACAGGCAATTGATGTAGTTAAGAATGCAAATGACTTAATGATTATAAGTAAGGAGAAGACATGTATTACAAGATTTTTCAAGGGATGATGATTCCCTTTATTGGTACCAGTGCCGGTGCAGCAATGGTATTTCTTTTAAAGAAAAGGATTTCGGAAATGTTACAAAGAATTCTTACAGGATTTGCAGCAGGTGTCATGGTGGCAGCCAGCTTTTGGTCTTTGTTAGAACCGGCTTTGGAAGATTCCAAAGATATGGGTAGACTGGCCTTTATACCTGCGGCTGTGGGATTCATGATTGGTATGGGTTTTCTTTTGTTACTAGACGTGGCGGTACCACATATGCATGCAGACAACAGCATAGAAGGTCCTAAAAGTGGTCTTAAGAAGACAACCAAACTTATTCTTGCAGTAACCCTTCACAATATTCCGGAAGGAATGGCGGTAGGTGTAGTATTTGCAGGATGGATGTCAGGTCATACTTCTGTAAGTTACATGGGCGCTCTGGTTCTTTCTTTGGGTATTGCCATTCAGAATTTCCCGGAGGGAGCCATTGTATCTATGCCTTTAAGGGCTGAGGGTATGCCGGTTTACAAGACATTTATGTACGGTGTTATGTCAGGAGCAGTTGAACCTCTGGCAGCGATTTTAACCATAATTGCAGCTAGTGCAGTTGTACCATTTATGCCATATTTACTGGCATTTGCAGCAGGTGCTATGATGTATGTAGTTGTTGAGGAACTTATTCCGGAAATGTCTGAAGGAAAACACAGCAATTGGGGTACAGTTGCATTTTCTTTCGGATTCGTAGTGATGATGATATTAGATGTGGCCTTGGGCTAGGAGAGGATAGTGAAGTCTATGGGAAAGTTATCAAATTTTATTAAATCAAAGAAGTTACAGGCAGAAAACATTTACAAGAATTATTTAATAACCCTGATAAGTGGAGCAATAGCTTCTATCTTGGGCATGATTTTATTAGAATCCGAACGTTCTTATGAATTCGATGAAACCCTGGGAAAAGTCATTCTTGGATTTGTAATATTTACGTTTGGAGAAATATTCATTGAAACAATAGCTAGGAAGCTGGTGGTAAAACTCATCCTAAGCATTATAAATGCTGGTGTTTCGGTGTTGTGGGTATTTCTTATAACCACTGAATCCTTAACTGAAAATAATTATTATGTAATGTATATGTTGTTATCTTTTGGCTTGTACATATTGCTTTTTGGTGGAATAACTTTATTCGTAGTTGTTAAAAGAAGCAGGCTGACCATGCAGGAATATTATACTAGATTCCTTAGAAATACTATTGTTATGAGTATTGTGGTTAATGTAATAAGCCTGGGAGTTTTGTTTATCTTATATATTTTTTCTACGCTTATTATAAAGCTTGAAGTGTTTGATTTGTTTTTGGATGCGGAAGTTCTCATGTTGGGATTCGTGCATCTTCCGGTTTTTTTAACTATTTTGACAGACAATAAAAAAGAGACATCCAAGGTATTCAAAGGGGTAGCCTGGTACGTGCTTATGCCAATACAAATCATAGCTACGCTTATAATTTACGCATATATTTTGAAAATATTTTCTCTTAGCGAGCTTCCTAAAAATCAGGTATATGCAATATGTGCCGGAGTTGTAACTTCAGGTATTTTAATAAATTTCCTTGCATATTCATATCTTCCTCAGGGCAAGTTAAATATTTACGGAAAATTGATTAAGTTTTATAAATATTTCCTAATTCCTATGATTCCTTTGGAGATTCAGGCAATAAGCATTAGAATTTCCAACTATGGAGTTACTGAAAATAGATATATGGGTGTTGTATTTATCATTGTTCAGATTATTTATCTCACCTGGGAATTATGGGTGTTATTAGGTTCTCTGATTGCAGGTATATTTAAGAAAAAGCCAGAGTCTATGGAAAATGACACAGCCGGGAAAATGGAAATTTTTGGTAGTCATTATGAAATGTTTATTTTTGTTATCATAGGAATTTACATAGTTATTGCTTTTATGCCGGGCATAAGAATTCACAGATTTATCTATAGCTCAAATGTCAAACGTCTTAATGAGGCCATTAAAGAGGAAGACTACATAAAGGCGGAAGCTTGTATTGACGTGCTTCAGGGTAATGTGTATGGTGATGAATATTTAAATGATAACTTCACTGATAAGGAGATTGACGATATCCAAACCAAGGCCTGGGGTATCATAAGAGAAAGGGAAGAGCAGGACGATACCGGAGCACAATACATTTCCCATTACACCTATGTAGACGAACTTGATGTTAAGGATTATTCCAAAGTGACTTTTGTATCCGGGGGTGACAACGTCTATGGGGAATCCAAGAACGTATTGCCAAAGGACGTGGAGCTTGACATGTATAAATATCAGGGATCATATAATCAGGAAAATATTGTATGCAAGCTTAAGAATCTAGAAGATATTATTGAATTGGCCATTGAGGACAGCGAAAAAAACCAGGACCCGGATGAGGATAAATACGTCATCACGGTGGATAAGAACACTAAGTTCGTTATTAAAAAAATCGAATTTTTCAAATACGAAAACGGAAGAATCTCCGATCTGATTATGGAGGGTTATCTGCTGGAAAAGTGATTTAAAAGGTAGCATTTATGGGAAGTTTTTAGTTAAATTTATACTAAAGTATGTTATAATGAATTAACTATGGTGTTTGGTGATTTTTTCACCGATATTTTATAAAGATTTAGAGGAGATAAAGCAATGACTTGTGGAATAGTTGGTTACACAGGTGCAGAACAGGCGGCACCGATTTTATTAGATGGTCTTGAGAAACTTGAATATAGAGGTTATGATTCAGCCGGCGTGGCTGTAAGAGACGGAGATAAAGACACAGTTATCGTCAAAGCTAAGGGTCGTTTAAAAGCCCTTGAAGAGAAGACTGATAATGGAAAAGCTATTTTTGGAAAATGTGGTATTGGACACACCAGATGGGCAACTCACGGGGATCCAACTGAGACAAATGCTCATCCTCATAGCAGTGATGATGGAAATGTTGTTGGTGTTCACAACGGAATTATCGAGAACTATCAGGAGTTAAAGGCAAAGTTAATCAGACATAATTATACTTTTTACTCTTCAACAGACACAGAAGTTGCTATCAAATTAGTTGATTATTATTATAAAAAATATTTGGGAACTCCTATTGATGCCATCAATCATGCAATGGTGAGAATTCGTGGTTCTTATGCTTTGTGTTTGATGTTCAAGGAATATCCTAACGAAATCTACGTTGCCCGAAAGGACAGTCCTATGATTATCGGCGTGGACAATGGCAATTGCTATGTGGCTTCTGATGTTCCGGCTATTCTTAAATATACCAGAAATGTTTATTACATCGGCAATCTTGAGATTGGTCGTCTTGCTGACGGCAGTGTGAATTTCTACAACCTTGACGGTGATGAAATTCAAAAGGAACTTGTAGAAATTAAGTGGGATGCCGAAGCTGCTGAAAAAGAGGGCTATGAGCATTTCATGATGAAGGAGATTCACGAGCAGCCTAAAGCTATTGCAGATACTTTGAATTCTGTTGTTAAAGACGGCAAGGTTGATATTTCCGCCCTTGGTCTTACTGAGGAGGAGATTAAGAATATAAATCAGATTTTTATTGTTGCTTGTGGTAGTGCTTATCACACAGGCGTGGTTACTCAATACGTAATGGAGGATTTGGCAAGAGTTCAGGTTAGATGCGAGTTAGCTTCTGAGTTTAGATATCGTAATCCAATTCTTAACAAAAATGATTTGGTAATTGTTGTAAGCCAGTCTGGTGAAACTGCTGATACCTTAGCTGCTTTAAGACTTGCCAAGGATAAGGGTGTTAAGACTCTTGGTATCGTAAATGTAGTTGGTTCTTCAATTGCCAGAGAAGCCGACAGCGTATTCTACACACTTGCTGGTCCTGAGATTTCTGTAGCTACTACTAAAGCTTACTCTACTCAGCTTATTGCCGGCTATGTTCTTTCAATTGAAATTGCCAGAATCAAAGGTCAAATAGACGATGCCAAAGCATCTGAATATATTAACGAGCTTCAGTCGATTCCTGATAAGATTAACAAGATTATTGAGGATAAAGAAAGACTTCAGTGGTTTGCTGCTAAACACGCAAATGCCCAGGACATTTTCTTTGTGGGACGTGGTATCGACTACGCCATCTGTCTTGAGGGTAGCCTAAAACTCAAAGAAATCAGCTACATTCATTCAGAGGCCTATGCAGCCGGCGAGTTAAAGCATGGAACTATCAGTCTTATTGAAGAGGGCACTCTTGTAATCGGTGTTCTCACTCAAAGTGCTCTTTATGAAAAGACTGTAAGCAACATGGTTGAGTGCAAGAGCCGTGGAGCTAATCTCATGGGTCTCACAACATTTGGCCATTACAACATCGAGGATTCAGCTGATTTTGTAGTATACATTCCTAAGACTGATGAACATTTTACAGCAAGCTTATCTGTAATTCCTTTGCAGTTAATTGCTTACTACGTATCAGTTGCCAAAGGTCTTGATGTTGACAAGCCAAGAAACCTTGCAAAATCAGTAACTGTAGAATAATTACCAGGAAAATAATTATATTTTAACGGAGGAAATATTATGGATAGTTGTATAGTAGCTCAATCAGGTGGACCAACTGTAGCTATCAACTCCAGTCTGGCAGGTGTTGTCAATGCTGCCAGAAAAAATAATTTAAAATGCTATGGAGCAGTCAATGGTATTCTCGGAATTCTTAATGAAAATTATGTTCATATGACAGAAAGCTTTCCAACTGAGGAAAGCCTTGATATCTTAAAGAATACCCCGGCCATGTTTTTAGGTTCTTGCAGACACAAGCTTCCTAAGTATACAGAGGACGACAGTTCCTACATAAAGATATTTGATGAATTTAAAAAGAAAAATGTAAAGGCTTTTTTCTACATCGGTGGCAATGATTCCATGGACACTGTCCTAAAACTTTCTGAGTATGCAAGAAGCATCGGAAGCCACATTAGACTTATTGGTATTCCTAAAACCATCGACAATGATCTTTGCATGACCGACCATACTCCTGGTTTCGGCTCTGCCGCTAAGTATATCGCATCATCTATCTTAGAGATATCATATGATACTTTTATCTATCCTGTTAAAAGTGTAACCATCATTGAAATCATGGGTCGTGACGCAGGCTGGCTTACAGCTTCCGCTGCCCTTGCCAGAAATGGTGTAAATACCGCACCTCATCTCATTTATCTTCCTGAGGTTGCCTTTGACATTGATGATTTTATAGCTGATGTTGAGAATCAATTGTCCATTAGAGACAATGTTATCATCGCCGTCTCTGAAGGCATTCGTGACAAGGATGGCGAGTACATTGCAGCTTCCAATGCAATGGAGGATAAGTTTGGTCACAAGCAACTTAGTGGTGCCGGCAAAGTATTAGAAATGCTTGTAAAGGATAGAATTAATGTTAAGGTTCGTTCAGTTGAAGTGAATGTCCTTCAAAGATGCGCTGCCCACCTTGCTTCAAAAACAGATATTGATGAAGCTTTCATGCAAGGTGAATACAGCATGAAACTTGCAAGGGAAGGAATCACAGCTTCCATGGTCTGCCTCAACAGATTGGACAACAATCCATACAAAGTTGAATGTACCTATGCAGCTATTAAAGACATAGCCAACGAAGTAAAGAATATCCCAGTCCACTGGATATCAAAAGACAAAAACGATGTAACAAAGGAACTAGTCGACTACATCTACCCACTAATCCAAGGAGAAGTCCAGATAGACTACAAGAAAGGCGTTCCAAGTTACGCCGACATCTCCCACCTGGTATGATAGGCGGGATAAAGCCTTAAAAACTTCAATTATACTGGGCAAGCTAATTGCCCCAAATTTCAAATATACTGTACTGCTCCAGGTGAGAATTAGCTTGTTTTGTGATATGTACAGCATTATTGGCAAAACCGCCAATTATGCTGTATCGCTCTACTCTAAGAAAAAGCAAGAGTACAGTATATAAAACAAATCTTCTTGATATGCTGTAATACTTAAATTTATTGAGATAATTTGATCTTCTCTTGAACAGCAAATGATAAAAAAATTCATGATATGCTGTAATATCTCAATATGTTGAGATAATTTAAATCCAACTCAAACAGTAGAATTTCAAAAATCTCCAATTATGCTGTAAAACTTAGATTCAGACACCGGGAAGCCAAAATCAAAGACAGCATAATCTAAAAAAATACCAGTTTTACCAACAAAAAAAGGGATGTGTTTGCAATTCAAACACATCCCTTAAATTATAACTGTTCTGCGATGTTGTAGATGAGCTGTTCTGATGCGTCCCAGCCAAGGCATGGGTCTGTGATGGATTTTCCATATACATGCTCTTCTACTTTCTGAGAACCTGGCTCGATGTAGCTTTCAATCATAAGTCCTTTGACAAAGTTGCCAATTTCTGATGAGTGTCTCATGCTGTGAAGGACTTCGTTGGCGATACGAACTTGCTGTTCATATTTCTTGCCTGAGTTAGAGTGATTGCAGTCCACGATAACTGCTGGGTTTAAGAGGTTTTCCTTCATGTAAAGTTCATGGAGAAGGATGAGATCTTCGTAGTGGTAGTTAGGAATTACCTGGCCGTGTTTGTTAACGGCACCTCTTAAGATTGCGTGAGCATACTCATTTCCGGAAGTCTTTACTTCGTAACCTGAGAAAATAAATGTGTGCTTTGACTGTGCAGCTGTGATGGAATTAAGCATAACTGAAAGAGTACCACTTGTTGGGTTCTTCATACCAGTTGGAACATCGATACCACTAACTGTAAGTCTGTGCTGCTGATCCTCAACTGAACGGGCACCAACTGCAACATAAGATAAAATATCATCAACGTAGTGATGATTCTCAGGATAAAGCATTTCATCAGCACCTGTGAGACCGGTCTCATTTAAAATTCTAATGTGCATCTGACGGATAGCCTTAAGGCCGGCGATAAGGTCAGGCTTCTTTTCTGGATCTGGCTGATGGAGCATACCCTTGTAACCCATACCTGTTGTTCTTGGTTTGTTTGTATAAATTCTTGGGATAATTATGATTTTATCCTTAACTTTTTCTGCCACCTTGGCAAGTCTTGTTGTGTAATCAGTCACAGAATCTTCGTTATCAGCGGAACATGGACCGATGATAAGAAGAAATTTATCAGATTCACCAGCAAAAACTGCCTTGATGTCGACATCTCGCTGAGCTTTAATATCCTTCATTTCCTGTGTAAGTGGAAACTCTTCTTTAATCATCTCAGGAGTTGGCATTTTTTGAATAAATTCGAAACTCATATTGTTGACCTCCAATAAAATAAAAAACCAATCAATATTTTAATACAAAACATTGAAAAATACAATAAATACTAGTTATTATGGGCATTTTCTGATAAAATAGCACTATCTGTATGAGTTTATTTAAACCTTGTAAATAAGTTTTAAAATGGAGGATTTTTCTATGACAAAAAGTGTATGGGGACGTACAGTGGGCTATAGCATTTCAGTAATAATTCTGGTAATAGCCATGGTTATAGCGTGCGGCTTGGAAGTAAAGGCATATGCAGATGACACAGAGACAGTAGATGTTGACATTGTTTCTGATAGCAATGCCGCAGGAAATCCAAGCGTTAGCTATGCTACACATGTGCAGAGCTATGGTTGGTTAAGATATGTAAAAGATGGAACAACATCTGGAGTAACAGGTAAAGCTAAGAGAATAGAGGCATTTAGAATTTCTGAGACAGGTATGTCAGACCTTGGTGTTACATACAGAGCATATGTACAGGGAAAAGCCTGGATGCCTTGGGTTGGAGACAATGAATTAGGAGGAACTGTTGGACAGGCCAAGAGAGTTGAAGCATTTCAGGTTAAGCTTACAGGAAGCAAAGCAGACAACTATGATATTTACTATGCAGCTCATTGTGAGAAATTTGGATGGCTTAACTGGGCAAAAAACGGCGAAACAGCAGGAACTCAGAATCTTTCATTAAGAGTTGAAGCAATCGCTATCAAGATTCTTCCAAAGGGAAGCGCGGCTCCAGCAAAGCTTGGAAAAGAAACAAAGACTTACCAGACAGTAACTATTGCATATGCAAGCCACGTGGCAAAAGAGGGTTGGCAGAAATATGTTAGAAATGGTGCATTAAGTGGAACTGTTGGAAAGAGTCGTGCAATACAGGCTATTGTTTTAAATGAAACAGGTAACAAAGATCTTGCAGTTTCGTACACAACTCACGTACAGGGACTTGGTTGGCAGAACTGGTCTAACACAGGAAAAATAAGTGGAACAGTGGGCCAGAACAGACAGGTTGAAGCAATTAGAATTAAACTTGCAGGAAATGATGCATCGAAGTTTGATATATACTATGCAGTTCAGGTTGAAAAATTTGGATGGCTTAACTGGGCAAAGAATGGTGAAGTAGCAGGAACTACAGGACTTTCATGCAGAGTAGAAGCAGTTAAGATACAGATTGTTGCTAAGAATTCAGCAGCACCTGCAAAACTTGGAACAGCAAGTGTTTCAAATGTTCAGACATCAATTAATTTTGCAGCTTATGTAAATAATGACAAATGGTACGGATATGTTGGAAATGGAGCCACTGCCGGAAAAGTAAATGGCGGCAATCCAGTTACAGGCCTTAAGATGGCTATTATGAATCAGGCTTATTCAGGAAATATCCTTTATAGTGGATACCTTCAGGATACAGGCTGGAGTGGTTATGCTAACAACAACAATCTCTTAGGAGATGTGGCAAATGCCAAGAGAATCGAGGCTGTTTCTATCAAATTAGATGGAGAAATGGCTCAGAAATTTGATATTTATTACAGAGTATATACTGAGAAATTTGGCTGGACAGGTTGGGGAGTCAACGGACAAAACGTTGGTACAATTAAGTATAGTTACAGAATAGAGGCTATTAATGTCAAGCTTGTGGCAAAGGGCAAGCCGGCACCAGGAAGCATGGCTAACACATTTAGAGAGTTTACACTTCCAGATGCAGTTGTTCCTAACACAGCTGATGGTAACCAGATTGCGATGTTTGTGGCAGCACAGCAGTACTCAAGCCCAACATCATATTTAATCCTTGTAAATAGAACAACTCACAGACTTGGTATTTACACTGGTGGAAAAGACCACTGGAACGAAGTGTTTTACTGGGCTTGCGGTGACGGAAAAGCTTCCACACCAACAGTTGAAGGTGTTCACCGTGTTATTTACAAGAAGCCATATTTTGACTCAGGTGTTGCAAGATGCTGGTGGGCAACAAACTTCGCTGCCGGCGGATACCACATCCATTCAGGAACATACGCTCAGACTCCACAGCCAACAAGATTGTTAAATGGTTCGGTAGGCGTAGGTATTTCCCACGGATGCGTAAGACTTGCAATAGACCAGGCTAAATGGGTATACGACAACATACCTATCAGTTCAACGGTAGTTGTATATCATTCATAATTTTGAATAATTATTAGCGTAAAGATATAATTTATATAAAAGGCGGAATTGACATGGAGATTAAAGTTTTTCACCAGGTAATGGACTGGAATGAAGATGTAAGTGATGAGATTAAAAAGGATCTTTCAGACAAAAAAGTTTGTATGATAAATGTTATGGGATCGCCGGGTGCAGGTAAGACCAGCCTTATCACTGAAGTGGTTAACAAGCTTTCCGGGAAATACAGAATCGGTGTTATAGAGGGTGACATTGCAGGGCAGATTGATGCAGAGAAGATGAAAGCCATGGGGCTTCCTGTGGTGCAGCTTGACACGGACGGCGCATGCCACATTGAGGCCATGTCAATCCAGCACATTCTTCCAGAGTTTAATCTGGAGGATTTGGATGTGTTGTTTGTTGAAAATATCGGCAACCTGGTTTGCCCGGCAGAGTTCAACATCGGCGAAAGCTTCAGGGTTGCAATACTTAGCATCCCAGAGGGTGACGACAAGGTGGAAAAGTATCCTTTGATGTTTTCTACAACTGATGCATTAGTTCTTAATAAATACGACATGATGCAGTATTTTGATTTTGACGAAAAGCGTGTTGAAAGCAATGCCATAGATGTCAATCCGGACGTTTCCATTTTCAAGGTTTCATCTAGAAATGGTGATGGGATGGATGATTTTGCAAAATGGTTATCTGCAGAAATCGACAAGCGTATAAGGTGATGGCATGCATGAACTTTCAGTTACTCAAAGCCTTGTAGATATTGCAAATGCCGAAGGAGAAAAGGTCAATGCAAAAAGGGTTACCAAAATAAAAATGGTGCTTGGTGCATTTTCCGGTCTGGTGCCTGCTTGCATCCAGGAGTATTTTGATTTGCTAAGCGAAGGATGCATTTGTGAAAAGGCTAAGTTGGAATTCACAAGAATACCAGCCATCATTGAATGTGAGAAATGCGGTAAAAAAACGGAACTCACACATTTCAGACTGGTTTGTGGTGGTTGCGGTAGTCGACATGTGAAACTCATTCAAGGCAGAGAATTCTACATAGAAAGCCTTGAGGTTGAGGATGCCGACAATTTTTCTTAACAATTAGTCAGAAATATACTATAATTAGCGTGGTTAATGAATTAAAGATTGGAGTAAAGACAATGTTAGATTTGAAATTTCTAAGAGAGAATCCAGATATCGTAAAACAAAATATTAAGAATAAATTCCAGGACAAGAAGCTTCCTTTAGTTGATGAAGTTATTGAATTGGATGCTCAAGCTAGAGCTACTCAGCAGGAAGCTGATAACTTAAGAGCAGAAAAAAATAAAATCTCTAAGCAAATTGGTGCTTTAATGGCTCAGGGCAAGAAGGAAGAAGCTGAAGAAGTTAAGAAGAAAGTTACTGAAGAAGCTGCTCATTTAGCTGAATTGGAAGCTAAACAGGCTGAACTTAACGGGGAAGTTAAGAAGAGAATGATGGTTATTCCAAACATCATTGATCCTAGTGTTCCTATTGGTAAAGATGATTCTGAAAATGTTGAGATTCAAAAGTACGGCGACCCTGTTGTCCCTGATTTTGAAATTCCTTATCACACTGAAATCATGGAAAGTTTCAACGGTATCGACCTTGATGCTGCCAGACGTGTAGCTGGAAATGGCTTCTACTATCTCATTGGTGACATTGCAAGACTTCACTCAGCTGTCATCACTTATGCAAGAGATTTCATGATTAACAGAGGCTTTACTTATTGCGTACCACCTTTCATGATTAGAAGTGATGTTGTTACTGGCGTTATGAGTTTCGATGAAATGGAAGCAATGATGTACAAGATTGAAGGTGAAGACCTTTATCTTATTGGTACCAGTGAACATTCTATGATTGGTAAATTTATTGATACTATTACCCCTGAGGAAGAACTTCCTAAGACAATGACCAGCTACTCTCCTTGTTTCAGAAAAGAAAAGGGTGCACACGGTATTGAGGAAAGAGGTGTTTACAGAATTCACCAGTTTGAAAAACAGGAAATGGTTGTTATCTGTAAACCAGAAGAAAGCAAAGAGTGGTTTGAAAAATTATGGCAGAACACTGTTGATTTATTCAGATCTTTAGATATTCCAGTTAGAACTCTTGAGTGTTGCTCAGGCGACCTTGCAGATTTAAAAGTTAAATCTATCGATGTAGAAGCTTGGTCACCAAGACAGCAGAAATACTTTGAAGTTGGTAGCTGTTCAAATCTTGGAGACGCTCAGGCAAGACGTCTTAAAATTAGAGTGAAAAACGAAGATGGAGACAAGTACTTCGCACACACTCTTAACAATACAGTAGTAGCACCACCAAGAATGCTTATCGCATTCTTAGAAAATAATCTCCAGGCAGATGGCTCAGTCCTCATCCCAGAAGTGTTAAGACCATACATGGGTGGCCAGGAGAAACTTGAGAAATCAAAGAAAATATAATTTGAATTAGACCCCACTGTAGCAACGACCTGGAATACAGGTAAGACTATGGTGGGGTTTTGTAATGTTTAGGGCAAATACAGCATTTACGGAAAAAACATCATATGTGCTGTCCTACTTTATTCACTGAGAGGCTTGTTCTGTGGCAAATACAGCATTACAGGTAAAAACTTAAAATGTACTGTTAGGTGATGTAAGTAGAATTGAAAAAAATTTGTGATATGCTGTCATACTTCAATATATTTAGATATTCTGATTAAATCTTAAACAGCATATATTAAAATAACCCATTATATGCTGTAAAGTCTTGGTTTTAGCTGCATGGAAGCTTGATGCAAAGACAGCAGGATTGTGAAAAATTTCAGATATGCTGTACATGAGTTCTCCAAATAACCGGAAACTTCCCTCAGACAAGATGTAACAAAAGTATTAAGTTGTATATTGATTTTATTTGTTGAAAGATGTATAGTGGTAGATACAGATAAATCGATATTATTTGTATAGGAGTATGTTATTTTGAAATCAGGAGGGAAATTTGATTTGAAAAGGGGTAAGAAAGGATTAAAGATGCTTGAACCTACAAGTCTTTATGAGCAAGCAAATTTAAGATATAAAGATTTGGATAGGGTTAAAAAATATACGGAAAAAGAGCTAAGGGAAGCAACTGCTGAAAAAGTGCGCATTTCAAAATCTTCTAAGGGAGCGCAATTTTATATAAAATCGAATAAGGAAGACAGAAAATGGAAGTATATTTCTAAGAAGAATAAGGGGGTTATAAAAAAAGGAGTTCAAAAAGCATATAATGAAAAGGTTTTGAAATTGATTTGTAAGGAAATGAAAGCTCTTTCTAATATGATTGAGAAATTGGATTTGATAAATTTGAAGATTAGGGATGTTTATTCAAATAATTTAGAAGAAGTTAAGGGGTTAATAACACCGGTTGATATGTCAGATGAAGATTTTGTAAATAATTGGCTGAGGGAGGAATATGTTGGAAAGGAGATTTCGGATGATATTGTTTGTTACGAAACAGATAATCATGAACATGTGAGATCAAAGTCTGAATTAAACATTGCGAATGCCTTGTTTAAACATAGGATTCCATACAAATATGAGTGTCCTCTGGAAATAGATGATACTAAAACCATTTATCCGGATTTCACCATATTAGATGTGAAGAATCGTAGAGTAAAGTATTGGGAGCATCGTGGAATGATGGATAATATGAATTATTCCAGTCATGCTGTTTACAGAATAAAGGATTATTTGAGAAATGGAATTTACATAGGAGACAATCTTATAATTAGCGAAGAGTCAAAGGAATTTCCGTTAGGCACAAATGAGATTGAACAGTTAATCAGGGTGAATTTTTTATAATCATTGCAAAAGTGTATGTTGATAGTAGGTTTGTTTTTCTATGAGTTATGAATGTATATATGATTTGAAAAATTAGTTAGTTGTCGAAAAATGAGCTAAAAATGAAAAAAGACCCCTGTTTTTGCCTCCCAACTCAAGAAAAAATCGAGTTGGGGGTCAAAAACTGCACCTAAAAATGCAAATGCACCCCACTTTTTGGGGTGCAACTCATTTTTTGTAATATAGTTTCGTGCAGATTTAGGAAAAAATTGCATTTGTTATTTCTATAACATCCATCGTCCACTAGCTCCACATGGAAGCACAAGACCTGATCTTGTTACTGGAAGACCTATCTCATCTGACACCACATTTCCACCATATTTCTTTTTAACTTCAGTGCTGATAAGGTAGGTAAGCACAGCAGGCTGAAGACCGGTGGTGTATGAATTTACCAGGAAGAAAAGAGGGTCATCGCTTAAAAGTTTTGATGCAAGTTTGATGAAGTCATGGATACATTCTTCTATTTTCCAGATTTCTCCCTTTGGACCACGTCCGTAAGATGGAGGATCCATGATAATTCCATCATAGTGATTGCCTCTTCGGATTTCACGTTCAACAAATTTTGTGCAATCATCAACCAGCCATCTAATAGGTTTATCACGAAGACCTGAGGATTCGGCATTTTCTTTTGCCCAATTAACCATTCCTTTTGAAGCATCAACATGGGTAACGTGTGCACCTGCCGCTGCAGCACTTAAAGTTGCGCCGCCAGTGTAGGCGAAAAGATTGAGAACCTTCACAGGTTTGTCCTGAAGAGTACCAGCTGCTGATCTTTTGGCAACTGCATTTTCAATGATTTCTGAAAACCAATCCCAGTTAACAGCCTGCTCAGGGAAGAGTCCTGTATGTTTAAAGCTGAAAGGCTTAAGATTAAAGGTAAGATTCTTGTAATTTATGCTCCATTGTTCTGGAAGATTGAAAAAATCCCACTCGCCGCCACCTTTCTTGCTTCTGTAGTAGTGGCCGTTAGGTTTGCTCCATCCCTTAAAATTCCTATCTGTATTCCAAAGGACTTGTGGGTCAGGTCTTACTAAAATGTAATCCCCCCATCTCTCAAGCTTCTCTCCCTGAGAGCAGTCTAGAATTTCGTAATCATTCCAATTATTAGCAATCCACATGGTAAACCTCCATAATTAGTAAAATAAGTATTATATAAAATGCTTCTAAGTGGTATTAGTGCTTTTAGATTTCAGTTGGCTAATCCCGGTTTTTACAATGTAACAGAAGTGACTAACAGGCTCTGCTCATTGTACCACAATAGTTATGATTCATCTATTTTTTTTGTCATGTCTATTACCACGATTCTGTCGATTTTGGGGTTTAGTCTGGCTCGGTAGGCATAGGCGGCAGATTCGAAGCATAGGTACATCTTTTTGTCTTCAAGGGAAATTTGTTCCAGCATAGGTGGAAGTGTAAGGGTTTCAAGAGCCTTGTCGGAAGTCTTTACTGCCTGGGACCAGTTGCCATTATCTTTGAACATCATGAGACGACTGTTGATAGGGCCGCCGGATTGGGAGATAACAACGTAACCATCAGTCATGCTAAAACCCTGAATTCCACCGTTTATCAGATTTACATCAGAAGGAACAAGCAGATTGGAACCTTCCATGAAGGACAAGAAGTCCTGATAATACCTGTTGTCAGACTCATTGGAAATAAGACCACCGTCGGAGCCAATAGAAAATCCCTGAACTGTGGTAACAGCATCTTTGCTGCTTTCAAAGTAACCAACGTAAATACGATTGCTGTAGTAGTCCATGAAAGAAGTACGGTCCATGGAATAAATAGGATATTTAAAGATATAAGAAATAGGTTTCTTGCTGTCAATATCATAATTCTCAAGGGCATCCATGGTAAAAGCGTTAGCGTATGCGGTGTTGGAAGAACTGTCAAAGCCACAGATCCAGATGTTTTTATTTCTGGGATCATAGGAAATGCCTCCAACGTGAGGACGACCTGGGAGGACAATCTCTTTAACAAACGCATGTGAGTCTTTGTCTACAACGTAAACCACGGAATTATGGGTTTTTGAAGCGCAGTAAGAAGAAATCAAGATGTAGTCATCTGCGACGCAGACGCCTTGAGGAGTCATGGAAGTACAGGTGCTAAGCTCACCATCGTGTAATGTCTTGGTGGTTTTAAGGCCGGGAACCACATAGCTGTCACGGACGATTTGATCTAAATCATAATCTTTGGTAAAACCGTAATTTGATAAAGTCTTCTTAAAATATTCGTCGCTGTATACCGGGTCGGTATTGGTAACTAAAGCATTGGAAGCAGGCTCGTGATTGCCTCTGTAAAGGTAAGCATAATAAGAGTAACCTCCTGCAACAGATATAAATAAAACAAGAAATACAAGGACTCCGGCTGATATTTTTCGGGCACGTTTGCTGCGTTCGATGAAAACTAATCTGTGAACTAATCTTAAAAGTTTTCCGACAAGAAAAAAGAACTTGTCTAAAAGTAAATAAGGTAAAGCAGTAAACAATGCGATATAGAAAAATGCCGTCAGTCTAAAATCCAAATCTCTAAAACGATCAGTAACGATAAGATTCAGATAGTAATAAAAAGCAAAGAACAGACAGCCCATTATTCCCTGACCAATCATGATAAGGGAAAGTTTGAGTTTATGTCCTTTGAAAATATATCGAAAACATTGGATGGCACCAAGAATTATAACCAGATTAAAAATAACTCTGTAGGCATAGAGACTTACTATGAAAAGTGTAATGTGATTTCGTTGAGTTTTGGTAAGTTCAACATTGCCATGGTCATGTAACAAATCAAGTAGTTCTTCAGAAGAATCAATAACTGTACCACATGTAACGTACAAATCATAGGGACCTGTGGAACCGTCAGCTAATTTGATTATGGAATTTTTAAGAGATGTTATATCGGCTTCAGTGTAATCCTGAAGTTCCTCAATAATCATGTCGGCAAGTTTTGACGAAGTGGAAAAAATCCCTTGATAATTGGAAAGAACAGTGCTGTGAATCCAATCAGTCCATAAAAGGGAGATAGATAAAACAACTAAAAAAAATGCAAAAAATCTTTTGAAAAAATTTTTAATCTTATTTTTCATAATTAATCTGCCTATGTTATTGAGAAAAGGCAGTTCCTCCTGGTTAAAAATCTAAAAAGATTATAACCTTTTTTCGGGGAAAATTAAACCCGGAGAGCAAATGTACGGGTTATGTAACAATGAAATTAAATAGAAACATTGAAGGATGTTTTAAGGATTGATAAAATATTTATAAGTAAAGGGTTTATAATTATTGTTAAAATATAGATGAGAGGTAAGAAATGTCCGTATCAAGTAAAGAAAAAATTATAAGAGTTCTACAAATATTTCAGAGGACTGACAAGGAAACACCCATAAATGCAGCGACAATTATCAGTAAATTAAAATATGAATTTGGCATTGAAACGGACCGCCGTTCTATTTACAAAGATGTGGAGATGCTGCAGTACTGTGGTTATCCCATAGAGCAGGCGTCAAATAAAAGACAGGGATGGTATATGAACCGACATGCATTTGAGGACTGGGAGATAAAGGTCATGATGGATGCCGTGCAGCAGGCTAAGTGTGTCTCAGCAAATGAGGCTAAAATCATTAGGGAAAAGCTTCTGGATTTAACCAGTGAAAGGGGAAGACAGAGAATATCCCATATGATAATACCGTCAGATAATAATTTGAAAGTAGATACCAAACTTGGTGAGTACATTGAAATTATGATGGAAGCCATGTATCAGGGAAGAAAAATCAAATTTCAATACACAAGACGTGGTGACAAGATGGAAAAGATCCTCAGGCGAAATGGAGAATATTATATCTTTAATCTTTACGCTATTTACTGGTCTTCTAATAATTATTATCTGATAGGTGCACACGACCATAGAGATGAGCTTACAAATTACCGCCTGGACAGAGTAGAAAATTTGTCTATGACGGAAGAATACGCCATAGAAGCTGAGAAAAAAATAGGCCATAATCCGGAGATGTTTATTCGGAAATATATCGATGAAAGTGTGGCACATTTTTCGGGAAAGCCTATCAGAATAGAAGTAGAATATGAAGCAAATCAAGTGACAAATGCCATCCTGTATGATTTTGCAGGAAATGATATTCGCATAAGGAAAAGAAGGGACGGAAAAAATGTAGCCGGCTTTACAAAATTGGACGGAATAACCTTAACCCATTGGTTTGTTCAATATGCAGACATGTTTAAAGTAATTAAGCCGGAGAATTTAAAAATGCATGTAATAGAACAACTAAACAAAGGTATGGAACACTATAAGGAGTGAAAATAAGTTGGAAAATATAATTAAAGATAGAGAATTTGATGAGGAGAGAGCTCTGTATGGCAGCCGGGAAATAGTTATTCAAAGGTGTAAGTTCGATGGAGATGCAGACGGAGAAAGTGCTCTTAAGGAAAGTAAGAATGTAAAAGCGCTGGATTGTCTGTTCAATCTGAGGTATCCCTTCTGGCATAATGACAATCTTGAGATTATCAATTGTCACATGACGGAGAACTGCAGGGCAGCGATTTGGTACACCAATAATGCGGTTATAAAAGATACGCGAGCTCATGGGATAAAGGCTCTTCGGGAATGTTCTAATATAAGAGTGGAAAACTGCGACATAATATCCCCAGAATTTGGTTGGATGGTCAAAAATATTGACATGAAAGATACCACGGCTCAAAGTGAATACTTCATGATGAGAGGAGAGAAACTTTCCTTTAAAAATGTTACGTTAAAGGGAAAGTATTCGTTCCAATACATTAGAGATTCGATATTTGAGGATTGTAACTTCGACACTAAAGATGCCTTTTGGCATGCTAAAAATGTAGTGGTGAAAGACAGTACAATTAAGGGGGAGTACCTGGGATGGTACTGTGAAAACGTGACTTTTGAAAATTGCACAATAACCGGAACTCAGCCGTTGTGTTATTGCAAGGGACTTAAACTTATAAACTGTAAAATGCCAGATGCAGATTTGGCATTTGAAAAGTCAGAAGTAGATGCAACTATAGAATCTCAGGTAAAAAGTATAAAGAATCCTAAGATGGGAAGAATCTGTGTACAGGGAGTTGATGAAGTAATAATGGATGATGAGGAAGCAGCGGGAGAGATTGTAGTAAAAAATAATTGAAAAAATGACTTGATGTCCTGATAATGCGACACAGTTTCGTGTACATTTATCTTAAATAAAAATGTAAAGGAGATGAATGTTAAGCATGGCTGGTTTTGGATTAGATGCCGGAGTAATTGTGGCAGCCGGTAAAAAAGGTGATATGTATGTAGTTTTACAGGTGGTTCTAACTGAGAAATTCTTAGGAACCGGATCAGGCGTATCAAGCTTAAGCAACCTGCAAAAAACTATCAACGATCAGGCGTCAAAAGGATACAGATTACATACAATATCAACAGCTTCATCGGGAGCAAAGGGATTCTTAGGTGGAGACAAAATACAGGCTACAATGGTATTTGAAAAAGTAGTATAAAAAACAAAAAGTTCGCTTCAAAAATCGCCGGAAAGGCGAAAAAAATAAGTCATAGAAATATGGCTTATTTTTTTATTAGTCACGATAATGCGACATATTTTGGGGTAGAATGTAGAAAAATAGCGATGTTTATTAAAAAAATGTGATTTGAGAGGTAAATAAACAATAAAAGTTTATAAAATAATATAGATATGGTAAAATTGCACATATAAGAAAAGAATTAGATGAGAATTATGTACAAAGTTCACAGTGGAAAGAGGCTGAAAAATGGAATTTTATGCGCATACATCAAAGGATGGAAATGAACTATTAAGTGATCATTTAATAAAAACAGCAGAATTATCAAAGCAATATGCTGCAGAATTTGATAATGAGAAAATTGGATTTCAAATTGGGATATTACATGATGTTGGAAAATTCACAGAAAAATTTCAAAATGTATTAAAACATAAAGAAACAAAAATTGATCATGCTATAGTTGGTGCGATTATTTATTTTAATCATGGTAATATTGAAAGCAAATTTATGAAGAGAATAATATCAGGAATAATTGCTGCCCATCATTCATATTTGAGGTGCAACAAGAATGAATATAATGAAATTGAAAATTATGAAAATCCAATTGAATTATATACAAATGATAATAGTAAAAGAAATGCCGTCACAAATAAAAAGGAATATGAGGAGATATTAAACAGAGTTATAAAAGCTGGATTTATTAAAAAAATAACCAAAGAAGATTATTTTTGCACAGACATATCAAAAAATAAAAAAGAATTTTACACTAGAATGCTAATGTCATGTTTGGTAGATGCTGACTATACAATGACTGCTGAATTTTCTAACTCCAACTATGATGTTTATGGAAAAAAACAATTAGATGCAAGTGGATTGATTTGTAACTTGACAAAATATAGAAATGAAATAATAAATAAAAGTAATCCAAAAGTATTAATGAATAGGCTTAGAAATAAAGTTTATGAAAATTGTACGAGGGTTGGTAAGTGTGATTCGGATGGAGTATATACACTGACTGCTCCAACAGGAACGGCTAAGACCTTAGCATTATTATCATTTGCATTGGAAAAAGCTAAAGTCATGAATAAAAAAAGAATATTTATAGTTCTTCCATATTTGTCTATCATTTCACAAAATGCCCAAATATATCGTGAAATATGTGGAGAAAACATTGTTCTAGAAGATGATAGCATAACTGACATCACAGATAATACTAGAGAATATGCGGATAGATGGAATATGCCAATAATAATAACGACAAGTGTAAAATTTTTTAATACTATTTTTGAGTATAAGGCTACAAATTTAAGAAAATTACATAATATATCTAATTCGGTTGTGGTTTTTGATGAATGCCAAACTTTACCATCTAATGTTTTAGATTCTACATTAGAGATTATGTGTGAGCTGCCTAAAAAATATCATACATCTGTTTTATTCTCAACTGCAACATTGCCAAAATATCAGTACAGAAAAAATATAGGAAATGATTGGAACCCCATCGAAGTTATAGACGATGTGGATGGATTATTTAAACAATATGAAATAGCAAAGAATACTATCAAAATTTATGACACGGATAATGAATATGGTAGTAAAGAATTAGTAGATAGATTTAAAGATTCTAAACAAGTATTATTTGTTTTTAATACAGTAAAAAAAGCAGAAGATATGTATGATTATTTGATTAGAGAGTATAGCGAAAATGAGTGTTTTATTCTTTCGTCTAATATGTGTTCAGCACATAAAATGCATACTATAAAAATAATAAAGGAACGGTTAGAAAAAGGGGATAGCTGTTATGTGGCAAGTACTCAATGTATAGAAGCAGGAGTTGATTTGGATTTTCCTTGTGGGGCAAGGGAATATGCACCATATGATTCAGAAATACAAACGGCAGGACGTATTAATAGAAATGGGAAATATAGTGGTAGAATTTTATTTTTTAAACATAAAAATAGCTCATTATACGATTATCCTTCTGCGTATTATAAAAATGCAAGCCAGCTTTCTTTTAATATGGCTAAATCTAATTTGGAAAATTCAGAAATAAAAAAAATGGATAAATATTTTAAGGATTTATATAGAAATAGTGTTAGCGAATGTGAAGAAGACAAGGAAGAATTAAAAATAGCAATTGAAGAACAAAATTTTAAAGCTATTAAAGATAATTACCAAATAATTTCTGATACTAATAGTGTAAATGTAATTGTTCCATATAAAGATAAAATAGAAGAATATGAAGAAATTGTAAATAATATACGAGAATTAGGAGGTGTTATAACGAAAAAGATAATGAAAGAAAGTATGTCAATAAAAGTATCGACACATAAAAAAGGGGATGTTGAAAAATGTTGTGAAAGATTATATCTAAAAAATAAAAATGTGAAGGAATATACAAATTGGTATATTTTAAATGACTATGGTTTATACAGTAAAAAGGGATTGATGTTAGATAAAGGAGGTGAATCATTTTGTCTATAAATACAGAAAAGAAAAAAGTATCAATTGTTGTGGATGTTTGGGGAGATTTTGCAATGTTTACACAACCTACAGCTAAGGTAGAAAGAGTTTCATACCCAATACCAACGCCATCTGCATTAAGAGGTATTCTTAATGCAATATATATGAAGCCTAAAGAATTTTACTATCAAATTACTGGTGTAGATATTATGAATCCTATAAAAACTTTCTCTATGAAAAAAAATGAAACTAAAGAAAAAGTAGATGCTAAGAAGCCAAAACCAATTGTACAAATTGCAGAAAAAGGTAATAAAGGATTAACCCAAAGAAACAACATTTATTTAAAGAATGTATACTATAGAATATACGCTGATATTGTTAGAAGAGATGATTTTAAAGAAAGAGATATAAAGGCGTTAGAAAACCAGTTTAATAAGAGGATTCTGAAAGGAAAATGCTTTTATCAGCCATATTTAGGAACTAGAGAGTGTATGTGTTTTTTTTCTTTTCCAAATGAACTTAGAAAGCCATTTAATATAACTAAGAATTTTGGTGTTATTTTATATGATGTCTTTGATATTACAGATAACACTCCATTAAATACAGATCCTAAAAGTCGGAGTGGAAATATAGAGATTACTTTTTTTGAAGCGAAGGCTGTTAACGGACATATTAAAATACCTGCTTATGATAGTGATGAGCTATATTCAAAAAGGGGGAATGTTAATGTATAAGGAAATCTATGATTTTGCGATACAAAACGAATTAGCGGCAATACCCAACACTTCAAAAAAAGAAATAGCTGGTTATATAAACCTTGATATAGATGGAAATTTTTTAGAAATTGATATTATAGAAAAGAAAATTAGAAAAAAGGTTTTATGTCCGGATGTAGGTAGTCTTGCATATGGAAAAAATACAAGTCCGATTGTGGAAAAAAGAGAGTATATGTTCGATAAAAGCCAGAAGAAACATGAAGGTTGGGTATGTATAATGCAAGATTCTGTTAAATGCGGAAGAGAAATGCAGGCTATATACAACTTTATAAGAAAATGTGAAGATGATGAGAAATATATAGAAAGTATAAATAATAAATTGGATGAATCAAAAATTAAAGCAAAAGATTTTTTATCTTATAGAGTAAATGGGAAAAAAATGGAGGAGAATAAGTGTTGGATAGAATGGTTAGAAGAATATAAAAATGAACATACTAATACAAAGAACAAAAAAAATAGATCATCAGAAATGATTGTATCTTCAATAACCGGAAAAACTGTTGAGTCTGTATCAGAGAATACTGGACCACAGGTTTTTGCTCCGCAAACAGGTACAGGTGCTTATGTCACTGCTATAAGCAATCCATCATTTGAATCATACGGGTTAAAAGGAAATATAGGAGCATCTCTAGGTGATGAGGAAGCAAAAACAATTAAAGCAGGATTAGAATATCTTTTAACACATGAGGAACATTACAATAATAAATTTGAAATAATACATTGGTATAATAATGACGATGTAGAGGATTTAATAAACGAGTTTTTAGATTACGATGACGATGATACAGATAATCCAGATAAAGAATTATCAGATATATTTAAATGTGTAATAAAAGGGGAAAAACCTAATAATATTCCAGATGCGAACTATCATATTGTAAAGTTTAATGTTCCAACAAAAGGAAGAGAATTTTTATCAAATAGTCATAACGGTACTTATAGAGAGTTATATACCAATCTACAAAAATGGTATAAGGATAGTGAGTTAGAATATATTAAAAAAAGTAAAGAATCAAAAAATAAATATGTACAAAAAGCGGTATTAGCTAATTTATACGGAATGTTCTTTTCAATTATGTCAGAGGCGGATGTATTGTCTGGCGATAAATACAAAAAAATGAATAATATGCTTGGAAATTCAAAATTAGAATTATTATATAGCATTTATGAAGGTACGCAAATTCCTAGAATATACTTTAAGAAAGCAATTACAAGGTTCAATAATAGTATGGTACGAAATATAGAACCGAAAAGACAGCTTGTGCAGCTAATTAAAGTATATTTAATACGAGGAGAGATAGGAGAAGATATATTGATGAATAATAAAAAAACAAAAGCATATAACTGTGGAAGGTTATTTGCGGTGTATGAGAAAATTCAAAAATCATCAGGAAATGTAAAATCAAATGTTACACTAAGATATTTTGGGGCAGCGCAAAAAGCACCGCAGATTTTTTTTCCGAAGCTAGATGAATTGTCTAAAACACATATGAAAAAAATCACAAGTGAGGGAATGAGAATATGGCTAGATAAAATGTTAGGAGAAATAGCTGTAGAAATTGGAACGGAATTTCCTGATAAGCTATCAGAAAAAGAAAGAGGAGAATTTATATTAGGGTATTATAATCAAAAAGTAGAAATGTTTAAAAGCAAAGAAAATTAAAAGATAGTGTCAACTGACGTATGAAAAAACGTGAGTAAGAAAAAAGGCACTTTCGTACCTTGAAAACTGTAGATATATTAGGTTGTGGTAGCTTGACGCCACCCTTGACAGCACAACAAGAACTGCTGGAAGGTCGTTACC
>JAEIGA010001313.1_pt1 | contig 38706 bp, 30 predicted proteins | sample 9270691 | NCBI WGS metagenome assembly JAEIGA01 (sample SAMN17057246, study PRJNA624740) | gut metagenome | biome: biome; isolation source: fecal sample | host: Bos grunniens | place: China: Xizang | collected 2019
GACCCTCGTCAGCCTTAGTTGTTGGGGTGATGATAGGCTCTGGGAACTTCTGGTTCTCCACCATGCCATCAGGCATAGCTACGCCACAGATAGTTCTCTTACCAGCCTTGTACTCTCTCCATGCGTGTCCAGAGAGGTAGCCACGGATAACCATCTCCACCTTGTAAGGCTCGCAGCGGTGACCAACAGTTACCATAGGGTCTGGAACTGCAATCTTCCAGTTAGGAAGGATATCTGTTGTTGCATCGAGGAACTTTGCAGCAATCTGGTTCAACACCTGACCCTTGAATGGAATACCCTTTGGAAGTACTACATCAAAGGCAGAGATACGGTCTGAAACAACCATTACGAGATACTCATCGTTAATGTTATATACATCGCGTACCTTACCTACATAGTGGCCCTTCTGGCCCTCGAACTGAAAATCGTTCTTAATAATAGCGTTCATAGTGATATGTTTAATGTTTCTAATTGTTTTCGATTATAGGAATCGCTCTGGCTCCATAGCACGTGTAGGCTCTGTAGGCATGTGCGCTGGAAGCTCCGAGCGTGTATATACCGAGATATCTGTAGCATCGTAGCTGTTTATCCATGTCATACTATCGCCCGACACAGTTATAGAGTATGACGAACCCCACTCTACGCCATCGGTGTATACTCCCGTGATTATACCCTCGGCGATATTGGCATTGCTGAAGAATATCTCCCAGTAGTTTGATGCTATGCGCTGGTATAGTGCCACGCCACCTGTTGCGTTAATATCGAGATATACCTCAAATGGAGGCGTTGTGCCACGCCACTCTGTAAGGTGCCATGTACCCTCTGCAATGGCTGTGTCACCATCGCCTACAGGGGGTAGTGGTGCCGCCTCGGGAGTCTTTATCTCGCTACTCTCGGAGTATACTGTGCTTTGCTTGGTGCCAGCTGTCACAGCAGCCTGAACCTCATATACGGTGTTAGGCTTTAGGAGTGCCTTGTCGATGATACAGCTCATGTTGCCATTGGCGTAGCTCGCTGAAACCTGCGCCCACTGCTCTACGCCCTTTTCTGTATATCGGAAGCTGTATGCTATCTCGCCACCTACGTTGTGTGTCGCTGCTGACACACCATCAAAGAGTACCTCTACGCCATTTACCCTAGCATTGATGCCATTACTATAGGTGAGCGTAGGACGCTCAATATTGGTCGTAACCTCTGCATTGCGTGTGCTAAACATACGAGTATTCGATGTCATAGGCTCATAATCACCATTTTTTGGCATTAGCGTAAAGCGATACTCATAGCTTGTATTCTCCGTAAGATACTCCTTGCCCTCAAAAGGCATCGCCACATCAAGCTTACCATCTACGATGCTACCACCTGCAAACTCTTTAGCTACCCACTCATTTTTTGAGGCCACAGAGTACTCAAACTTTAGTACGTGGATATCCTCTGCTGTGTCGTCCACGAGGTATGCTATGTTCGATAGCTTTATTGTTGCTACAATGCCCTTTGGCTGCTCCTCAACGTTGTAGTAAATTGCGCATGTTGGAGTGTGAACCAGGGTTGTAAAGGCAAAGTCATAGCTACTCTCATCCACAAACAGACGACCCTCGTATGATGTCTCTGCCTCGAGGTCTGTGAGGTTGAAGATGATATTTCCACTCTCCGAAGTCTCATATTTGTATATGTCGTGGATGTTATCCGAGTCACCCTCCTTCCAATACTCCAAGGAGTAGTCATACTCTTCGGCACCATCTAGCGTAAGCTCTACCGTAGCGCTACTCTCCGTAGTCTCTATGTCGATATTTACCTCGATATTTGGTTCTGGCTCTGGTTCTGGCTCTGGAGCAGGCTTTGAAGGCGTTGTACTCTGCTTCTCGCAAGCTCCAAGGAGTGTCGCAGCTGCCAATAATATATATATGTATCTCTTCATATCCTTAATATTTTGCATTTATAACCATCCGCCGTTAGCAGCCACAGCGCCACGTACAACAACCTCAAACTCGCGCTCTACGGTCATACCACCTATAGTGGAGCCTCCTCCCACGGTATTGCCGCCAACGATAGCCTTAACCCTGATGCGACCAGAGCCAGGCTTCGTACATTTGATTTTTATGAGTCCGTTTACCACCTCTGGCTTTGTCATGCCGAGGGCATCCATCACCTCATTGCTAACCTCAACATCTGTATATTTTAGCGACTCTGAATCCTCGCCAAAGTATGCATCTAGTGAGAACTGAAGCTCCTGGCCTGTGCGGAAGTAAAGACATGGTGTGCCATCCATCTGCATCATCATAAGGTGTACATCGATATAACCAGAGCCTAATTTTCCGGCATATCTCGTAACATCTATAGCTGCCCAATCTGGAATTGTGTAGTCATAGAAGTACTTTGTGCCACTCTGATACTTGTTGATGTCGTGAACAGAGGTGAGAATCAGCGTGCGCAGCTCCTCCGATGTTAGGCTATATCCCTGCTTAAGGGCGTAACATACAGCCAGTGCCGCACATCCAGTAACATGAGGAGATGCCATAGATGTTCCATGCATATACTCATATCCGTATGTTAGGTTGATAGATGTAGATGAGATGCCGAACATTGTACCATAGTTTAGCTCACCACCAGGGGCGCATACATTGACGCCATATCCATAGTTGGTGTAGCATGCTGCAGTATAGTCTGGTGACATAGCCGATACAGAGATGTTTTTGTAGTATGCGCTAGGGTATCCTGGGACATCTGATCCCTCGTTGCCGGCAGCAAATATCGAAAGACCTCCATCCATGACGCCCTCAAGTTTAGCGTTCTTCTCAAAGTAGTCGATAGCATCCTGAAGTACTCCATCATAAAGCTTATACTCGCTATCACCACTATATGCTCCCGATTTATAGGCCCATGAGTTGTTTGTCAATATAGCGCCGTTGTCTGCAGCATATTGGAAGGCCCTAGCTATCTCACGGCTGTAGCAGCTCTCGTTGTTCTCAAAAATCTGCAACGACATGAGGCGTACACCATCACCATTTCCCGTGCCACCTGCGATACCCGACACGGCATAGTTATTATTATTGACAGCAGAGATGGTTCCTGCTACATGTGTGCCATGCTCATCGGCGGTGATAGTGCCATTGTCTCTAAAGAAGTTGTAACCATGGATGTCGTCTATATATCCGTTGTTATCATCATCCACGCCAGGAGTACCACTCTTTTCAGCCTCATTTACCCATAGGTTATCCGCCAAGTCGGGATGGTTGGTCATGATACCTCCATCTATCACAGCTACAATGACGCGATTGTCACCTGCGGTATACTTCCATGCGTTGAAGAGGTTGATATCTGCACCAGGCACACACTCCTCATACTGATCCCCACCTAATAAACCATCGTTGTTGTAGTGCCACTGATAGGGAAGCTCTGGGTCGTTGAATGGATAATCTGTGGAGCGTGTAGCCTCGTGGCGTGATTGAGGAGCCTCCATGCGCTGTGCCACAATAGGGTCGATGCGATGGCTATACTCTATAACCGCGATACCATCCATCATGGCTAGCTCCTCGGCCTTTGATGCGAGGTCTACATCATTAGCAAAACGCACTATAAACCATCTATCCAAGGTGCTGTCGCTATGCTTGAAGAGTGCCTTAACCTCTGCACCCTCCACCTCGAGTATGCTATCAGCATCCTTCACCTTAACTAGGAGTGTGCTAGGCTCTGCCTCCTCTATGCTACCTACAATCTTTGCGGGGGTATTAACTTTTGAGCCACTCTCCAAATTCTCCTTGACGCAGGCACCAAGGAGAAGAAGTGAGAGTGAGAGTGTTATAATCCTGTTCATATTCAATGTATTAGAATGTACCAAGTTTAAAGACTATCTTGTTGCAATAAAGCTCCTCGGCCTTAAGCTCGATGGATGGGAATGCTGGATGGTTTACAGCATCGCTGTATCCCTGACACTCCACCGCCACACCAGCATAGTCATCGTAGTACTTATCGGACTTTGTAAGTGGGCATCCTCCTGCGAGCCAGTTACCCGTGTATAGTACTGCTGCAGGCTGTGATGAGAGTATTGTCACCCTACGGCCCGACTTATGAGAGCGTAGCTCACCCACCTCCTGCAGGATATTCTTCGTCCAGCCATCAACCGCAAAGCAGTGGTCGTAACCATGGTAGGTGCGTATGTTATTGAACTCCGCATTTATATCATCGCCAAATCTGCGCCATGAGGTGAAGTCTAGAGCCGTACCCTTAACATCTAGGAGTTTGCCTGTAGGAATCTGCACGCTATCCATCTCCAAAACCTTTGAGCAGTTGAGGCGTAGCTCGTGGTCTAGGATTGTGGTGCCAGATGCCTCACCATCAAGGTTCCAATATAGGTGGTTCGTGAGGTTTACAACAGTAGTTTTGTTACTCTTTGCAAGGTATGTAATCTCGAGGTTATCCTCATCGTCAAAGTCGTATACTGCCTCCACGACAAGCTCTCCGGGGTAGCCCTGCTCCATATCCTCGGCGATGTAGGAGAATACTACGCGGTTAGTCTCCACGCGACCCTCCCAGTAGCGGTTTGCAAAGCCCTTTGAGCCACCGTGAAGGTGGTTAGGGCCATTGTTTACTTCGAGGCGATACTCTATACCCTCAATCACCATCTTGCCACGTGCTATGCGGCCAGCCACACGGCCTACAGACTTGCCACTTGCTGCGCCATCGCCGATGTAGCTCAATGGATCTTTATATCCTAGTGCAACATCCTCGATGTTACCATTGCGGTCCGCAAACTTAACGCTTACGATGGATGCTCCGATGTTGCAGAGCTGCACCTCCGAGCCACGGCTATTGCGCATGGTGTAGAGGATGATGCCCTCACCCTCGGGTGTAGAACCCCAAATATGTTGTAGTATCTCCATTACTCCATAGGTTTAAGGTTCGCAATAATAGCATCTATACGCTTCAAGGTCTCCTCCTTGCCGAGGAACTCTGTAACGTCAAACATGCCAGGACCCTTACCTGCACCCACCAACGCCAGACGCAAGGTATTCATCACCTGACCAAGGCCAAGCTCTCGCTTCTCTATCCATGCACGTACCACGGACTCGGTATTCTCCTTCGAGAAGTCATCTATAGCCTCCAATACGCCACGAAGCTCCTTGAGCATTGTAGGATTGTCGCCCTTCCACTGCTTCTTTGCAAGCTTCTCCTCATACTCTGCAGGAGCTACGAAGAAGAACGATGTCAAGTCCCACATATCTGTTGTGAGGGTCATACGCTCCTTCATAATCTCCGCAGCCTTTCCTGCACGCTCATCCGATACCTCGATGCCATTAGCCTTCAAGATAGGCTGCATGAGTGGCGCAAACTCCTCGGCAGTGAGAGAGTGCATATACTGTGCGTTAAACCACTTTGCCTTGTCGGGCTGGAAACGTGCGCCAGCCTTCGACACGCGGTCTAGAGAGAAGGCATCTATAAGCTCCTGCATAGAGAATATCTCCTGCTCGGTACCTGGGTTCCAGCCTAGGAGTGACAACATGTTGATAAATGCGCCAGGGAGGTAGCCATCCTCGCGGTAGCCACGTGCTGTCTCGCCTGTAGGTGATGTCCAGAATAGTGGAAATACAGGGAAACCCATCTTATCGCCATCACGCTTCGAGAGCTTGCCACTTCCTGTAGGCTTTAGAAGTAGTGGGAGGTGTGCAAACTCTGGCTGTGTATCTGTCCAGCCAAATGCGCGATAGAGTAGGTAGTGCAAAGGTAGTGATGGTAGCCACTCCTCACCACGAATAACGTGAGAAACCTCCATGAGGTGGTCATCAACGATATTTGCGAGGTGATATGTTGGTAGTGCATCGGCAGATTTATATAGCACCTTATCGTCAAGAGTAGAGGTGTTCATCTCCACATGACCGCGGATGAGGTCATCCATCTTTACAACCTCATTCTCGGGCATCTTGAAGCGTACTACCCACTGGTCGCCACGTGCTATGCGCTCCTCTACCTCCTCCTTTGATAGGCGAAGTGATGTTGTTAGCTGCTCACGAACTTCGTAGTTGTACGCAAAGGTTTTGCCTGCAGCCTCTGCCTCGGCACGTAGCTTATCCAACTCCTCGGGTGTGTCAAAGGCGTAATATGCCCAGCCTGCATCTATAAGCTGCTTGGCATACTGCAAGTATATCTCTTTACGCTCGCTCTGACGATATGGTGCATGTGGGCCTCCGAAGCCTACACCCTCGTCAATCTCGATGCCGCACCACTTCAACGACTCGATGATATACTCCTCGGCACCTGGAACAAAACGCTGTGAGTCAGTATCCTCGATGCGGAGAATCATCTTACCGCCATGACGGCGGGCAAAAAGGTAGTTATAAAGTGCTGTGCGTACACCGCCAATATGTAGTGGGCCTGTTGGACTAGGCGCAAAACGTACTCTTACTTCACGTTTCATAATATATCAAATTTTAAGGTTTCAAAAATTATTTAGCTTTATGCTTAATCTTATACTCGGCACGTACCGTAACACGAGCCTTCTTGTCGCGTGACGATATGTTGAATGAGCCTCCTGCAGAGAACTCCTCATCGCCTGTAGCTGCGGTAATCTGGAATACTCCTGCGCGAGACATGGCGAGGTTGCCTAGCTCGGCACCAGAGTTCTCGGCGATGTTCTTGGCGCGCTCATGAGCATCTGCGGCAGCAGCAGAGATAAGGTCTAGCTTAACGCTCTCGAGGTTAGAGTAGTAGTACTCTGGGTTATTAACCTCGATGGAGATGCCATGAGCAAGTAGTGATGGTAGCTCACGTGCAGCATTCTCCACAGCAGCCACATCGTTAGACTCCACGGTGAAGCTCTGTGATAGTCTATAGCCCGCAAAACGTGAGCCGATGTAGTCACCATTTTGGTATACCGACTCCGAAAGCTTGTACGTAGATGGCATGTGGAATGTTATAGTCTCCTCTGCAACGCCATTTTTTGTGAGTAGATTTAGGACAGCGCTACGACTCTTCTCAAGTTCGCGGTATCCCTCGGCAGCATCCATATTCTCGGTCTCGATGGTGCCGTTGATGACGATGATGTCGGATGAAAACTCTCTCTCTCCAAGACCTGTTACCGTGATGGTTCCTGTCAGTGAACGCGCACGCTGTGTGTAGGCCGATGCCAAGACCATTGCCGAGAGGACTACGGCCGAGGCGATGATGATATATTTCCAAAGGTTATTCATATCTATACTCTCCTTCTACAAGTTAATAGGTTAATTGATGCAGTGTTATACGTTGAAGAGGAAGTGCATGATGTCTCCATCCTCCACAACATACTCCTTACCCTCGATGCCAATTTTACCCACCTCGCGGCAAGCACGCTCCGAGCCTAACTCCACATAATCGGCATACTTGATAACCTCGGCACGGATGAAACCACGCTCAAAGTCTGTGTGAATGATACCTGCAGTCTCTGGAGCCTTCATGCCACGGCGGAATGTCCAAGCGCGGCTCTCATCAGCTCCTGTGGTGAAGAATGTCTGGAGGTCGAGAAGGCGGTATGCTGCCTTGATAAGACGGCTAACACCCGACTCCTTAAGTCCCATATCCTCGAGGAATAGCTGTCGCTCCTCGTATGTCTCAAGCTCTGCAATATCTGCCTCGGCTGATGCGGCTACGATGAGCATCTCGGCATGCTCCGAGGCGATAGCAGCCTTAACAGCCTCGGTGTGGGCGTTGCCTGTGAGTGCGGCGCTCTCATCCACATTACAAACGTATAGAACAGGCTTATCGGTAAGAAGGTTAAGGTCGTAGACACTCTTACGCTCCTCGGCAGTAAGCTCCACGGTGCGTGCCGAGAGTCCCTGCTCCAAGGCCTCCTTGTAGCGACATAGGATATCATACTGACGCTTCGCAAGCTTATCGCCTGCTACGGCCTGCTTCTGGCACTTGCCGATACGGTTCTCGATAGTCTCAAGGTCCTTGAGCTGAAGCTCGGTGTCGATGATGCCCTTATCGCGCACAGGGTCTACAGTGCCGTCTACGTGGGTGATATTCTCATTTTCGAAGCAGCGCAACACATGGATAATAGCATTTGTGTTACGGATATTTGCGAGGAACTTATTTCCAAGACCTTCACCCTTTGATGCACCCTTCACCAAACCTGCGATATCGACAATCTCGATTGTGGTAGGCACAACACGCTTTGGATTATCAATCTCCACGAGCTTTGTAAGACGCTCATCAGGTACTGTGATGACACCTACGTTAGGCTCGATGGTGCAAAAAGGGAAGTTTGCAGCCTGCGCACGAGCATTTGATAGACAGTTAAATAGTGTAGACTTTCCCACGTTAGGGAGTCCTACAATTCCACATTGTAAAGCCATAAGTTATATCTGTTTTTATTGTTTTTCAAAATTTTGTTGCTCCCCACCTCCCTATTATGTAGTTGAGGTGCGGCGGGGAGATTCTCAATATTAATCTGCCTGCGATACATTTACCAGCGCCTCGCGGTAGGCATTTAGAATCTGTGACTTGGCGATGAATCCCAGGTAGTGGTTCTCCTTATCTACCACCGGGAGCATCCATGTATTGCTCTGCTCGAAGCGTGGCATGATGCTCTGAATCATCTCATGCTCGAGAATCTTATCGGGTGGCTGAATCATGTAGTGCATAATCGACTTGCCCCACTTGTCGCGGTCAAACATGTCGTGACGCAGGTCATCAAGCTGCACAACGCCAAGAAGCTTACCTTCGTTATCTACCACAGGGAAGATGTTACGGCGAGCATTAGAGATGATATTTACAACATCTCCGAGTGTTATGGACTCTCTCAAACGTATAAAGTCTGTCTCCATAAGCTGGTCGAGGCGTAGGAATACAAATGCCGAAGAGTCCTTGTCGTGTGTGAGCAACTCTCCACGCATGCGAAGCTGCTTGGTGTAGATAGAGTCGCGGTCTAGACCATAGTTTACGGCAAACGAGATACACGACACAATCATAAGTGGAATGAACAGACCGTAGCCATTAGATAGCTCTGCGATAAGGAATATGGCCGTTAGCGGAGCCTTCATAACTCCCGACATCACACCCGCCATGCCTGCCAAGGTGAATGAGGTGATGGATATCTCCCAGCCAAATACCGCACGACAGATGACCGCTAGTGATGCTCCTGCAAAGGCACCCACAAAGAGCGAGGGTGCAAAGGTACCACCCACACCTCCTGCAGCATTTGTCGTAGCCATGGCTACAACCTTGAAGAGCATGATGGCGATAAGGTATATGATGAGGAACCAATCTGCATCACTAAAGGTGTAGAAGAGGGTGTTGTTAAATAGCTCCGAGGTCTCGCCATTCATCAGCGAGCTAAAGCTACCATGTCCCTCACCATAAAGTGGTGGGAAGATAAATATCAAGATGCCGAGTGATAGGCCAGCGTAGAGCCACTTACGCCACTGCTCGGTGATAGAGTTGTAGAAGCCTCCGACCTTGGAGTTTACCGAGGTGAAGTAGTATGCCATAACACCACAGAAGCATCCCAACAGCGCAAAGAGTGGGATTTGCACAACCTGAAACATGTCGCTCTCGGTGAGTGATACCGAGTATATAGGCGAGAATCCGTGCAACGACAGCGAGATGATTGTCGCGGTCATGGATGCCATGAGTAGAGGTATAATAGACTTGGATGTGATGTCGAGCATCAGAATCTCAAGTACGAATACCACACCCGTAATAGGGGCCTTAAAGACTGCGGCAACAGCGGCACCAGCACCACAACAAAGAAGCAGTGTGATGTTCTTGTAGTTTAGACGTGCCAGCTTGCCGATGTTTGAGCCTATGGCAGCTCCCGTAAGTACGATAGGTGCCTCGGGACCAACGGAACCACCAAAGCCGATAGTCGTAGCACCACCCACGATGGATGTCCAGCAGTTATGGCCCTTGATGCGCGAGTCGGTACGCGACATGGCATATAGCACACGTGTAACGCCCTCCGAGATTCCATCCTTTACGATATACTTCACAAAGAGTGTGGCAAGGATGATACCTATGGCAGGGTACACGAGGTAGAGCCACTGCGCCTGGTCGGCAGGAGTCCACGAAGTCAGAAGGTGGGTGATGGTGTGTAGAAGCGTATTGAAGATGAAGGCTCCCACACCAGCGCACAGACCAACGATGATGGCAAGGATGGCCATCGACTGTGTGTCCGACAGGCGGTTTGTTAGGGCTAGGTATACTTGGTATATACGCTCCTTGATATTTTGATTTATTTTTATCATCTGTAGGGTTGTAGTAAACGTTGAGAAACTTCTACAAGTTCAAATAACCTTTTGTGAATGCCCTCTCTGCATAGATTTATGACCTATACAGCTTATAGCAAGTGCGCTAATTAGGCGTTCTTGGCACGAAACTCCGCTGCCTGACGCTCTATAAGCTCGCGATCCTCAAAGTAGTTGATGCGCATAGCACGGCGTACATCACCTAGAGTCTCTGCAGCTGCGGCACGTGCCTCCTCCGAGCCACGGCGTAGAATCTCGTAAACCTCCTCGATATGCTGCTCGTAGTACTTTCTACGCTCACGGATAGGGGTCAATAGCTCCTCAAGCACTGCGATAAGCAACTTCTTGCACTTAACGTCACCGAGGCCACCACGGCGATAGTGATCCTTCAAAGCATCGAGGTTCTCATACTCTGGGAGGTATCTCTCGAAGTGTTCGGGACGTGAAAAGGCATCGAGATATGTGAATACGCAGTTGCCCTCCACCTTACCTGGGTCGGTAACCTTGAGGTGGTCAGGGTCGGTATACATGCTCATAACCTTTTTCTTGATATCCTCGGCACTATCCGAAAGGTATATGCAGTTGCCTAGGGATTTAGACATCTTTGCCTTGCCATCGATACCTGGAAGACGCAAGCATGCAGAGTTTGTAGGCAACATAATCTCTGGCTCAACAAGGGTCTCACCATATACGGAGTTAAACTTGTGTACTATCTCGCGAGTCTGCTCAATCATAGGCTCCTGGTCGGCACCTACAGGAACTGTTGTGGCTCTGAAGGCTGTGATGTCCGAAGCCTGTGAGATAGGGTATGTGAAGAAGCCTACGGGGGTACCCTTACGCTGCTGGTTCTCCTCGTCGTTGTTGTTCTCGGCAAAACCACGCATCTGAATCTCCGCCTTCACGGTAGGGTTACGCTGTAGGCGCTGCACGGTGACAAGATTCATGTAGTAGAACGCCAACTCTGTCAATTCCGTAACATACGACTGTATGAAGATGGTAGATTTGCTTGGGTCTATGCCACATGAGAGGTAGTCTAGTGCCACCTCAATAATGTTCTCACGAACCTTATCGGGATTATCAGCATTGTCGGTGAGTGCCTGGGCATCGGCAATCATGATAAATATTTTGTCGTAAAGTCCTGAATTTTGTAGCTCTACGCGGCGGCTCAATGAGCCTACGAAATGTCCTAGGTGGAGCTTGCCCGTTGGGCGGTCGCCAGTAAGTATAATCTTCTTTCCCATTGTAAAAGTGTTTTTTCGGTTGTTATTCCACGAGACACACTTATATAAATACGCTCGTAGGCGACAAAAATAAGAAAATTTTGGCAAATTTACTAAAGTAAAGTGGTGTTTATAGATTTTTTTTATAACTTTGCATTAACAGAGTGTGTAAAACTTATACTATTATGACAATAATCCAACTTGAATATCTCTTGGCTGTAGCTAATTGTGGTAGTTTTTCGATGGCTGCAGAGCATTGTTTTGTCACCCAGCCATCGCTGTCTATGCAGATTAAGGCTCTTGAGGATGAGCTTGGCGTGGTACTTCTCGACCGTACCAAGAAACCTATCATTCCTATTGCTGTGGGAGAGGTGGTTTTGGAGAATGCACGCCAGGCGTTGCGCTCCTATAACTACATCCGTGAGTCGGTTGCGGAGATGCGTGGTGAGACTGCGGGAAAGATGCGTCTGGGAGTCATTCCAACCATCGCACCATACCTCCTTCATAAGTTTATCCCTACCTTCATAAAGGAGTATCCAAAGGTGGAGTTGGAGATTCACGAGATGGTCACTGCAGATATAATCGAGGCCCTTAAAACTGACCGTATAGATGCGGCTCTTGTAGCCTCGGGAACGTGTGGTGATGGTATCACCGAACACGATCTTTTTAGTGATCATTTTTACGCCTATGTGTCGCCCTCACATTCACTCTTTGAGCGTTCGAATATTCGTATAGAAGATATTGATTTTAAAGACCTTATACTGTTGAGTAGGGGTAACTGTATGCGTGACCAGATATTTGAATTGTGTCAGGCCGCACACGAGATTCCATCCCATTTTTACTTTGAATCTGGCTCGCTCGATACGCTGATGAGAATGGTCGATTGTACCTCGTGTATGACCATTATTCCAGAGATGGCATTGGAGTTTATTCCGCTCTCTCGCCGCAACCGTGTGAAGACTATTGCCAAGGGTGCTACATCGCGCCGTGTGGCCTTGGCGGTGAGTAGAACGTACGTTAAGTTGTCCATAGTCGAGGCGTTGTGTGAGACCATCATGAAGTGTGTGAAGCAGGATCCTGTATAGTTGAATTTGGTTAATATTGGGCCTATTTGAAGTAGTCCCTACACTGTCGTTTCAATATTTAGTTGCTCCTTAAAAAATTAATCATCCTTGGGCGTTTGTCTCGAGGATGATTATTTCTATTGCTATTTATTTCTTTTTTTGTGAATTTTTACTATCTTTGCGAAGATATTGTATAACGTAGTACGCTACGCGCGTGTATAAGTGTTTGGCTGTCGGCGTTATTTAGGAGTGAAACAAACGATAAAAACTTTGATTATAAGAGAATTATTATGGAAAATTTTGAGAAATTGGTTGATACGATAGTTGAGGCTATGGATGATAAGAAGGGACAGGGAATCGTATCTCTAGATCTTTCGGGTTTTGATGGTGCAATATGTTCACATTTTGTGGTGTGCCATGCCGACTCTACAACGCAGGTGGATGCCATCTCACAGAGTATCGAGGATAAGGTTTTTGAGGTTATGGGCGAGTGGCCAGTGCGTGTTGAGGGTCGTCAGAACTCATTCTGGGTGGCTATGGACTATTCGGATGTTATTGTACATATCTTCCAGACAGAGCTTCGCGACTTCTATCGCCTCGAGGAGCTTTGGGCAGATGCACCTATGAAGCGTTATGAGTTTGGCGATTAGGACGATTGTGTGTGAGTAAATGGATGTGAGAAAATAATTTATTATGAGCAGTAAGAAGAGGCCCATGCAACCACGTTTTAACTTTATGTGGTTTTGGGCATTGGTGATAGTTGTGATTATCGGCTTCTCTCTGTTTGGCGAGTCTGAGCCACGCCCAATCGATGGAGATTGGAACATGGTAGATGAGCTTGTTGAGAAGGGGTATGTTGAGCGTATCGAGGTTAAGGATAGGGAGATTGCTAGTTTGTATCTGCATCCTGAAGCTTCGGAGCTTTTGGCAAACAGCGATGAGCGTTTTAAGAGTGTTCCACAGTCGGGTGCGCAGGTAGTATATAATACGGGTGGCGATGTGCAGTATTTCGCCGAGCGCATAGCAAATGCCGAGGCTGTGGCAAAGGAGGCTAATCCCGATGCCGAGGCGGTGATTGTTAAGTATAGCCGCTCGGAGAAGGGCTGGGGAAGCTACATTATAGAGTTTTTTCCATGGATTCTCATAATCTTGGTGTGGGTGTTAATCATGCGCTCTTTGGCACGTAATGCTGGAGGTGGCGGCGGTGGCAACATTATGAATGTTGGCAAGGCGCGTGCGCAGATGAACGACAAGAATGCCAAGGAGCGTGTTACGTTTAAGGATGTGGCAGGCTTGGAGGAGGCCAAGATAGAGATTATGGAGATTGTCGATTTTCTCAAGAAGGCTGATAAGTATCGCGCCTTGGGAGCAAAGATTCCAAAGGGAGCGTTGCTTGCAGGCCCTCCAGGAACGGGTAAGACATTGCTTGCAAAGGCTGTCGCTGGTGAGGCAAATGTGCCATTTCTCTCTATCTCGGGTTCCGACTTTGTGGAGATGTTTGTAGGTGTTGGTGCTTCGCGTGTTCGTGACCTCTTTGAGCAGGCAAAGAAGGTGGCACCATGTATCGTCTTTATTGATGAGATTGATGCTATCGGCCGCGCTCGAGGTAAGAACTCTGGCTTCTCGGGAAATGACGAGCGTGAGAATACCCTTAACCAGCTGCTTACCGAGATGGATGGCTTCCAGACCAATGCAGGTGTTATTGTCCTTGCCGCTACCAACCGTGTAGATATCCTCGATAAGGCGTTGATGCGTGCAGGACGTTTCGACCGTCAAATTGAGGTAGGTCTTCCCGATGTTAAGGAGCGTAAGGAGATTTTTGAGGTACACCTCCGCAAGTTGAAACTCGATGATAAGCTAGATAGAGAGTTCCTAGCAAAGCAGACTCCAGGTTTTGCAGGTGCAGATATTGCAAACGTATGTAACGAGGCAGCCCTCATTGCTGCACGTCATGATAAGAGTGTTGTTACACAGGAGGATTTCCTAGCAGCTATAGACCGCATCGTGGGTGGCTTGGAGCGTAGAAATATGCCTATGACAGCTACGGAGCGCCGCTCTACGGCAATCCACGAGTCGGGACATGCTACGGTGATGTGGCGCTTGCAGCATTGTGACCCTGTGTTGAAGGTTACGATTATCCCTCGTGGCCGCTCGTTAGGTGCTACATGGTATCTCCCCGAGGAGCGTGTAAATCACAATGTAGAGCATTTTAGCCATAAGCTAGCTGGCTTGGTGGCAGGACGTGTTGCAGAGCAGATGCTTATGGGTGTCACCTCCACAGGCGCGTTGAACGACTTGGAGCGTACCACGAAGACCGCCTATGCTATGGTGGCATACTATGGTATGAGCGAGAAGGTGGGTAACGTGAGCTTCTATGACGCTACAGGACAGCGTGATGCCTTCACAAAGCCATTCTCGGAGCATACGGCAGAGGTTATCGATGCCGAGGTGCGTAGAGTTGTGGATGAGGCTGTAGCTTTGGCGCAGGAGATTGTTGCTGCGGAGCGCGAAAATATAGAGCGCATGGCAGATATGCTTTTGGAGAAGGAGACAATCTTTGCAGAGGATATCGCAACCATCCTAGGCCGTGCAGCACAGCAGCCTATCGAGGAGAGTGCGGAGCCTGTTGTAGAGGAGTCTGTAGAGGATAATATCGAGAGTAAGGAGAATTAAAACGGGTCAGCTATGAGTGACAAGATGCAAAATTTATTAGTTCGTACCGCAAGTGGTGTGGTGTTGTTAGGCGTTGTCTTGGCGGCGGCCTTCACAGGGTATTGTGGCTTTAGTGCATTGTTGATGCTAATAACCATCGTTGGCGTATGGGAGTTTTATCAACTAGCCTTGGCGAAGTGTGTCGTGCCTCAACGCTGCATGGGCTTGATTGCCTCGTTGTTGCTCTTTGGTGCATCATACTGCGCCTTGGAGAGTGTCGTAGGGGGTAGTGGTGTCGGAATGTTAGGCTTTGCCCTTGCGCTTCTGCTAGTAACTGTCATAGCTCTTATTTTCTTTGTTGAGGTATTTCGTAATAAGGAGAATCCACTGCTAAATATTGCCACTACGATTATGGGTGTCGCCTATGTCGCACTCCCTATGTCGCTTATGCTCTTCATCCCCGAGTTACTCTCTCCAGGGACGTGGAACCCTTGGATATTCCTCTTCTACCTATTCTTGGTGTGGGGTAACGATGTCTTTGCATATTTGGTAGGTATCTCCATAGGACGTCATAAGATGTCACCACGCCTCTCACCCAAGAAGTCGTGGGAGGGATTCTTTGGTGGCATCCTTGGCTCGTTGGCCATGGGAGCCTTTGGCGCCTTTGTTGTGGAGGGTAGCTACATCATGTGGATAGGTCTGGCATTTGTGGTGTCGCTGTCGAGTGTCCTTGGTGACTTGGTGGAGTCTATGTTTAAGCGTGACGCAGGTGTTAAGGACTCTGGAAACTTTATCCCTGGTCATGGCGGTATGCTCGATCGCTTCGATGCCTTCATTCTCTCGGCACCTATGGCGTTCCTATATCTGCTAATAATCTACCTTATTGAACTTATTTAAGAGTATTAACCTAAAACTATACCTAATTATGAAGATTAACAAAGAGGGATACATCATCATTGGTATCACAGGTCTTATTTGCCTAGGCATCTGGCTGTTGATATACTTCCTTATTGATACCCCATCAGCCTATCTATGGTTCATGGCTGGTTTCCTTATGATTTTTTGGTTCTTCGTTGCTGCCTTTTTCCGCGAGCCACGCCGCGTGCAGATTCACGATGACGAGCTTATCTTCTCGCCCTGTGATGGCCGTGTTGTAGTTACGGAGGTTGTCAAGGCCGATGAGTACCTCGAGGGAGAGATGATGCAGATATCTATCTTTATGTCTGTTACGAATGTTCATGTGAATTGGACTCCTGTGGCTGGTGAGGTGGAGTACTTCAAGCATCACCACGGTCGCTTCCTCGTGGCATGGCATCCAAAGTCATCAACGGAGAATGAGCGCACCACCACAGTTATCCGCCTTAAGAATGGCTGTAAGGTTCTCATGCGTCAGATAGCAGGTTTCGTGGCACGCCGTATTGTGAACTATGTAGAGCCGGGTGATGTGTTGGAGCAGAATAGCGTGCTTGGCTTCATCAAGTTTGGCTCACGCATCGACCTCCTTATTCCAAAGGATGCAGAGTTGTATGTGGAGATTGGTGACCCTGTCATCGGCTCGCAGACACCTATCGCACGCATCAAGCGCAAGTAATTGATAACGAGATGACCACCGAGAAGATATTGAAGGGGCTTGTGACACTAGCTATTATCGCTGTGGTGTCATTGTCGATATGGTATTTATCAAATATCGTATTGTATATCATTGCCTCTGTTGTGCTATCCTTGGTGGGGCGTCCTCTTGTTGTGCGCATCTCAAAAATAAAGATTGCGGGACATAATATATCACTCTCCATAGCCTCGGCACTCACACTTATTATTATGTGGGTGGTCTTTGGAGGGTTGTTGTCGCTCTTCATACCATTGCTTTTCAATAAGATTAACACCCTTGCGGTGATGGATTGGGATGGCGTGACGGCGGCTATCGAGAACTCGTTAGTAAGTGTGCAGCAGTTCCTTGAGCGTACCTTCTCTGTAAGGTTTACGGGTATAGGCTCGGAGTTTAAGAAGTTTGTCTTGGGCCTTGTCGATGTAAACTACATTCAGACATTCTCAAGCATTGTCGCCGTTATTAAGAACTTTGGCATCGCCTTCTTCTCGATATCGTTCATCACCTTCTACTTTATGAAGGATGACGGGTTGTTTTATCGTCTTGTGACCCTCTTCTTCCCCGACCGTTATCGCAAAAATGTGTGTAACGCCTTGGACTCTATCACCACACTTCTATCGCGCTACTTTGGTGGCCTTATGGTGGAGAGTCTTGTGCTTATGGTTGTCATTTCGTTGGTGTTGCTCCTCTTTGGCATGCACTCTAGCGATGCCCTCATCGTAGGCCTCATCATAGGTATTTTCAATGTCATACCCTATGCTGGCCCTGTTATAGGTAGCTTCCTGGCGTTGTGCATAGCCGTTATCTCGCCTATAGATGGCGATGTGCTGTATACCGTTGTGGTGCTTTGCTCAACCATAGCTACGGTGAAGGTTGTAGATGACTTTATCATTCAGCCTACCATATACTCTGACCGCGTGCAGGCGCATCCGTTGGAGATATTCCTATGTATACTTATAGCAGGCTCTGTCGCTGGTGTGTGGGGTATGTTGCTAGCCATACCGCTATATACCGTTTTGAGAGTCTTTGCTCGTGAGTTCTTCTCGGAGTATAGCCTGGTCAGAAAACTAACTAGTCAAATGACCGAATAGATGATAGTAGAGATTGTTGCGGAGGTTATACATGGCCGTAAGATAGGTCGTGCGTTGGGCTATCCCACGGCAAATATGAGCCTCGAAGGTTATGAAGATGTGGAGCGTGGCGTATATCGCTCCGAGGTAGATATTGATGGAACGTGTTATCGTGCTATGTCAAATGTCGGTATCCGACCCTCGGTAGGAGGTAAGGAGCTACTTCTCGAGACGCACGTCATAGGGTATAGTGGCGACCTTTATGGTCGCAGGTTATCAGTGCGCCTTGTGGAGAAGATACGCGATGAGAAGCGCTTTGCATCTATCGGCGACCTTAAGGAGCAGCTTATGCGCGACTACGACTCAATCATCCACTCCCACTAACCACTTCGGCCACTCGGTTGCCCCAACGCTTATAACCACTTCGGCCACTCTGGCCTATAGGCTTTTCTCCTCGCCCCACGCCTTATGTCTTATGCTGATGCCTGCGGCCTCTACGATACGCTCCGAGAGGTTGCGACATAGCTCCTCGATGCTCTCTGGACGAAAGTAGAAGGAGGGGGAGGCTGGGATTATCATGGCTCCTGCCTCTGTGAGTGTGGTCATGTTACGCAGGTGGATAAGCGAGTAGGGTGCTTCGCGCACGGCAAGGATTAGCCTACGGCGCTCCTTGAGCATGACATCTGCGGCACGCTCTATAAGTGTGCTAGATATGCCACACGCCACACGTGCCACACAACCCATCGATGCAGGCACTATAATCATGCTATCCCACCCTGCGGAGCCACTAGCTACCGAGGCCCACATATCCCCATTGTCGTAACATCTGATGCGCTCATCGTGGGGTATTGCCACACCCTCGGCCGTGATAACATCTGGCGCGTGCTTGCTGTATATCAGAGCTATCTGCTCCACCTCGTGATGCTCAAGAAGTATCTCTAGCACCTGACGTGCATATATGGCACCACTAGCTCCTGTTATGGCAACAATAACCCTCATATTATAGCTCTAAAATCTTACACGTTAGCCCCATCTCGCGAGCATGGCGTAGCAGAGCTGGGAGTACATAACTAGTATTCTTAAACGACTTTTCGCTGTCGTGAAGCGAGATTATATCTCCGCCACGAAGCCCACGTATGGTGCCACGTAGGCACTTCTTGGGTGGTAGGTGACGGTTGTAGTCGCGCGACAGCACATTCCACATCACCACTTTATAGCGTTGTGCTATCTGTTGTAGCTGTGAGCGTGTGATACGTGCATATGGAGGACGAAACAGCTCGGTGTGAAGCATGTCTCCTGCGAGGTCTACATCCTCGAGATACTGCTCTGTGGTCATTGTCCACCCCTTCTGGTGCGAGTATGTGTGGTTGCCAATCTTATGTCCTCGGTCGAGAATCATCTGGTATAGGTCGGGGTATAGCTCCACGTTTTTGCCAAGCACGAAGAATGTAGCCTTGGCATCGTAGCGGTCTAGGGTTTGGAGTATCCACTCTGTGACACCTGGTGTTGGGCCATCGTCAAAGGTGAGGTATATACCCTCGGGGTCATCAATGCTCCACACCACGTTTGGAAACATCCACTTTAATATTTTTCCTGGTTTGATTCTCATATATGTAATGCTGATGTTGCAAAAGTAACTTTTTTTTTCGAAATCAAAAAATATCGCTACCTTTGTATAATACTATGAACGCTTTAGCGCGTTATTTGTTATATCAATACAAAATGTAATACTATGAAACGCTCTCTGATGTTTGCAGCCATGGTGGCATCGCTGCTTTTTGTTGCTTGTACCGTTAAGAATACCGCACCATCCAAGACTACCGCAGGAAATGCCTACGATGTTGTTGTTATATGTGCCGATGAGGCGTGGCATGGTGATTTGTCGTATGCTGTGTGTGACCTCTTGGAGGAGCCTCTCCCTGGCCTCACACGCCCCCAGGGCTACTTCAATATTGTGAAGCAGGTGTCGCCACAACGTGTGTCAGATATAGACCGTAAGTATCCCAATCTTTTGGTGTTAAGCATCAACCCTGCGGTTGGTGAGGCGAGCTACGCCACAGCCAAGAACCTCTACGCCCGTCCGCAGAGCGTGGTGACCATCACAGCACCTAGCGTTGCCGCTGCCGAGGCTTTTGTCCAAGATGCTACGTCTACGCTTCGCGAGGAGTTTGAGCGTGGCGAGAGAAACGCTAGCAACAGCTATTATGCGCAGCGCCCCGCGGATCAGCTTATGGAGGATTTCAAGAGCCATACGGGTATGGAGATGGTTATCCCTGCAGGCTTCTTCAAGGCCACAACACGTGAGGAGAGCCTATTGTGGTATATCCGCGATTACCCTTCGCGTGCGCAGTATATCTTTGCCTTTAAGACCCCTTGTGACACCACACTCCCCGAGGATATGCAGGCGCTCTCTGTCATGGGAGCCATCAACACCATGTTCTCTACAATCTCTAGTAAGGGTGCCGAGGGTTCGTATATGCGCATCAGCAGTGAGCCACAATCTATGTATATCACCCCCGATATCAACATCAATGGCCGCGAGTGGATGGAGATGCGTGGCTGGTGGGAGGTTGCCAATGACTTTATGGGAGGCCCTTTTGTAGGCTACGTCACTATTGATGATGCCACCTCCGAGGCCTTGGTAATCCTCTTTGGACTCTATGCCCCCGAGGATCCGCAGCGCAACCTTCTCAAGGAGTTGGAGCATCTTATCTATACAATAGAGTAGCGAATACTACCTCCTTATTTGTATAAGGCAAAAGGCTGACAGAGTTCTTAATCGACTTTTGGTCAGCCTCTTTTGTTAGGAATGGATATCTCACAAACACAATTAAATAAGTTGTTGTACACAAAACATAACATACTCTAGTAGTTATACACTCCTTATATTATTATAAATATATTACAATGTCCTTTGAGAGTGTTGTTCGTTTCGAAAATTCTTTTTAATTTTGTAGTGCTATTGCATAAATAGTGGACATATTGAAAGTGTTTTCGCAGTCCTTAATCGAAAATGTGGAAGTTTTCTTGGAAGAGGGCGAACGAATAGCACTCATTTCTTGTGTAGCTATGTGTGGCTATGCACCCTCTGTGCATACACACCATACTATCCGAGTGTGGGGCATTGTATCGTTTATTCTTCCATAGGTCTTTCCACAACCTTCGATTAAATAGGCGTAAATCATCTCCACACTTTCTTATTGATATAACCCACTGCATGAGGAGATGGAGCAGTAAAAATTTTTACCTTATGAAAAAGGTTTGTTTACTATTGGCAATCGTGGCAATGGGTGTTGTTGCGTGCCACAATGAGGAGTCAAAGGAGGTTAATACTCCAGTCGAGGAGAAGGAGGTTGATGCGCGTCTAAAATTTATGGATCAAATGTGTGCTTTGGGTCTTGAAGTAGATGATGAGCTGTTCCTATGGCATCTAGAGACCAAGGTATTCTACTATGGCAACGATAGCAAGGGTACTGCTTCGGGTTGCAGCTACGGTGATATAGGTATGTATGGATATAAGGATGGTGAGATGATATGGGACCTCTCAACAAGTAACTGGAAGCACAACAACCGTACATTGATAATGATGGAGGATGGCTATTGCCGCACTCACGGTATCTGGGGCTACTTCCCCGATGATGAGGATAACAGATTTCCAGAGTATGATTACGATGAGAAGGGGTATCGTAATCGCTACTGGCGCTACGATGCCGAGACAAATATGTTCTATACCAATATGTGGGGCACGGAGCCAGAGGATGATAGCTGCGCCGAGGTGCTGTATGTAGATGGCAAAATAGCAATCCTCAAGGGTCAGATTATGTATGAGCCTAATATTAGGAGTGCAGATTGGGGATACTTCTATGTTGATTTCAAGAAGTATGACCGCGAGGCGTATATGAACGAATACGACAAAGAGTTTACATCTTATTACGAGGATTAGCAACGATTAGATAGTGGGTACAACTCTTATTAATCCCTGCTCCACTGCTTGATGTGGGTGTTGTGATTTTAAGGTGCTTGCTCTAAATCTGTTGTAAGTGTTACAATATTTTATAAATGAGGCGTGTCCAAAAATTTTTGGACACGCCTCATTAATTTAGGCCCCTCGTTGTGATTAATTCTCCAATCCCTCGAGGATAAGCTTCTGGAGTCGCTCTGCAAGGGCTTGTGAGCCAAAAGCTTTAGACACCGCTTGGCCAGCGTTTGAGCCTGCAGAATAGAGGTGTGGGTCCTGAAGCAATGATATATTTAGGACATGCTTATTCGTGCGATTATTTACTATCTTACCTACGATATTTGCATAGTAAGAGATGATGCCGTATTTACCCGAACCATCGCTACGCATGGTTGTAGATGCTGCAAGCTCCACTACGTAATCGGCATCGTTAGCCTGCTCAACTATAGCACAGTTATTGGCTGTAAGCATGCTCTTCACCTTCTCCTTAACGCTTACTGCGACATGCTCATACTGCTTATGTTCGTGGTCGTTCCAGATGCACATAACGTATACTTTAGTACCTTGCTTAAGGTCGATGATTAGGCGCTCCACTCTCTCCATAAGTGTATTATACTGTGGTGAGTATGCCAACTCTGACTTTATGATTGCCGATAGTAGCGCTCTGTGTGATAGCGCCTTGAGGAGTTGCTCTTTAGCCTCTACGCAACGCTTATGTGCCTCAATCTTCTGTCCAGCATTTACGAAGTCATTAACAAGTATTAGGTCGCGCTCTACATTTGTGAAGATTGCCTCCTCCTGATTCTTGTAGTAGTTAGCTAGCTGCACACGTTTCACGCAGGCAAAGGCATATATCATCTGTTTCTGGCTGTCGTAGTGGCTCTTCACCTCTACGCCCACAGCCTCTGCGCTTGTTGTAGATCTTATCTCTTCGTTGAAGTTTGTAACTATAACCTCGCTGAACTGACCATTTTCTGTTACGCTCATGGCGCTATTCTTGAGGTTTGTGGTAGACTGCACGTTCACCTGAATCTGCTCTATAAGCTGGTTTCTCGCCGAGTCCTCAACTCTCTGTAGTGCTGTGATGAGCTTCTCGCCTGGTTGTAGCTGATCCATTGAGAATCCCGTATACCACTGCTCAAATGGGAAGTTCATGGAGCGAAATCCCTGGTTAAGCCACATAGGGTCAATCTCTTGTGCTGATACCCCCATTGGTAGAAGTGCCAATAGCGATAGAATGAATAGTCGTGTAAGCTTTGTCATAACTCTCTATTTAAGTTTCAGTAGTGATGCTATTTAGTAATTATTCTTGCAGTTGATGACGCATCTACTATGCTTGTAATGCGTTAGTTGTGTAAAGGTAGTAAAAAATATTAAAAAAGTGAAAGTTTCCACCGAAACTTTCACTTTTTATCTACGATATCTCTGTTGTACCATGTTATATTACGCCACGCACCCTATCATCAAAGGCCGTGAGAGCTGCTTTCGCACCTTCGCCCATGGCGATAATAATCTGCTTGTATGGCACCGAAGATACATCGCCCGCGGCATATACTCCCGCAATGTTGGTGCGGGAGTGTGCGTCAATTATAATCTCGCCGATGCGTGACTTCTCAAGCTCCTCGAAGGGTTTGCTGTTGGCACTCAAGCCTATCTGCACGAATACGCCATCTAGCTCTACAAGGCGCTCATTCTCTGTATTGCGGTCTTTGAGCTGCAACGCCGTAACCCTCTCGCCATTGCCCACAACCTTCATAGTCTCGGTAGATGTTAGAATCTCCACATTTGGCAGGCTTCGCGCCTTCTCCTGAAGTACCTGGTCAGCCTTTAGGCTATCCATAAACTCTATTACCGTAACATGTTTACAGATGCCTGCAAGGTCTATAGCCGCCTCGATGCCCGAGTTACCGCCACCAACCACGGCAACACTCTTTCCTGCGTAGAAAGGCCCGTCACAATGTGGGCAGAAGGCTACGCCACGACCTATATACTCTGCCTCACCCTCCACGTTTAGGCGTCTCCATCCTGCACCTGTGGCGATGATAACCGCTGGAGCGCTAAATATCTCACCTCCTGTCACCTTCACAAGCTTCTCTGTGCCATGTAGCTCTGTGGACTCTATTCGGCGATTCTCAAATAGCTCGATAGGGTAGTGTGTCAGGTGTGTGCGTAGGTTATCAGCAAGCTCGCTACCTGTGGTGTAGGGTATCGATATTAGGTTCTCAATGCCCACGGTCTCCTTCACCTGACCTCCTATACGCTCTGCCACCATTGCCACCTTTAGGCCCTTACGTGCCGAGTATATCGCTGCTGATGCTCCCGCAGGGCCACCACCTAGTACCACAACATCGAAGTTGTGCTTTTGTGGTGTGTCATCACCTCCTGCACTCTCTTCCACCGATGGATAGATAGCCTCGAGCTTCTCCAATAGCTCACCTAGCGAGCCTCTACCAACATGTATCATCTTCTCCTGCGTAAATACGCTAGGCACCGCCTGTACACCCTTTGCGTTTACCTCATCTTGGAAGAGCGCACCATCCACCATCTCGTGATGTATGTTTGGGTTTAGCAGCGCAAAGATGTTGAGCGTCTGCACCACATCAGGGCAGTTGGTACACGATAGCGATATATATGTTGTAAGGTGTATATCACCTCTCAATGCACGTACGCGGCGCGCTATACCCTCATCGGGGAGGTTCTTACCCTTGCCATCGGCGTTGAGGATAGCCAGAAGTAGTGATGTAAACTCATGACCATTGGGTATACCGCGGAAGGTGATGCCTGTTGCCTTGCCATCCTTTATGATGTCAAATGCGAGGGTGTTACCCTCCACCTCCTCCACCTCTAGGCTGATGCGCGAGGATGTTGTCGCAAAGTCTGTTAAGAACTCCTTAAGCTGGTTTGCCTCACTATGCTGTGGTGATATTCGTGCCGATAGCTTATACTCTGCCTCCAAGTTTCGGAATATCTCCGTTACTTGCTCTATTATTGCTCTCTCTAACATGGTGTCCTCTTTTATCTGGTTTTGTTTAGTGAGTGCCTAAAATTTCACTTTTAGGCACCCTGAATATCTGTTTTTAGATCTTACCTACTAGGTCGATGCTTGGCTTTAGTGTCTCTGCACCCTGCTTCCACTTTGCTGGGCAAACCTCACCAGGGTTGTTAGCTACGAAGATTGCTGCCTCCACCTTACGTACTAGCTCATCTGCGTTACGTCCGATGCTGTTATCCTGAATCTCCGCAACCTTAATCTGTCCCTCTGGGTTTACTAGGAATGTGCCACGGTATGCCATACCTGCCTCCTCGCACATAACTCCGAAGCCACGGCTCAACACTCCTGTAGGGTCTGCCAACATTGGGTAGTTAATCTTACGGATGCTCTCCGAAGCATCATGCCAAGCCTTGTGTACAAAGTGTGAGTCCGTACTTACCGAGTATACCTCTACACCCATGCCCTTCAACTTCTCATACTTCTCTGCGAGGTCTACCAACTCCGTAGGACAAACGAATGTGAAGTCTGCAGGGTAGAAGAAGAAAATCGCCCACTTGCCCTTTACATCCTCGCTCGATACTGTTGCGAAGTTGCCATTGTGGTAAGCCTGTACATTGAACTCTGGAAGCTGTGAATTGATAATTGATGTCATAATTGTAATTTTTTTATTAGTTAATATTATTTAATTTTATCTTATTATAAATTTACGTTATTATCTTTTAATTTTCTATAACTAAATCTTATCCTGGTGCAAAAGTAGTATAAATAAATTAAATGCAAATAATTTTATGCAAAATCTTTAATCATATATTCTTATACTGCTATAAGGGAAATATATATACCATATATTTTTAAATTATAAACTTCAGATACATAGTTATATATGCAATATTCGGGCCATTTCTTTGTTGTGATAAGGGGTTATCTACTGCCGCTAACTAATTTAGGGAATTTAGGGAATTTAGGGAGAATAGTGCGCATAGAGTAAGACCCCTCCCTAAACTCCTTAAACTCCCTAACTTCCCTAACAACGACAACGCCTTCTCCCACACAACCGACCCCCTCCCCATCTCCAACAAAAAAGAGAGCCGTAGCTCTCTCTAGTCTAGTTAAATTTTACTATTTGTCTCTTGCCGGCCTTGCACCTTACCGCATGTGTCGATAGGTCGGCGAGGCGTAGCGTAACGGTGCAATCTCTCTCGGCTGTGATTGCCACCTCTTCTGCCTTGCCCTCCTGCCAGCTACAATCTACGGTGATGCCACCTCGTGCGCAAAGACCCTTAAAAGATCCCGAAGACCAAGAGTCGGGGAGTGCGGGAAGGATATCTATGACGTTGTCGTGGCTCTGCAGAAGCATCTCCATCACGCCCGCTGCGCCACCAAGGTTGCCGTCAATCTGAAATGGTGGGTGAGAGCAGAAGAGGTTTGGGTATGTGCCACCATGCGTCTCTCCATCTACTATCGCTGGCTTAAGAAGCGAGCGTAGGAGTTTTTCGGCGCGGTTGCCATCTCCTATACGTGCCCAGAAGCATATCTTCCAAGCGCGTGACCACCCTGTGCCGTCATCACCACGAACATCGAGCGTATGGCGTGCAGCATCCATAAGTTCGGGTGTGGAGCGTGTGATTTGTGCTGCGGGGTATAGACCAAAGAGGTGTGACACGTGGCGGTGCTGTGGCTCTGCCTCGGCATACTCCTCCAGCCACTCCATGATGCGGTTGTCCGAGGCTATGCGTGTGGGTGCGAGAGCGCTGTTTGCCGCGCGAAGCTCCGCGACAAGAGCCTCGTCACACTGCAGAATCTCCGCCGCCTCAATCACTGCATTAAATATCTCACGGGTGATTTGGTTATCCATCGTAGATCCCATGCAGATATGTGTCACACGCCCCATGTCCCTATCCTCGGCATTTAGGAAGAAACCATTTTCGGGCGAGGTGGTGGGTGCTGTGACGAGGTATCCGCTTTTAGGCTCCTCAATAAGTATGGAGTGTAGGAACTGCGCCGCACCACGCATCAGTGGGTATACGCGCTCGAGGTACTCCCTGTCGAGGGTATAGAGGTAGTGTTCCCAGAGGTGTAGCGATATCCATGCGCCGCAGGTGTTTGTAGCACCCCACGAGGGGTCTTCCGAAGGGGCGGTGAAGCCCCAGGCATTTGCCAAGATATGTGCGCACCACCCTTCAGCATCGTAGAAGTGGCGTGCGGTGTGCCTACCCGAGTGGGCAAGCATCTCCACATATCGTGTTAGGGGTTCTATAAGCTCCTTGAGGTTTCCTACCTCCAGAGGCCAATGGTTCATCTGCTGGTTGATGTTAAGGTGCATGTCGCCATTCCAGGGTGTAGATATGCCATTTGCCCATATACCCTGTAGATTTGGTGGTAGTGTAGCGTTATAGGTGGATGAGATAAGCAGATAACGGCCATACTGCGCATACAGCGCCGCCAGCGAGATATCATCGCCACCCTGGGCATACTCCTCCAGACGGCGCTCGGTGGGTATATCTAGTCGCTGCGTGCCAAGCTCTATCTCTACACGGTCAAAAAGTTCCCTATATCGTGTGAGATGTTCGCTCTTTAGTACTTCGTACCCCTTATCTAGGATGTCGCTTATGGTGCTGTTTACTATCGTTATATGCTCCTTGGTGTTATATGTCGTGGCTGCTGTGAGGTATATAGTAAGCTCCGTGGCATCGCTTATGGTTAGGCTACTCTCGTTGTGGGTTACCGAGCCATCTGTGACACTCTTCAGATAGGTGTAGTACCTCACGCCCTCGCGCTCATTTCCACTAGGCAGGGTTCCTTGCAGCACCAAGCCCTCTCCATCCTCTGTCACCTCTATCGTTGCGCAACAAGGCCTTGAGAGTGTGATGGTGTAGTCTGTAGGCTCTGAAGCGGTGTAGCGTATCGCCGCTACATTATCGCTATAGGATGTGAAGTACTCTCTGTGGTGTACCGTGCCATTTGCTGTGAGGTGTGTTGTGGCTATGGCATCGCGCAGGTGTAGCTCCCTGCGATAATCCTCTATCGTAGCCCCTTTGGCAATGTCTGTGGTAATAAGAAGGTTGCCAAGCATCTGGTAGCAACCGTACTCTGGCGATGCGGAGCCACCACCCGAACATGTGAAGTGACGATACATAAGCTCCTCGGCGCGGCGGTTGTCACCCTGCATGAGAAGCTCGCGGATTGTGGGGAGCCACGCCAGCGCCTCCTTGTTATCGGTGTGCTGCACGCAGCCACTCCACATAGTCTCCTCGTTGAGGCCTATGTAGTCGGTGATAATACCTCCCGAGGGCATCATACCAAGACGGCCATTGCCCAAGGGTAGACACTCCTCCCATATCTTTGCAGGGCGGTCGTACCATAAGATAAGGTCATCATTGCTGCTCTGTTGCTCGTTGTGTGGTGTGCAACAGGTGAGCAATGATGCGAATATGATTAGTAGTAGGGGGCGCATAATACCATATCGTTATGTTATGATGTAAATATACACATAATTTCGCAATATAGAGAATAATAGACAAAAAAAGAGTGTCCAACTATCAATTGGACACTCTTCGTAATATAGATATTGTAATGTGATTACTTTGTAGTGATAGGACCTACGTAAGTACCCTTCCAGTTGGTGCCGTTCTCATCTACAACATCGAATGTAAACTTGTAGCCTGCAGCATCCTCCTCAACAACAAACTCGCCAGATACGAGCAATGTACCGTTGATCTTTGTTGATGAAATATCGCAGTAGTCACGTGTTGTTGTTAACTCCCACTCACCTACAGGATATGTGCCAACTGCAAGTGGATCGCTCTTCTTACCACCAAGCTTCATGAGGTAGATACCCATCTCAATACCTGATGACTTTGCCACGATGTACTTGGTGTCAGCCCACTGGCTGTAGATGTAGAACTCATCCCATGAAGTGATACCATCATCGCCAATCTTCTCATATACGAAGCCATCTACAGTGCCACGGTAGTTGAATGAGAAGATAGTGTTACCAACTGTAAATGTACCCTTGATAGTAGAGGTCTTGTTCTCAAGGTCGTTAGTTACCTCGACAGTACAGTCGCTGATATCCTGGGCATTACCGTTGTAGCGATATGTGCTGTATGAGTTGTTAGTTGATGTGTTTAGTGTGATACCGCCGTTAGCTACAGAGTACTCACCATCGGTGATATACATAGCGTTGTCTGCAGAAAGCTTAACGCTGATACGTGTATACATCTCACCCAAAATCTCATCCTTCTCGTACAGAATGATGTTCCATGCGTCAGCAGCAGTCGTCTTTGCCTCGAGCTGAGTGATGATGTAGTTAGAGTAGTTCATATCAGGATTTGCGTTTGCAGGAAGCTGGCTTACGTTGATCTCCTTTGTAACCTCGCCATAAGCAGTAACGATAGTTGTGCTACGCATACCAGACTCCTCGCTAGCAGCTACATCGAAGGTGATATTGCCATTAGCAACTGTAAGATTTGTAATCCACTCTGCCTCGCATGTTGCAGTAAGCTCAACACCCTCAACAGCGTTCTCTACGCTATAAGCGATGCTCTGTGCGCCACCCTCTGCAGCAACCTCGATAACTGTATTGTCAAGGTTGATAACAGGAGTTGGAGCTACATATGCAACCTGCTTGATAGTAACCTCGAAGCTGAGCTCACCATACTTTGCAGTAATCTTACCCTCGCGAGCCTCACCAGTGTTAGCAGCTACGGCGAAGATAATCTTCTCTGCCTGTGGGGTAACCTGTGAAATCCAGCTTACGTTAGCCTTTGCAGTAACATTAACACCCTGGATTGGGTTCTTCAACTCAAATGTGATAGTACCCATAGCCTCATTCTGGCCAAACTCCATAACCTCCTCTGATGTGAGTGTGAACTTTGGAGTCTTATCCTCTGGCTCCTCGGCCTTTGCAGCCTGCTTCACAGTAACATCGAAAGAGAGTGTGTCATAAGCAACTGTGATAGTAGTCTCACGAGCATCGCCCTCGTTAGCAGCAACTACGAATACTACGTTGTCACCAGCAGTAAGGTTAGAGATCCAATCTGCCTCGCAATTAGCAGTAAGCTCAACACCCTCTGTAGGATTTGTCAATGTGTAGGTGATGATACCATTGCCGCCATTAGCCTCAAATGACATCTCGGCCTCTGATGTGAGTGTCAATGCAGGGCTTGGAGTTGGATCTGGAGTAGGCTGTGGCTGTGGCTCTGCCTCATCCTTTGAACATGCTGCAAATACCATAGGAATTGCAAGCATCATGAATAAAAACTTTTTCATAATTCTTTAGGTTTATTGTGTTAGTTATATTTGTTGCAATTACTACTCTGTTACCTTCTCGGTGTATGTTCCGCTTATGCTACCCTCAATCTTGTTTCCAGCATCGTCACTAGAGCTGATGTTGATGCTAATAGCGTTGCCAGTAACCGTAATCTGTATAAGACCATCTGCAATAGGTGCCATGACATCACCCTTGATGCTGCCGTTGGTGAGCTTCGCATACCATGTACCCATCAAGCCCTTCTCGCTGATGTAGCCTGGAACATACTTATCTTCGTAACGCTCGTTAGTAGCACCAGTGAGCTTTGAGAAGATACCTGTAGGAGATTCGGCGCTTGATGTAAAGACCTCAAACATGAAGAGGTCGTTGTCCTTAACAGCCTCGATGTACCATGCCTGTACGCCAAAACCCAAGATATCACCAAAGTTTGTGGCAGTGACATTTGCACCCTCAAATGCAAATGTGAAATCCTCGGTGAAGGTAGATGTGATGTAGTCAGAGTCTACGTTGAGATCACCCTCATACAATACGCGGTGTACCTCGCCATTATCCATCTCGATAATAGCCTCAAACATATTGTCTTTTACCGTTACAGTGGCACTTGTGAAGCTTGCAGAGTTCTTGTAGCCACCCTTCTCATCCATCACTGCATACCAGCTAGCATCATCGGTGAATGTAGCGTCACCCATGCTATTTGTAGCATCGAAGGTATATGTGCCGTTAGGGAGAATAGGGTATTCGTTGTCGCCAGCTACCTTCGAGTAGAAGTCGAAGAAGTAGTATGTACCATTTGCCTTTGGCTCACCATTGATGGTTGCACCAATGTCCGAGATGATAACATAGTAGTTGTAGGTGGTACTTGCCGAATTGCCAAAGTAGATACCCTCAAAGCGGTTAGCATCAAACTCTACATCATACTCGCCAGCGCTAGAACCCTTCTGCTTAACGGTGATAGTAGCATCCTTGGCAGATGAGTACTTGATAGTAACTTTTGCATCACGAGGCTCACCATCGTTAGCCTCCGCGGTGATGATAACCTTCTCGTTGAAGTCAATAACAGCATCAAGCCACTCTACATTTGTCTCGGCAGTAACCTTGCCACCTGTAGGATTCTCAATAGTGATGAGTACGCTCTGCTCGCCACCCTTCTTGCCAAACTCCACAAAGTCTGTTGAGAGCTTGATAGCTGATGTAGCGGCAGTAGTCCCCTCTGCTTTATCACCCTTGTCACATGCAGTGAGTGATACAGCGATAAGTGCTAAAATTGCAAAAAACTTCTTCATATCCTGTGTTTGTATATTAAAATATTCCCAAAAGATGCGACAAATATACAATAAATAACGCAATGTCACACAATAAAAGCGAATAAGTTTAGGAAATATTATCCATTATAGGTGTATTTCTCTTTAGTAATGTGCAAAGTAATTATGGTAATGGGGCGTTGTGCAGATGATGTTCTACTCCTGGCTGTCAAATGTGAAGCCCTCGACAACTCCTCTCCAGTCGATATTTAGGCGAACGCCATACTCCGACTCTATATATCCCACGATAGATGATGTGCCATCCTCGTTGTGTGTGAGGGTTATCTCTGCAGCTGCAAGATATGCGCCCTCTCCAGTCGCCACGTTAGCTATGAAGTTAGACCATGAGGTTATTGTGCTGTCAGCATAGCTATACTCTCCTGCCGAGAGATAGTTGTCATTGGGAGCAATCTTATCCATCATGTCGAGTGAATGATACTGGGTGTCGTTGATGTATAGCTGTAGCTCGAAATTTCCACGCTCCCAGCCACCCTCGCGGTAAGAACATACTCTCACCGGCTCAAACTCCTCCTGCTCAACACCCCCCGTAGAGTCCATATCAATCACACTACCTGTATATGTGAAGTGGTAGAGCTTGTCGCTCTCATCCACTAGTAGGATGTCGAAGCTATAGATCTCCTCATCCACCTCTACAACTACTTCACCCTCGGTAAATGGATACTCTGCATCTTGGTCGTATAGGTACATCGCAGCCTCCGCAATGGCGTTGTATGTTCCACTCTGTAGAATATTATCACCCTCGATGCCTGTAACGATAAATCCTAGCTCAACATTCTCGGAATCATCAACAAATAGTAGCGCAAACTCATGCTCTGCAATACCTAGCTCCTCGCTAGGGATACGTGCTGCGGCAGCTAGTATCATATCTACCTCATAGTTTGGCTCCTCGGCCTTTGCAGCCTGCTTCACAGCAACATCGAAGGAGAGTGTGTCATAAGCAACTGCGATAGTAGTCTCTCGAGCATCGCCCTCGTTAGCAGCAACTACGAATGCTACGTTGTCACCAGTAGTAAGGTTAGAGATCCAATCTGCCTCGCATGTGGCAGTAAGCTTAACACCCTCTATAGGATTTGTTAGTGTGTAGGTGATGATACCATTGCCGCCATTAGCCTCAAATGACATCTCGGCCTCTGATGTGAGTGTCAATGTAGGTTTTGGGGTTGGGTCAGGAGTAGGCTGTGGCTGTGGCTTTGCCTCATCCTTTGAGCATGCCGAAACGATAAATGGCAAGCATAATAACAAATATAATAATCTCTTCATAGTTAGAATTATATGTATATATTAATTACCGTTAATGCAAGTGTGGCGATGGAAGCTGGAAGATGCGCTCTTCAAGTAAAAGTAGTTGCCACCTAATAAAGAGGGTCTGCACAACATTTGTTGGACAGACCCTCTCTAATATTTATGAGCAGATTAGCGAATAGCCATGCTCTTCATGCCGTTATTTAGCTTCAATGTTGCCTTTGACATGTTTGCAACCTTTGAGCTTGTCTCTGGAAGTGGAGTTGCAGTAACAGTACCAGTTACAGAGTTGTTCTGGTCGTCAAGACAGTCGAAAGTAAATGTTGCCTGACCGTTGTCGTTAAGCTCGATAGAGATCTCACCATCGTAAAGAGGTGCGTAAACATCTGAAAGATAACCATCCTCAAGAATTGCATACCAGCAACCTGCCAAGTATCCATCCTCGGTTACGTAGCCAGGAACGTATGTCATCAAGTAGTTAGTATCGTCTACCAAGCATGAGTAAGAACCTGACCAATCATCGTTTGCAGGGTTAGAGATAAGGTCAAGTAAGATATATTCGCCGCTCATTGTCTCAGCATTCTCGTAGATAACTACCACCCAGTTGTCAGAGTCAGCAGTGTAGTAGTCGCCATAGTACTCTACAGCATAAGTGTAGTCAGTAGCATCAAGAACGATATCACCTGCTGAACCACCCTCATCATCCTTTACAGGAGCTAGTGCAAGGCTACCCTCGTATACAACAGAAACCTCCTCGCCAGACTCAAGAACAAGCTCTGCAACAAGCTTACCATCTGTAACAGTCACTGTAGCATCTGTATAAACATACCAATTAGCAGGGGCTGCTGTGCCGTCAGTCTCAAAACCGTAGGTGTATGAGTAGCCGATTGTGCCAGCCTCACCGCTATCATAGATATCCAACTCATAGACGCCGTTAGGAATAGAGTAATCAGCATTTACAGAGTCTGCATAGATGTCGAAGTAGAAATATGCTGCGTTAGCAGAAAGACCTGTCTCGGTGCCATCCCATTCAACAGAAGAGAGAGCAAAGAAGTAGTTGTGAGCCTCAATCTCCATCTGCTCTGGAGTATAGTAACTACCCTGGATGTAATTTAGCTCAATAACGTTACCTGGCTCTGGTTCTGGTTCTGCCTCTGCCTTTGCCTGCTTGATAGCAACCTCAAAACTCAACTGGCCCCACGTTGCTGTGATCTTACTCTCACGAGCATCACCCTCGTTAGCAGCAACTACGAATGTAATATTTTCGCCAACAGTAATATCTGAAACCCAATTTGCAGGGCAAGATGCTGTAACCTCTACTTCATCAGTAGCGTTTGTCAAAGTATAGGTGATAACACCATTACCGCCCTCTGCATCAAACTGCATTACAGCCTCAGATGTAAGAGTAAATACTGGCTTTGGCTCTGGCTTTGGTTCTGGCTTTGGCTCTGTCTCTTTCTCCGAACATGCTGCGAATGCCAATGGCAAGCACAACAACAAATAGAATAACTTTTTCATAGCTTTAGAATTTAATATTAGTTTATAGTTTTTCGGTTTTGGTTTTACAAATATAATGAAAATAATTAAGAAACCAATAAAAATGAAAAAAAAAGCGAATGATTTACCATCCGCTTTTGCAATTTCTGTGCTATAATTAGTAGCGAGCATCAATAATCGTTGCCTCGCCATTGAATCTTACACGATGCTCTACGCCCTCGATGAAGCACTCAAACGTTGCGCCCTCGGCATCTACAACCAATGTGGCATTATCGTATAGATAAGGGTCGTATGACTCGCCATTTTCGTTAGTCTCGCGGTATCCCGAATACTCCCAGCTCATGGTCCATAGGCGATTCTCCGAATCTGTATTTAGGGTATAAGTGCCGTGAGGAAGCTTTATCTCGCCACCATCGGGACCTTCATAGAGTGGGCCATATAGGTCAAGACAGTAGTATTTAGAGTTAGGCTTGTCGTAGCCCTTATCATTAAAACCATTATCCGAGAGGTGTAGATAGTAGTTACCCATGCCAGGGCTGTATACGCTACCATAGTACTCACCGCCAAAGAACGAAGCCTTGAGAGCCGCCTCGTTTTTCGAGAGCTGCTTTACTATCACCTGCACATGGTCGTCACCATAAGAGATAAGAATAGGTGCGATGCGTGCCTCCTCTGTTTCGTTTACCGGAATGTAGAAGGTGATGGTGTCACCCACAGTGAGGTCTGTAATCCATGAGGCTTTGCAGCTTGTGGTAGGTTTAGCACCCACTGAAGCACCCTCCAAGGTGTAAGTAATCTCGAAGGAGCCGCCCTCGTGAGTAACCTCCATGGTCTCGCCCGATGTGATTGTAAGTGTTGCCGACTCTGTCTCGTTGCTCTTGCCACTCTCGGAGTTGTCAGCTTTGTCACATGCTGCAAAGCCGAGTGAAAGAGCTGCTAAAAGGTAGATAAATTTTTTCATTGATACTTATTTTAAATTATTGTTTATTGCCATCTATAATTCCTCGCGATATGTTCCACCTCATCTTCAAGAGCTGTAGTGCCTGCGAGGGGCGATGTGCGAGGCATAGAAGAAGCGTAGCACACCACTTTGCAACCTCTCCTACATACAAGCGCACTATGCGGTGGCGGAGCGCGGCACGTCTATATTGGCTAATGCCGATGTTGTAGGCTAGGCGCTCTAGATATGTGTCGGAGAGCTTCTCCTGTGGGATAATGTGGTACATCACGGCACGAGGCACGTAGTAGCACCTCATCCCTGCACTCTGCATACGCTCAAAGAGGTCGCTCTCCTCACCTCCAATAAGTCTCTTTCCGGTGCGTCCTAGCGATGTATTAAATAGACCGATAGTGGTAAATACCTTGCGGCGCATGGCCATATTTCCACCTCCGGGGATTCTTCCCTTGGGAAATAGGCGAATCTCCTTGCCAAAATCCATGGGGTTGGCTATAGGCTGTTCGGTATATCGCGACATCCACGTAGGTCGCCCCGTGGGATACTCGGCAATAATCCTACCTCCCGCAGCCATAGCATCGCCATAGTTGTCGAATAACTCAATATATGCCTCCACAAACTCTGCGACTATGCGCTCGTCATCATCTATGAATGCCACGATGTCGCCATGCGCCCTCTCCACGCCAGCATTGCGTGCCGCAGAGAGACCCTGTATAGGCTCATGTACATACTCTATGTTGAGGTGCGAATAGCTCTCTTTGAAGGCTGTGACACGTTGTCGAGTGTCATCTTTTGAGTTATTATCCACCACGATACACTCCCAAAGTGCGCTGTCGGCACTCTGCTCTGCTACCGATGAGAGCGTAACCATAAGTTGCTCGGCACGGTTGTAGGTGGCTATAATCAGCGAGAGTCGTATCATGAAAATCCGTAGTATAGTAATGTGACGCCAAAGATAAGAAAATTTTTTATACGGTGTATAATGTTAGGATTATTTACTATCTTTGCTGTATCAATTCTAACAAAATAACCGCAAATGAAACTATTAAAACTTTTTGCAATACTATTGAGTGTGACTCTATGTGTTGTAGCATGTAAGAAGGATGTGGATACAACGCCTGTTGCAGCCACTCCAGTTATTAAACTAGCCACCACCGAGGTAAATATCGAGGCTGATAAGGAGTCGGTGGAGTTGGAGTATACGGTTGAGAATCGTAAGGCAGATGTTCTCCTTACGGTCACAACATCCACAGAGTGGGTTACTCCCGTTGTTGAGAGTAATACTATGCTTAAGCTACGTGTAAAGCGCAACTTCACGGAGGAGGTGCGTAGTGGTGAGGTGGTGCTTCACTACGAGGGTGCCGAGGATGTGGCTATTGCCATTACACAGGAGTTTGTCACAGGCTCTCCAGATACCCCTATAGAGCTTATCGTGAAGGATTATGATGCCACTACAATCACCGTGGATATCCTCACTGCTGACCCTACACTCACCTGGATTCCTATGGTGACATATAAGAACTACTGGGAGCAGATGAGCGAGCAGGAGATTTTTGAGTCAGACCTAGAGTATTTTAATTATCTTGCAGATAATGCCGAGATGAGCCTTGAGGAGTTCCTCACCGAGTTGGTGGGTACAGGTTCCGAGGGTGATATTCGCATCTCGCAGCTGTCGCCATCTACGGAGTATGTAGTATATGTATATGGTATCTCTATGGCTGGTGAGCGAACAACAGCTATCGTATCTCAGGAGGTTACTACAGAGGCTCCATGGGAGGGAGATATCACCTTTGAGTTTGATGTTAAGGTGAATGATTTTGTGATGGAGTACACCGTGATACCATCACACACCGGCGTAAATTATTATGCCAATGTTGCTAGCCAGCAGGAGATTGATGCCTGGATGCAGAGATATAACACCACAGACCTCAAAGAGGCTATACAGAAGGGTGGTATAGATGCAAATATAGAACTTTACAAGGATTGGGGCTTTATCTCCGATCGCACAGACTACTTTGATATCAACAATGTGTCGGATATCATGGATGATGGTTGGCTAAACTGCAACGCCTCTACAACATACTACATCTATGCCGTTAAGTGGAACGACAACTGCGATATCACTGGCGAGGTGGGATATACAACCTACACTACGCCATCTGTGGAGCCTTCAACAAATCAGCTAACCCTAGAGCTTCAGAATATCACACAGTCGTCAGTGGATGTAAAGATTACAACTACGACTTTAGACCCTTATGTAGTTCTCCCTCTTCAGAAGAGTGTTGCCGAGGGTTTGTCTGATAGCGAACTCTTTGAGATGATACTCTCGGAGTATGACTACATCATCAGCGAGTATACCTATGAAGGTGATATAACCAATACTTATGGCCGTATGCGTCCCGATAGCGAGTATACTATTGTGGGCTTTGGCTACAAGGCTGGTGTATTGACCACGGGTAAGATGTGGCGTGAGACATTCCGTACGCAGGCCTCTGGTGATGCCAAGGATTGTACCTTCGAGATGAATGTTGTGCCATCTACCGACAGCGCATGGGTAGAGATTATACCATCGGATAAGGGCCTTTCATACCACTGGATGTTCTATCCTGCGAGCTATGACTCTGCACAGGCACAGAACTACATCAAGAATGTGGTTATTAAGCGTCACTATGGCGATGACTATGCAGCCTTTGCTTCATGGGAGCTTACACAGGGCGATGTGGTAGATACTGTGAGCGACCTAACTCCCGACACAGAGTATAAGCTTGGTGTGGTGATTATGAACCCTGATGAGTTTGAGTTCCTCACCGATGTATACTTCACCGAGGTATTCCGCACCGAGGCTGTGCAGTATGCCGATATAACTATCACCGTGGAGTTTGACAAGTACTTCGATGTAGATGAACTTATCGCCGCAGGCTATGAGGGCTACTCGCTTTATGAGGGCAATGCTATGGTACCTCTCAAGGTGCATATCGAGGGCGATGCCACAGCCTTCTTCTACGACTTCTATGGTAACGACCTCTCTGATACAGAGATGTTCCCCGATGATATCTTCTACGAGCCATTGCAGGATGGCGCACCATACGAGGAGGCTAGCTTCTTCCTACCTTTCGACAAGACTATGACCTTGGTAGCTGTAGCCTACGATGAGATGTATTGCCCTAGCCGCCTCTACCGCGAGGTTGTCACCCTCACCAAGGATGGCTGTGCTACGGTTGAGGAGTTTGAGGCTATGCAGTCAGGCGCTACACGTGGCGTGGTGCCAGCTAGCGTAGTCTTCAAGAGTGAGGTTAAGGATATCAAGACTAGTAATCGAGTAGCGCGATAAGCGTGCTACAAAGAGAGTGAATAAAAAGTGTATTTTGTCGTTCTTTGTTGATATAACAGCGCATCTACTTCCGCTAACGAATTATCTCATCAATGGGCAGTACACCTAAGTACAGCCCATCGCCTCGAAATTCGCCGAGCGAAAGTATCTGCACTATTCTTTCAACAAATTGGCTTGTCCTCAAACTGCTCATTTACGCTCAGTAAACTCCGCTTTTTCGGGCTTCGCAGCGCCGCGATTAAGTGAGAGCAGAGGCTGCTTGCAGACTATGCCGAGCGTGAGCGGTGAAAAGGCACTTAAGCCTAAAACTA
>JAEIGA010001314.1_pt1 | contig 38695 bp, 54 predicted proteins | sample 9270691 | NCBI WGS metagenome assembly JAEIGA01 (sample SAMN17057246, study PRJNA624740) | gut metagenome | biome: biome; isolation source: fecal sample | host: Bos grunniens | place: China: Xizang | collected 2019
ATGGAAGCGGTTCCTGCATCGTAGGTAAGTCCCCACTTGGAGGCATCTACCCCGGTGTAGCCATTATCTTCCATGTACTCCTTCGCGACCTTGAACATTTCTTCCACCTGTTCATCGTAGTGTTGTTAATTGTTAATATAATTAAATTATTTGAAAAAGCAACGTTAATTAAATTGCCATTTTGAGTTGTGAGGCGTCGAACTTCCCGCAATTCCTTATGGCCTCGGCGCATTCGTAAGCCTGCGCGAACGTCAGGCGGTCGCCGGGGATCATGCCGAACAACGCCTCTAATATTTCCGGGTGCACGTTGTTTTCAAGGTTCCTCAATTCCTCGGCCGCACCCTCGTATTCGTCTGCCCTTTCTTTCGCGTCGTCCAGTTCTCCCCGCATCTCATTGAGCGCTCTTTCGTATTCAGCCTCGGCCTTTTCTTCAGCCTCCCTCTTCTCCTCCCTGAGCTGCTCCACCTCCTTTTCGACTTCACGCCTGGCTTCCTGCTCGGCCTCCCAGAACGCGTACGACTGGGCCCGCTTCATCTCCGCGTACTCGTGCGCCTGGTCCGCGTTGAGGATACGGACCGCGCAAAGTTCCAGAAGTTCCGCGACGTCGTGCGCGGTGAAGCTCCCGCCCATCTGCTTCACCATCTGTGCGCCCTTGTTGATCGCCTCGAACACGGTCGAGTTCTTTAGCTGGATGTTGATTTCGTGCATTACCTTTTGACCCTTTGTAAACATGGCCTAGTCCTCCCTGCTGTTGAATGCGTTGATGAATGCGTCGCCCCTTCCATCTACGAGCATGGCGAGGTTCGCGGTTTCGCTTTCTGCGAATTCGCTTTCGCTGTCGTCCAGGACGTAGATGGTGCTGTTGTCGGCGGTGACAACCACGTTGTCCGGCCATTCGTTGTCATCGACCCACGATTCGATAATCTTGCGGGCGGCGCGTTCGTTGCGCTCGTCGGTGGGCTCGTAATTATCCTCATTCGCGCTATCCGTCCATTTGATTTCGCACCATTCGCTGAACAGTTGCTTCTTGATGTCTTCGGTAATAAGTTCCTTTGCATAGTTTGTCAGGGAATCTACGAATTCGTGACGGTAGAAGTCGTCGAGCCATTCTTCGTAATCCTGGGGGTTGTATTTTTCGCCGTCGAAGATTCCGGTTTTCCAGTCTTCATCGTGAGTGGTGAAGTAGTCTTCTGCATACTCGCTCGTGGAACGGAAGCCGATGTTGGCCTTGACCTTCCAGGTGCCGTATCCGTCGCTGAACACTTGTACGGTGTTCTTCATTTCTTCGATTGCTTCGTTGATTGTGTACTTTCTCATGGTTTTATCCTCTGGGCCCTTGGCCCGGTTCAGTGTTGTTTAACGGCATGCGGGGGCGCGACTCCCCGCGAGCGCTTTATGCCGCGAATACGTTGAGTTTCCCGAACTTCTCGCCGTCCCAGGCGTCGAAGAGCGCTTTTGCGACCCTCATCCCGTTCGGGGTGTTCTGCCGCTGCCACGCGCCGAAGCGTGGACTCCAGCGGAAGCCGTTGGCCTTCAACTTGTTGCGCGTCTCCTCGTCCGGCTTGCCGTAGAAAAAGAGCTGGACGCGTGCGGCCTCGTGGTTGTTTTCCACCCTCAGGCCGTCTTTTTCGAGTACGCCCACCTTCAGGCCCTCGGCCTTCTCCTCTTCGGCCATTGCGCGGTGCTTCTTCAGGATTTCGAGCCTCTTCTGCTTGTTCCTGATATTCGCCTGGTCCTGGTCGGTGAAAAAGAACTTGTGGCGCCTGTACGGGAATCTTGCGAGTTCGGCGTCGATTTTCTCGGCGGACCCCTCGGGGATTCCGGGGCAGCCCTTGGCGGTGCCGTTCTTCCTTATGTAGGCGTTGAATACGACCTGCTGTGCGTGTACCCGTTCCATGTGGGCGATGTGCGCTTCCATCTTCTCGACCGCGAGCGGGTCATCCGCGGCGATGGTCTCGCCGTATCCCTGCCGGCCCTCCGCCCAGATCCTCACCTGGACTTCCGTCGGCGTGGCCTTCTCCAGCATGTCGAGCGTGTTCTTGATGTATCGCAGCTTTTTCTCCTCGAATGTCTCGAACTTGCGCTCGCTGTCCTCCAGCCGCTTGTTGTAGCGCGAGCCGTTGAAGCCTGCCGGCCCTGCGATGAACCACGGGACGTTGTTCGCGTTGAACGCGGCCTTCTCGGTGTACTGTTCCTTTACGAGGTCGCGCCAGCCTGCGGCCCTTTCCTCTAGGATTCCGCGCTGCTCGTCGGTGAAGCCTCCGAGGCGCTTCTCGAGCCTCGCGAAATCTTCCAGCCCTTCGAACTTTCCGGATTCGTTTTGTGCGTCACGTTCGAGGGCGGAACCGCGATTAAAAAAGCTGTTATTGTTGGCGCCTTCTATGAGGTTTTTTGGGATGATCGTTTCCATGGTGTTTTCTCCTTTAAATTTCTTCTGTTGTTAGTAAGTGGTTTTTTGGTGCGTTGAATGTCCCGGCGTAAAAGCAGTATGTGACCTTCACGGCGTAACCGTCCCTGTACTTGATTGCTTTGTAATGGGGCCTTCCTGCTTCTCCGTGTCTCAGGTAATAGACTTGATCCGAGGCGTTTTTTTCTTCGGCTACCTTTTCGGCAAGCTTGCGAGTAAAAAATTTTTGTATCATAATTCCCCCAATTTTTAAAAAAGGTCCTGTTCGGCGCAGATCTTCATGAACTTGCGCCACGCTCTGTTCTTCTGGGCCTGCGTCGCCCTAGGGAAAATGGCCTCGGCGGTCTCGCGTCCACCCATCCCGAACTGGGCTTCGTGGTTCCGGTATTCGTACACTAGGCCCTCGACTAGTTCCTTTTCTCCCATCTTGACCGCCTTCTCGTAGCGGTCCCAGTTGTCCCAGAACGCGCGCCAGCTCGCGTACCCTTCGACGGTGAGGAACCCGCCGCCGGCGATCCTCGTCATCATGTACTTTCCGCGCTTGTTCTTCCTGGCTCCTACCTTCTTGGCGCCTTCCTTCAGTTGGCGCTCTTCGAACGCCCAGAAGGCGAACCGGTTCCAGCTCGCGCTGTTTACTGCGTTCTGCTTGATTCTCTTGAATGTTGCATAATCCATGATTCTATCCTCGTTGTTTAGTGTTTTAGACGGCCCACCGGCGCGGCCCGGTGTCTACGCGTTCTAGCCGTTAAGGATTTTGTTTATTCGGTCGATGGACTCTTTCTTCATGTTTTGCGCCTCTTCCAGCCTTGATTCCCATCCGGTTTCATTGCTGACGAAATTCGACCCGGCCTTGAAACTCGCCGTTCCGAGTTTTCTGATCAAGGCTTTGAGTTCCGAAATCTGGTCTTTCGTTATCATTTTTTAGCCTCCATCAAATGAACATGATTTCAGGCGAGGAGATTTCAAAAGCTATAGACTCCTGATTAAGCGCAGACTTTGCAAATTCCGCAAATTCTTTTACCGCGTTCACGTCGTCGGTGAAAAATTCGGCCCTGACGGTCTTTTCGCTCACTATTTCGCCGTTTTCGTGCGTATAGATCCCGGCGGCCTCGGAGAGCGTGCCGATCCCCAAGTTTTTAACGATGTACGCTCCAAGGATCTCGAGCGCTTCTGAAGTCTTCACGACCTGGGTCTTCGTGTCCTTGTCGTTCAGTCCTATAAAAAGTGTGATTTTCTTCATGGTATTTTCCTCATGTTGTCCGAGAAGTTTTCTTTTCTTCTCTCTCTTACATTATATAATATAACTAATTTAATTAAATTAGTCAATAGTTTATTGCATTATTTAATTAAAATAATTAAAAAATCCGTTAATATATTGTTTATAGATTGTTATTATATCTATTATTGTAGTTATTATCTTATATTATAAGATTATTATATCATTTATAAATAAATTAAATCTCTCCATTATCATTTTATATCATCTTTATATCTTATATTATATTATATGTGTATATAAATTATTGTATACAACATTATTATATAACATACAAAATGTTACATCTAAACTATTATAATATGTGTACAGTTAAATCAAAAATCTAAATAGTGTCTTAACTGTTTTATTATCCAGATTATCTAAACATTCTTATTTAATGCGCTTTAAAGCATATTTATTTTTATGATTCTATTATTTTTATCGTCATGTTTCAATTCGTTTACAAAACTCTAGTGAATGCTTTAAACGCCAGATCAATTACAGGACGAACCACGGACGAACCACGGAAAATAGTTACAGGGAGAAAAGAGAGAGAGAAAAACTCACGCGTCACATTTTTTTTCTCCATCCATAAATATAGACTCAACAAGCAAAAAAGGAAAAAAAGACCAAAACACACACACAACTAGACAAATAAACCACAAAAAAGGAAATTAAGACTAAAATCATTGCCAAAAATGCACATTATGTAAACTAGACCTATTTTATACTGCTAACATGTGCAGTAGTGAGCGACAACGACCGCGCCCGGGATCTGTAGAAAATGGGGGGGGGTGCCGGGGTATGAACCGAAATCAAGGCAGGGCGCGGGGAAAAAGACACTATATACCCCCCGCACGACGAGACAGTAAAACCCATAGGGAAGATGGAACGGAGGGGGTGTAACCCGTACTTATTAGGCTGACGGGCCTTATAGGGGACCCGAGGAATTTTTTTTTACGGAGGAACCCATGGGCAGGAAGGTTTCTGTAGGTCCTAGGAGATACGTTCCCACGTCGGAGATGGTGACCGACTGGAGGAAGGCGTACGAGGAAGTAGGGGGAGCGAACCCTTACAGCGTGAAGATAGACGCTGTGTTGCGTCCCAAGGGATACGGTATACACGACGTCAAGACGAGGATAGGGCTCATAAGGTCGAAGAGGGACCGTGACAGGACGCAGGACGAGGCGGACTTGCTGCTCCTGGACGACGAGATGCGGTTCATGAGCGAGCAGGGTCTTTTCGACAAGTGCACGGAGAGCACGAACGGCGCGATATTCCTGTTGGAGAGCAAGTACGGCTACAGGAAGGGCCAGGACCTGAACTTGCAGGTGAACCCGGAGCAGGTTAAGAAGGTGATCCGCTGGGGGGACGACCAGGACGCAGGCGAACCGAAGCTGGAGGAAGTCCCGAAGGCGGCGGAGGGATAGCCTTTGGGTGAGCTTGTCGAGGTATTGCAGTTCACGTCGCCGAAGTTCAAGGTTCTGTACCCGGAGTATTCGAAGGGCAAGAAGTACCTCGTGTTCAAGGGCGGACGCGCGAGCACGAAGTCCTGGAGCATAGCCAGGGCGCTGATAGACCACGCGTGCACGTACGACGGTTTGCGTGTCGTGTGCGGACGCGAGATCATGAAGAGCATCGCGGACTCGTCGAAGAAGCTCCTTGAGGACACCATCACTAGGGCCGGCAAGTGGGGCGAGTTCAAGACGACGGCGTCCTACATCGAGAACACGCGGACGAAGGCGCGTTTCACGTTCATGGGCCTGCGTGACAACCCGGACTCGGTGAAGGGTCTCGAGGGCACGGACATATTCTGGGGCGACGAGGCGGACAGTTTCTCGCAGGAGAGCCTGGACATACTGTGCCCTACCATGAGAAAGCGGGGATGCAAGGTCGTGTTCTCGTACAACCCGCAGTTGCCCACGACGCCTATAGAGAAGTTGCAGGAGGAGAAGTCCGACCGCACGGTGTCGGTGTTCATCAACTACCTGGAGGTCCTGAAGTACCTTCCGCCGGAAGTGGTGGCGGAGGCGGAGGAGTGCCGCGAGAAGGAGCCGGAGAAGTACCGTTGGATATGGCTGGGCGAGTTCCGTAGCCAGTCGCAGAAGACTTTCGTTCCGTTGAAGTACGTTCTTGACGCGTGGAGCCGTCCCGTGTCCAGGAGCACGGAAGGTGTCGTCGCTGGACTGGACATCGGTCTTTTCCACGACCGTAGCGTTATGGTGGTCCGTCAGGGCCTGAACCTTCTCTACGGGCACGAATGGAAGAACGTGGACAACAAGGACCTGACGCAGCAGGTGATAGGGCTATGCGTGAAGTGGGGCGTCCAGCGCCTCGGCATAGACGCTGTGGGGCAGGGCTACCCGGTTTACCAGGACCTGCGTAGCGAGCTTGGCGAGGTGGCTGTGCCATTGAACACGGGAAACGAGGCGAAGAACAGGAAGAAGTACGTCCGCATGCGCGACGAGATGTGGGGCATGGAGAAGGAGTTCCTGGTGGGGGCGAGCCTGAACGGCGTCGGGACCTTGAAGGACTGGACTACGGACCTCACGAACATCGAGTATTTCTACGACAACAAGGGGAGGTATTCGATCGAGAGCAAGCGCAGCTACATCGGTCGCGGGTTTTCGAGCACGGACTGGGCGGACGCGCTCGGCCATTCCCTGCTCGTGGGTCCGGTGAAGGACGCGGGAGACTTCGTCCCGGCGGGAAGGCCGGACAGCGTACTTATTAGTCGTAACAGGTACGGGGACTACCCCGGCGACTGGATGGGCATATGACTTCACAGAGCGAATTTCAGAAAACGGAACCTACCCCTTTCGACTTCAACCCGAACGCCATAGCGCCTTCGCTTCTTGGCGCTCGCATGGAGGACTTCTCCGACCCGGACTCGTCCTGGCTCATGCAGGACGACGAGTATTTCACGACTCCGGACGAGAAGACGGGTCTAAACCCCGTCCAGGTGAGGAAGCTCCGCGAGAGGGCGGAGGCTGATTTCCGCGCGGCGGACACGTACTGGGAGACGCACTACCGGGACATGCGTACCGACTGGGAGTTCTACGGCGCCAGGGACCAGTGGACGCAGGAGGCGAAGCTCGCGAGGCAGGGGCGCCCGGTGCTTACGATTCCGGTATTGGGTAAGTTCGTGAAGAGGATAGTGGCGGAGACGAAGAAGAACCCGCCGAGCGTGAAGCTGAACCCGCGCGAGGACTCGGACGTGAACAAGGCCGAGGTCGGCATGGGCCTTGTCCGCTACATCGAGGACGTGTCGGGCGCTAAGTACGCGTACAGCCACGCGCTCGAATGCGCGGCTGTCGGCGGTCTCGGATGGATCAAGGGCAAGATGGACCTCAAGAGGGGCACCCTCCGCATCGAGAAGGTGAAGGACGCTTTCAGGTACTACATGGACCCCGACGCGGAATCGGAGGACGGCTCCGACGCCAATTTCTTCATAAGCCGCTACAAGAAGACGAGGAACCGCGAGGTGACGTGGTGCTACGAGTACTGGTGGAAGGAATGGATAGAGGACGAGAGCAGGGACGGCGTTTTCTGGGCGATGATAGAGGGCGACCGAGTATGCGACTACGGGCGTTTCCCGGGGGAGATCATACCGATATTCCCCGTTTTCGGCGAGGACGTGGCCTACGACGGCGAACGCGTCGTGAAGGGCATAGTGCGGGACATGGCGGACGCGCAGAGGAGCTACAACTACCTGAAGAGCCAGGAGGTTGAGACGATAGCGCTCTCCCCGAAGGCGCCGATAATGGCGGAGGAAGGGACGATCCCGGCGGAATACGAGCGCGACTGGAACAACTGCACGAAGAACCCGACGAGGGTACTCAAGTACCGCATGAAGAACACCGACGGCGAGGACGCGAAGTCTCCACCGCAGTTCCTCACGGGGATGAAGGTGGACACGCAGTGGATACGCGAGGCGGCTGTGGGCGCGATTTCGGACCTCAAGGAAGTGACCGGCATCTACGACACGGCGCTGGGTTCCGACTCCAAGGAGCTTTCGGGCAAGGCGATCATCGCGAAGCAGATTACCGCGGACGCGGGGCAGTTCACGTACACGGAGCACCTACAGATGACGATCCAGCAGATAGGGCGCTGGATGATGCAGGTCATACCTTACGTGTACGACGGGCAGAGGGTGATAAGGATCCTTGGCGAGGACGGCAAGCTCCGTGCCGTGGACCTCGACCGTCCGATGGGCGACATGACGCCGGAGGACAGGCAGGAACCGATGGACCTGGACTTCACGGAGATGGACATTTCCGTCGCGAGCGGGAACAGCTACGCGACGAGGAGGGAGGCCGGCGTGGACGCGTTCCAGAGCATCATGCAGGCGATACCCAACACGGCCACGCTCATAGCGGACCTCGCGGTGAAGAACATGGACATCCCGTGGGCTTCGGAGGCGGCGGAAAGGCTTCACGCCATCTTGCCGCCGGAAGTGAAGGCGGCGGAGAAGGCGCCCAAGGGTTTCGTCCCGGCGGAGCAGTTGCAGCAGGCCGTTCAGGCGTACGAGCAGGCGAAGACGGCGAACATGGAAATCCAGCAGCAGATGGAAGCGAAGATCACCGCGCTGGAAGCGGAACTCAAGAACCAGATACAGGGCCGCATAGCGGCGGAGCGCGTCAAGGGCGAGTACGGCATAGCGGAGACGCAGATAAGGGAATCGGCTGCGAACGAGCGCGAGGCGATGAAGGTCCGGGCGGACGTGGCGAAGAACTCGGCGAAGATACAGACGGACTTGATAAAGGAAGTCGGGAACCGCGCGAGGGACGCGGCTAGGGCTTCTGCGGAAGTGGCGCGTTCGGAGGCCCCTTCCCCGGCTGGCGTGCCGGAAAGTCCGCGGGTACAGCATGTGGAAGGCGGAGGTCCGCAGCTCACGTTCCGCAACCCTACACTGGGCGAGAACCAGATGAGCAACGAGGAGATGCTGCTCAACCTGCGGTAGCCCTGTACTTATTACGGAAGAAATTTGGGAGCCGCCACCCGCGCGGCTTAAAACCTGGCGGGGATTTGACGCAGCGGACTCGCGGAAGCGCTACCCAAGGCGCGGAAACGTTTAGCGGCGGTGGACATAGTGGACGACCGTAGGTCCACGCATCCCGTAAGGATGCGCAAGCTGCGGGATAGGACGCAACCAATGGCGAAAACAATGGAAGAAGAGATAGACGGGCTGGACCTCACGGGCAATTTCAGCGGCGAGGCGGAGACGAAGGAAGAAAGGCCGGAGGAACCGAAGAAGCCGGAAGATACGCCCGAAAAGCCGGAAGAAGGCGACGGCAAGGGCGGAGAACCCGAAAAGCCGGAAAGTGCCGGAAATCCGGAAGAAGGAAAGGACGACAGGCCGAAGGACGGCGAAGGGCCGTTCGGGAACAAGGGCCACACGCCGAAGGGCGTGCAGCAGCGCATCAACGAGCTTTCGAGGAGCAACCGCGAGACGAGGGAGGAAAACGCCCGTCTCAAGCGCGAGATCGAGGAGCTTAAAAGGCTCATGCCGAAGCCTCCGGAAAAGACGCGCGACGACTTCGCCTCCGACGAGGAATGGGTGAACCACCTCGCGGAACGCAAGGCGCGCGAACTTTTCGAGCGCGAGGGCGCGAGGGTGCGCGAGGAAAACGAGATGCGCGAGGCGCAGGCCCGGTACGCGAAGTCGGAGGACGCCGCCAGGATCGCGTTCGACGACTACGACGACGTGATGTCAAGGGAAGTGAGCCTCCCCGTTGACAGGGACACGTACCTGTACGTGATGAAGTCCCCTGTCGGGGCGATGGTGAACTACACGATACGCAACGTCGATGCGGTACGAAACCAGTTCCTCATGACTCCCGAAGCCGGGAAGCTCGAGTTCGTAAAGTCGGTCGAGTCGAGGATCATGCAGATGAAGGAACAGTCCGCGAAGAAGGCGCCGGAGAACAATGACGCTCCGCCAAAGGAGACTCCGAAGGCGCCGGAACAGCAACAGAAGCCCGCGTTGCGGCAGCCGCAGGAAGTGCGGCATCCCGTAAGCAGGGCGCCCAACCCCGCCACCTGCTCGATGGACGAGTGGATGGACTACGGGGACTAGGGACCGTAAAACATCAACTTTGAAGGAAACACGCTATGTCCACAGTAGCAACCACCAACAGCCCGGCGTTCATTTCGGGCTACGTCGTCAAGGAAGCCACCAAGGCTTTCATGAACACCAGACTTTTCAGCGGATTCGTCCGCAACGACTACCGTTCCGACTTCGAGGAACGCGGCGCCAAGAAGGGCGACACCATCTTCGTCCGCCGTCCGGCACAGTTCCGCGTCCGCACGGGCGCAGGGATGGAAATCCAGGACGTCCACGAAGACAAGGTGCCCGTCACGCTCCCAGAACAGAAGGGCGTCGATTTCCAGTTCTCAGCGCGTGAACTCACTATCGACATCGACAAGGGCGGCAACGAGTATTCGAAGCGCTGGATCCGTCCGGCAGGCTCCGCCCTCGCCTCCGACTTCGACGCAACCGGCCTCAAGAAGGCCGCAGACGTCGCGGGCTCCACGGTCATTGTCGGCTATTCCGCGACGGAAGCGCAGCTCTACAAGGCGTTCCTCGACTCAAAGGCTTTGCTCAACAAGTTCCTCGCACCGAAGAACGTGGCTGAACGCATGGCCTTCGTCGGTTCCGACATCGAGAACCGCCTGACCGAGAACGTCAAGCAGCTCTACAACAACGCCAACGCGATTTCCAAGGCCATCAAGGACGGCACCATCCAGGACGTCGCGGGTCTCACGTGGGGTTCTACCGACCTCACCTACGTCCGCGAGAACGGCGCGGGAGGAAAGACCTTCACGCCGAAGACCATCACCCCGGACTACGAGAACCTGACGCAGTGGATCGGCTACACGCTCAACAGCGGCACTCTCGCCGTGGGCGACACTGTCGAGTTCTCGGATTCTTTCTTCGTGAACCCGGAAACGAAGACCTCCTACCCGCAGAAGTTGCAGCGCAAGGTGCTCGGCATGCGCGGCACCGGCGCGAACCTGGAATGCCTCGTCTACAGCATCCGCCCGGTGACGACCATCAACAACGCCTCCACGGCGGAAGACCGCAAGAAGTACGCCATGGCGAACTGCTCGGCGACCCCGTCCGCGGCCGGTACGGTGCTCGGCGTCGCAGGCGAGAGCTACATCTGCTGCCCGGTCCTCCACAAGGACGCCATGGTGCTCACCAATGTGGACCTCGCGCGCCCGAAGAAGGTGGAAATGTGCAACACCGTCAACTACAGGAACGTTGTAATCCGCTTCATCGAGGACTACTCGGTGACGACGGACCAGTTCCCGGACCGTCTCGACATGCTCGGCGTATTCACTGCCCTGTTGCCGGAATGGATCGTGGACGTGGAAGTCCAGATCACGAATTCCTGACGCAAGTACAGACTTTCTTCCCTCCTGGACCCTGTAGTCCGAGTTCCTGGAGGGAAGCGAAGTCCGGCTCCGTTATGTCGGATGAACTTTCCATGGAGCGGAAGCGTCTTGCTTCCGCTTCCCCTTTTCTGTATTCCCCTATGCGCGAGAATATGGCCTTTATCGTCTTTAGCCTCACCCACTTGACGTAGTTCGGCCACGGACCCTTTTCCGGGTTCCACGATTTCAGGCACTTCACCATCTGCATGTAGAAGTCGTTCGTGTAGTCGTCCATCGACACGCCGTCTATGTCCATCCTCGGACTGCCCTTTAGGCATCCTATGGAGATCGAGCATAGAGTAAGCGCGTCGTTTTCCTCGTCCCTCGTCATCGGGACCTTGAACAGCTCTATTTTCCTGAAAATCGACTTTACCCTTACCGGTAGCGTTATCGCCATCCCGTAGAGTTCTTCCTTCGTGACCGACTTGAAAGTTCGCGTCATTATGTCGAAGTAGCGGTAGTCCTTGTCGTGCCTCTTTACGCGGCCGCGCCTTATTGACTTCATGTGACGTCCTTGTCTGCGTGTTCGCAAACGGACGGACTACTTCTGCACAAAATATAACATCTGTATCAAAACGTTTTATCGTACTTATTACAAGAAAAAGGGATTTTTTACAATGTCGAGTACGGTAAGGGACCTCATAAGGGATTCATTCATAAGATCGACGCTAAGGGGACTTGGCGACACGCCGGACGACCTCGAAACGAAGGACGCCCTTGCGATGCTCAACGAGATTCTGGACGTCCTCGCCCAGAAGCAGGAGTTCTCGACCGGAAATTCCGCCGTGGTGCTAGACGTGCCTCCGCGCGGATTCGTGACCTTCTCCGACGACCCGCACCGCGTATTCACGGCTACCGCCTCTGGGGGTCCCGTGAAGTGCCTCTGCGGAGATTCGCACAACTTGAGCGTAGGCGACGGCATAGACGTGAAGATAGGCGGGGAAAGCTACAGTACTTCCGTCACGGCGGTAAATTCCTACCTCGAATTCGAGATCCCGTACAACTCCGCGCTCGCCGGTAGCTACGTCGGTACGTTCAAGCTCCATTCGGAACCGGAGGACTACGAGATAGACTTCATCACGGCTCCGCCCGTGAACATGTACCAGGTCGTAGGTTCTGGCGTTGGACAGTTGCAGGAATGCCAGCAGCAGAACTTCTATTCGGCGGAACGCGTAGGCAGGTGGTGGTGGTACGACAAGGGCAAGACCCCGTATCCAAGGCTTTGGGTTAGCGGTGCCGACCGCATCATGGTGGTGTTCCCTAGACCTACGTTCAGGAACGTAACTCTAGACACCGACCTTTCCCCGATGGATTCTTCCGCGAGGAGCGCGTTGAAGTACCGTCTTGCGGCCGAAATCGCCGCGAGCGCAGGGTTCACGGCGGTGGAACAGTCCCTCATGGCGAAGTACAGACACGCATACGGGACTTTCGCCAGGAGCCGCCACCAGAGCGCGTCACCGATCCCGGACTACTCCGCTCCGGGCTACAACAACAGCCTCTACTACGACATCTTCACCGACGGGGGCGGACATGCCACTTTCTAGCTTCGACGCGATGGTGGGTCCCGCCTACAGCTACCCCAGCAAGCCGGTTGACTGCCAGGAGTGCGTCAACTTCGAGTGCCTGAACGTGGGCAGCGGAAATTCGCCGTACAGGAGGATGCTCGTCTCGACGGCGGGTACGAGGAAAATCCGTTTCCGCGTACACGGCACTACGGCTGTGCTTGACGAACTGCCCACGGTGAACGCGTCGCAGAGCCGCATAAGGGGAATCCACAGGTGTTCCGTGCCTTTCATGGGCGACACCTTCGACGGCGTTGTGGTAGTGGGTTCTGACGCGGTGTGGAAGCTCGGCATGCCGAACGCGAACTTCGTTTGCGAGATAACGAGGCTAGGTATCATTTCGGAAGGCGGCGGCCCCGTGTCCATCATAGACGCGGGCGGCGAGAGCGGAAGCGACATACCGCAGAAAATTTTGATAGCTGACGGCACGACGGCGTACTACGTGAACATGGACACGGGGGAGTTCGGCTCGATGGGTAACACCATGCCGCAGCGGCCTTCGAAGCTGGCGTACCTCGACGCCAGGGTTTACATGTGCGGGACCGTCAAGAACGACGGCGCCCCGTCGCAGAGGGTCTACTGGTCCGCCATCAACAGGCCGGACTCGTGGCACGAACTCGACTACGTCAGCGCCGCCATGAAGAGCGACCCCGTGAAGGCGGTGGCGGTTGCCGGGAACTACCTGTGGATGATCGGGAGCGAGACTTTCGAGCTTTGGCAGACGACTTCTTCGACAGGGACGCTATATTCGCCCATACGCAAGGTGAACGGCATAGCGAGCGGCGTAGGTACGGTAAGCGGTGATTCGGTCGCGTCAATAGCTGCGAGCGTTTTCTTCGTCGGTGGAGGCGAGACCGGGAGACTCCACATCTACGAGGGTTCGTCGAACGGCACTATCGCAGTCATAAGCACGGACGCCATGAGCCAGGAATTCGCGAAGTATTCGACCCTGGACGACGCGGTGGGCATGTGCTGGAGCGACGACGGGCAGGTATACTATTCCGTCACGTTCCCGACGCAGGACGTGACGTGGGTCTATAACGTGGGACAGAAATACTGGCACAGGCGTTCTTCGAGGAAGAACACGATAGACCACAGATGGAACATCACGTGCATAGGCAGCGCCTACAGCATGGTACTAGGAGCGAACGGGCTTACGGGTGAACTCTACCACGTGAGCTCGCACTACAACGACGACGACGGGGAACCGATAGTGCGCCGTAGGGTCGCTCCGCACTTGAGACAGAACGGGAAACTGTTGAGGCACTTGAGCCTTGAACTCGAACTGGAATGCGGTAACGCCTTGCCGCACGGGCAGGGAAGCGACCCGCAGGTGATGCTTTGCGCCCTGGACGGTGCTGGAAGGATACGCCGTGAACCCAGATGGAAATCGAGCGGAACGCAGGGCATGTACAGGCGCCGCGTGAAGTGGTACCGTCTCGGCACCGCCGTTGACCGCTGCTACGAGATTTGCGTGAGCGACCCGGTGAGGTGGACCATATACGGGGCCACGATAGAGACCGAGGAAGGGAGCGGCGGAAAATGACGGACTTGAGGGCGATGGCGCAGCTTGAGGGAGTGTTCGTGCAGAACATGCCGAGGACGCAGCAGGTGTTGCGCGACGGTTCCGTGAACCCCGACTGGAACCCGTTCATGAACTCGTTCGACACGTGGATGCAGCAGGCTTCGACGCCTATTGAACTTGACGAGGGCCTTTACTCGGTAAGGACGGGTTGCGTCATAACGGTGACGGGTACGGTGAAGGCCGGAGCCGAGATAAGGACCGTAGGGCCTGCCGTGACGTTCGTGCACGGCGGAGTTGAATTTGACAAGGAAGGATTGATAAGGGGCGGGAGTTCCGACGAGAGCCTGTCCGTATCGTACATCGCAAGGAGATAGACATGGGTGCAATCGCAGGTATAGCAATAAGCGCGCTGATTTCCGGCATAAGCGGGGCGATGGGCGCGGCAGCGCAGCAGGAAGCCTACGAGGCGCTTGCAAGGGCTTCGGAGAAGGAGCGACAGGAGTTCCGGAGGGCCTACGACCAGGCTTTCGGTCCGGACTCGTACAACGCGCAGATGCAGCAGTTGGGGGCGAAGGCGGGACGCCAGTTCTACGACATGGTGAACGATTCCGCCGCCTGGGACAGGTACATAAACGGAGACCGCGCATACGTTGCCCCGCAGGACTTCTCTTTCACGGCAAGCGACTTCACGGACGATCCGAGCTACAAGGTGAGGCTAAAGGAAGGTCTCGACGCTCTCGACCAGAGCAACGTGACGAACGGCCTGAACCTTTCGGGAGCGGCGATAAAGGCCACGAACGACTACGCGCAGGACCAGGCGAGCAAGGAATTCGCGAGCGCGTACAACCGCGCGTTCCAGAGATACACGGACGACCGCAATTTCGACTTCAACGCATGGAAGTCGCAGGCGGACCAGTACTACGCGAACTTGCAGAAAAGGCTCGCGGGGCTCGACAGCGTAAGCTCGCAGGGCGTGAACGCGCAGAACGCGCAGGCGCAGGCCCTAGACGCTCTCGCCAACCGTAACGCGGCGGCGACGCAGCAGCAGGCTACGGCGCAGGGAGCCGCCGGAATGGCGGGTACGCAGCAGGCTACGTCCATACTGGATTCCATCGGCAAGGGTATAAACATGGGACTCGGATACTACGCGTCGCAGGCCGGAGCGACACCGACATCCACTACGGCGGCGTCATCCTCCCCGACAAACGCATACACGTTGCAGGGAGGACTGAATAGCGGCGGACAGGATTTCGCGAGCATGTTCTTGAACGGATGGAACCCGGCTACGAACACTTCCGTACCGACCACGCAGAACCTGGTGGGGGCATGACATGGACAACATGATTAACTTCGACCAGATGGTCGCTGATGCCATGAAACATTCAAGGTATCTGGACGCTCCGGGTCATGATACGATCGACTATTCCGCAATAGCGTCTTTCGAGCAGGACAGGCGCAATCCCGAAGCCGCGCGGAAGTTTTCCAGTCCTGCGCCGCAGTTCAGTCTAGGCATGGGCTACCTCGGAGGCAAGGAAGCCACTCCCGAGAGCACGTCCCTCGAATCCGACAGGCGCAAGGTGGAGGCGGTCGTTCACGGTCAGGCGACAGTTGACGACCTTCTCGCCGCATTGCGCATGATGGCCTCGATGGAGCCGGACGCACCGTCCAACCCGGTAATGCAGCTCGACAGGCAGTACAAGGCTTCCGACGCGATGAGGGGTATTCCTGGAACCGTGGCGCAGTATCCCACGGCGGGAGGAACGACAAGGGAAACTGAATTTTATCTGTAGGTGACGACATGGCAGCATTTGACCTCAATTCTCTTTACTTCCTCAAGAACGCGGCCCCGAAGACTGCGAGCTTCGAGGAAGTCGCAGCACCCATCAAGACGGGGTTCGACCTCGGACGCGCTTACAACGAGAACTACAACAAGAATTCGTTGCAGAACCTCATAGCGCAGCGCGAGAGCGAGGGCGTGCCGTTCGACCGTCTCTCCAACGAGGCGGCTAAATGGGACTTGAACGCCGCGGCAAACGTCATGCGTCCCGAGGCTCGAAAGAGCATCGACTTCAACTTCAAGCAAAGCGCCGTTGAATTTGACCGATGGCGTAAGGAAATGGCCCGTAGGATTTGCGGACTTATCTTGCAGAAGTCCGACGAGCTCGGCATGGCGCCCGACCAGCAGTACGGCGTTCTCGACACGGCGGCTCATTACGTCGTGACCTACGACCCGGAGCTTGCGGAGTTCCTTATGCAGCAGGCGAACACTAGACGGTACAACGCTGCACGCACGGCACCGAAGATGCAGAACCAGGACGAAAGCAAGCTCTATCCTTCCGAGATTTCCTCAAGGAAGGCCAAGGCTAACGATGTCGATTTCGCAGGCGCCAACCGTTTCCTCGGCACTTACCAGAACAACTCCGCCAACGTAGGCGCGATGCTTGCAAACCTGTATTCTACAGGAAAGCTGCCGTACTTGAAAAAGGCATGGATTGACGGCGTTACGCAGTTCGCCATGAACTCCGATCCGTCCACGTTCAGGAACAACTCTATATGGGACAACGAAACGGTATCCAAGGCCATAGAGCTTTTCATGAACGGAGGAATGGCGGAACAACAGGCATATACGGTTATCGAGCAGGCTCCTGTTTCCGCTCAATCAATCCCTGCTAAAGCTCCTTTTGCATCTAACGTGAATTTGCCCAAAAACGACGATTACACGAAGTCCATAAGGTCATACTACATACCAGGTAACGCGGCAAGAGGAACGAGGGAAAACCTCAACGTGTCGAGAATAGATAGCGACCTGAAAAAGTACTACGACAACCTCGAAGCGTTGCAGTACATGGTTGGCGTACTTTCGCAGGACAACCAGCGCTTTGCCGGAGTGAAGGGAGATGCCGGGGCCAACAGCGAAAACGGGGTCGTGAAGGTAAACCGCGAAAAGGTGCAGAAGCGCATAGACGAGCTCAAGGAACTTGAACGCGGCGGGTTTACGCCCGAAACCGCCAAGGCTCTCAAACTTTCGGGTAAGACGGGACAGACTCTTTCGGACGAAATTGCAAGATGGCAGAGAATCCCGAAGATCATAGACGCCTACTACGCGAATCCGGGCGCGATACTTCCGCCTCTAGTAAGGACATTGCTTCCGGAAGAACGAACCACTGACGAAGACGTGAAGAGAATTATCAAGTCAGACCTTGGCGAAGACGGTTACAACAAGCTATTCAACGCAATAGCCGCTACAGACAAGAATATTCTCGGTTCCCTGTTGAGCAAGGAAGCCTACGCCAACGCCGTGCGCAAGGTCGCTCCCATAATCATGAACAACATGAAGAAGGAGTACAACGCACTTGTCAAGGCGAACAACGGCGATTCGGGCAGGGTTGACAACGCGTTGCGCGAAGCGTACAGGTACGACGACGACGTAATCGACTACGTGAAGGGTAACAAGATTCTTTTCACTGTCAAGAAGTACTACGACAAGGAAGCCGAACGTGTAAAGAACGAGCGCGAAAAGAAGGAAAAGGAAGTTTTCGAGCAGACCGCCGGTAAAAATAAAGTAATGTCCGCCTCAGAATGGTTGAAGAGAAGGAGAGAAGGTAAATGAGATTCAGGAACTTAAAGACTGGAGAAGTTATCGAAGGCTCCGATGCAGAAATGGAGGAAGTTCTTTCAGAACTCGAAAAATCCGGTGAACTTTCTGAATGGGTTACGGACGACGGTTCGGCATCCGCAAATCAAGAACCGAAATCTTCGAAGACTTCCTACGAAGACCGCAAGAATGCTTTTCGCCGTGTTGACGAACGCATCCTTTCCGAAGCGTTCCCTAACATAGCCGAACAGGTCATGAACGGTAATCAAAAGTTTAACCTCGACATGATCCGTGCCGGTCTTTCCGACGCATTCTCGCTTCCAGGAAGAGCCGTTTCCGCATACATGAGCAGCATGCCGAACATGAATGGAGAAAGGGGCTCTTTCGACCTCGGGAGGCGAACTGGAGAAGGGACGAACATAGCAGGAACTATAGCAAGAGATCCTGTTACTGGAGCTACTGTTTTAGGCGGTCAGCTTTTAGCAAGGGGAATCCAAGGCGGGGCTCGTCTCGGAAAATTCCTTCTAGGAGGACAGGGCTTTGCTAGAGGAGTAGGCGGAACCGTTGCAGGCGCCGCCGAAGGCGTCGGTATTGAAGGAGCTTCATCCGTATTGAACGACCGTGACTTCACGAAGAAAGGCGCCGTTGTAGGGGCCGTTTCTGGAGGCGCTTTTGAAGGTCTAGGCCAGGCCGCACAGGCCCTATTGCAGAAATACGGAAAGAACCTTGTCAAGTCTTCCGTACAGGCTCTCAATCTTGGCAATACTGACCGGGCATTGACCGACGAGGAACTTGTAAGGTTCCTTTCAAACCAGCGTAACGTTGACGCGCTCGAAAAGACCCTTGACGCCGCTTCTTCGGGAAGGAACATGACACCGTTTGTGAACGACAGAGGCAAGGCGCTTGAAGGCGTGCTGGAACAGTCTAGAAATGACGCCATCTACACTTTGGGCGGTGAGCCTTCATTGAACAGGGGTTTCGACAAGGGCGTGGATTTTTCCAACCCGACCTCCGGTGACATGCAGAGAAGGATGAATGCGTTCAATACTCCGGCCGAACAGCTTGAGACAATCCAGCCGAAGACGGTGTACAAGGAAGGAGGGAGGAGTACGGAAGAACTCAACTACCCTCCCCCGAGAAAGTTCACTTCAAGAAAGAAGCCCAACGACAACAAGGATTACAGATACCAGTCCAACGCGGAGTTCAACATCGAGAAGTTCGCGGACAAGTGGGCAAGCGTTTCTGACAAGATTGACGGCGCTAACGTACGTCCGGGAGACATTTCCGCAGACGAAGCCGTGATGCTCGACCTACTTAAAGGAGAAGCGGAAAAGGACGCAAGGATAGTGAAGGGATATACGCCGGACAAGGTTATAAGCTCGAACAAGTTCCTTAACGACCGTAACCCGTTCTATACAGGTTTCGTGGATAAGGATTTTTCCGACTTTATCGCAAGCAAGAACAGGGAAGGCCTATCTACTGAGTTCATAAGGGAAGTAAGGTCCATAGCAGGAAAGAACGACATGGAAGGGCGGAAGGTAACTGACGCCATAATCGAGAATATAGACAACCGTGGCCTACGTCCTTCGGAAATAGAAAGGGCGTTTGCTTATTCGAAGAACGACCCGATAGCCGTAAGTAAAGGCTACAGGAAGGCCATCGACAGGTTCTCTGACACGCTGTCCGACTATGCGGACGGAAAGGTCGGCACGTCTGGCAGAAACGCCAAGGGAGAACGCTATGTAGTAGGCAAGGACAACATGAAGAAGTACGCCTACACGTACCTCGCAAGGGTGCAGGAGATTGTCGAAAAGAAGGGAGCCTTGAAACCCGAGGATGTTGTTGATCTGTACGGACTTGCGACGAACGTAAACGACAACACGGTGCAGGATGCCGTAATCCAGCTCCTGAAGGACCTCAAGGTTTCGGAAAGAGCTATTTCGGACTTCGAGAAAAACGCAGGGTCGTACGCCATGCTGAACAAGGCCCGCACGAGGATGAAGCGCAACGCCAACGAGGACAACCCGTTCAAGGGTACGATGGTGGCGCCGATTTATCCGCAGGAAGGGTTCAATTCAGCCAACGCAATAGGATACAGGTTGCAGAAGGAAAATTTCGATTTGGGCAGAGGGGCAATGACTCCTATGGACAATCCTACAAAGTACGGAAAAAACGCTAGGGTCGTTTACAATCTTGGAATGACCCACCGTAGAAATTCGGACAGCGAAAAGAAGTATCCAAGTACTTATTAAAGGGTATGAAAAGCGTACTACTAGGCGGACTAAAGGAATATCTCGTGAACGACGGCGGACACCCGCTGTCGGCTCCCGGAGGTCGAGCCAAGTTCTTCACGGCCGGTACTTCCACGCCCGAAACCGTATATGCGGACATCGACCTGACGCCGTCCATGGCGCTGGGTCCCGTCGTATATACAGACATGCTGGGCTACCTGCCCCCGATTTGGCTCAAGACCGACCGTCTGTACAAGGTGGTCGTGGAGCAGAAGGTTTCGGACAACCCGGACCAGTGGGCGGTACTTTGGGAAGTTGACAACGTGGGCTACATCGACCCCCACGAATCCGAAGACCCCGGCGAGGCGCCGATTTTCGTCACGAACATTTCCGCGCTCAAGGACGTTGACTACACGGCCCACACGAACGTTTACGTGCTTGGCTACTACGCTCCTGGCGACTGGGGCGAACCGTCGCTTTTCACTTGGGACGGGGAATGCACCAAGACGCCGGAAGACGGCGCCTACGTGCTCCCGAACGGAAGGCAGCAGCCGCAGGCCGGACGCTGGAAGCAGGTGTTCAACGGGTACATTCTGGACGTCCGCAAGTTCGGCGCCATACCCGACCTTTTGGATCATCCGGACGTCACTGTCCAGGTCGTGAACGCCGTGAACTATTCGCAGGACAACAGCACCCGCGTAAGGCCGTTGACGGTATGTTTCCTGGCTCCGGGCAAGTACGGGTTCAGCGGCAACTTCGATTTCTCGCAGTACACGTTTACCGACATTTCGTCAGAGAGCAACGACGTTTACCCGGTAGAGTGGTTCATCGGTGCAGACGTCGTATTCAGGAACATAACGGAAGTTTCCGCTACATACACGCTTTCAAGTTCTACGGACGTTGTTACGGACAGGACCATGGTCGAAGGACTCGTTGCGCTTGTAGTTCAGGGAAACGGCAGGATAAAGGTCGATCCCGCGTGGTGGGGTTCGAGGACGTGCGAGGTGGAGGACTGCTTCGTGGAGTGCCACCGTCTGACTACAAACTACAAGAATTTCAACAGGTGCCACGTGGAATCCAACGGAGCCATGGGAGGTCACGTAACGCTTTCCAACATGGATTTCAGGGAGTCGTGGCTACAGTACGGGTTCGACCTCGGAAACCTGTCATTGACTAACGTGAACTACTCGGTCCATGACTGCTGGAGCGGCGATTCGTACATAGCCATAAAGAATTCGCAGAGCGACCCGATATACGGGGACCTCGGAGGGGCTATAATAACGAACGCGCAGATTCAGAGCGCGAACGTGAAGCTGGCGAACTGCACGGGCAGCATAATCATATCCGGTTCAGGATACACGGCCCTGAACCTTGTCGATTTCGTCGGAACGGTAGTAACTCCGGCCACTCCTTCTCCGACGCCTCCAGGAATTAACGCGGAGGACTGTTCGATAACGTTCAGCGGAGGAAACGACTTCGCCACAATGACGTTGAGGCGCTGCGAGACTGACGGAAGTACGGCGGTGAAGGCCGCCGGGAAGACGACGATAGACGGAAGTTTCACCGTGAACGCGTTCACGATCGGAGGTGACGTCGATATAAGGAGAAGCAACGTCGCCGGCGCAATATCGCATTCGCAGGGCGGTACTCTCAAGCTCGTACTCGTAGACAACGTAATAAGCGCCACGTACACGATCGGCGGGACTTCGGCAGGAACATTAGTCAACGCGATAATAACGGGAAATTACGGGTCCGTACAGAATCCTGTTACCATAGACAGGACAAACCTTGACGCGGTAGATTCGCACCACACTTATTCGTACAACGGAAACACCGGCACGTTCATCCCGGACGCGTGCAAGTCGTCATTCACGGCGACAGTGAAGTATTACTCCGTCAATCAACCCGAATCGGCGCACGTATTCGGAAGACAAAGCGTAGGAGTTTCAGCAGGGACTCTAGGAATTTACAACGAGACTTCGGATTTCGACACCGTAAAGTTCTTCCGCATAGGCACGGACGCCTTCACCGTAAAGGCGTCCCTCATGTGCAACCTATCGACAATGAAGACGGACAACGGACAGACGCAGGCCGGCGACCAGAACAGCGTCAACTATCACGACGCGTACCTTGCCGCAGTCCATTCAGGCGGGGACGATTTCGGCTTAAGGGCACACGGCGCGTACACGTCAAGTTTCTTGTGGGGTCTTTATACGTGGAACCTTGGTGACACTCTCCCCGACGACTACACCATAGACGTGACGATTATCTACGAGAACATGGAAAGTCACCAGTAGGGGTATCGAATGGGATTCAGAAGGGCTACAAATCCTGTACTTCATTTCGACGGGAACGACGGGAGACCTCTTGTCGGAGGCATGCTGTACGTGTACGAGTCCGGGACAAGCACTCCGGCCACTACGTACAGGGACAGGTACGGGACGCTGGAGAACAAGAACCCCGTACCGCTAAACGAGCGCGGGGAATGCGTCGTTTTCCTTTCGGACGACGCGGAATACAAGTTTGTACTAAAGGGACCGCTTGGAGAGACAATAATCGAGGCGGACGGAATTTAAAAAAAAGGAGCTGAAACATGTCCGAGAAAAAAGCGTTTTTCACCAACGAGGGGGCGTTCTTCGTTGACGACAAGGTAGAGGAAAACAGCGGCAACCTGGTTACAAGCGGGGCCGTTTACGATGCCATCAACGGTGTAGGCGGAGCGAAGGAAATAGTCTATTTCGACATCGAGTCGATAGACAACCCTCCGCCCGGCCTGTACCTGAACATACAGACTGCAATCGGCAACGGTAAGATTCCGGTCATCCGCTATGACGGAGCTTTGTACTACTTCGACAAGGAGTATTTAGAGGACGACTCGCCAGCGTACAGCTTCGCGGGCAGGCTTGACTCCGACGAGTGGAAGACGGCGATAAGGGTGACGAGTGAAAGCGTCATTCTCGGCAACGTGCTCGGCGTGAACGGTAGCGTGGCCGAAGGAGTACACAACAGCTTCCCGCTCGGCGGCAAGTGCGGTATCGCGAACAATGACGAGGTCTACCCGTATCTCGTGTTCGACAGATATGTCCATCCGTATTTTGCGACGATCAAAGGCGAAGATTGCCACGCATATGTGACGGAGGACGGAGAGACTGTGAGAGTGGAGTACTTTGGCGAGTCCACCGTTATTCAGACCGAATACTCCTCCTTGATACTCGTTACCTATAAACTGTTTGTCAGCGAGAGAGACAACGACTCCGGCATACAGCTCCCGGCCGGTTTCCTTGTTATCAATGATTCCAGCGACCGTACCATATTTGCCGAGCGAACCCCTGTGGACCGAATCGTGGAGGCCAATTATTACGAAGTCATAATCATCAGGAACACGTTCTCTCTGTCTCCGGGCACGAAGTACGGGTACAACGTTACCGTACAGGGAGGCCTTTGGAGAAAGGCAAGTACCGCCGAAGGATGCAACAACGCGATAGCAGTCAGCCCCGACAGCATAGCTTGCGGTACCTCCATGTCGGCAGCATTCAACGGCGGCAAGGCGGCAGGTCCGCTTAGCCTAGCCGCTGGTCATAATGCACTTGCCGCAGGCCCGTATGCTGCCAGCTTCGGGGAAGGTTCCATCGCCGCGTACGACAGTTCCATTGCGTTCGGGGCACATGCAGCGGCTCTGCATGAATCCGCCATGGTACTCGCCGATAATGGCGTTAGCGGACGACAGTTCCAGACTGTACTCGGCAGGGATAACAATCTTGACCCCGAGAGCGCCGTGGTCGTCGGCTGGGTCGGAAAGAACATTTCCAAGATGGACACGGAAGGCAACATCTTCACCGGCAAGCGGCTCGACCTCGCCAATAACCTCATGCCGCTGTTCAAGCTGCCCGACTCCGACCCTGCAAGTCCGGGCACCGAGCCCGTCACCGGCTACTGGATTTGCGACTCGAAGAAGCAGCTCGTCACCGCCGAAGAAATCGTGGCACTGCACGCCATGGGCATGAAGTTCGTGCTTTGCGAGAGTACCGACCCGGCCAGTAACTCCCGAATGTACGTCGAACAGAAGAGCGTAATCACTGCTTCTACCATCGACATCGAGTTTGTCAGCGTCGATGACGTTACTGTCAGGAAGATAGTCGTGCAGAAGGAGACGACAGCGGAGGTGACGACGGCAAGCCTGTACATCGCCTCGAGCACTATAAGATACTCCGAGAGCCAATGGACGAGACAGCCTGAAACGGTCACTCATCCTAGTGGCACCTTCGCCGCCGTGACCGACGGACAGCTTACGTTCGGCCAGTCCCACATGCTCGCGAGAGTACGGCTGGAAAACGGCACCATGGGCGGCGGCACTACGTTTACTGTCAACGTACAGAAGAACGCGCATTCCGAAATCGAGGACAACATCGTTTACGTGGTCAACGCCACCGGCTCGACCGTCACCGTGGCGGTCAAGTGCGATAACGAGTCGCACTGGTCTCGCGGCACTGTCACCATAAACGCAAACTACGGCGCCTACGTGAAGGTCAATCCCCTGTACTTCGAGGTGGTGAACGATGGGCTCGTCGTCTTCGACTAACGAACACGCGAAGTGGAGAGACATGCTACAGCCCCTCGTCACGGGGCTTGTGGCCCTTGTCGCCGCGCTAACGCTTTACGTGCAGCGTTCCGACAGCGACCGCACCGATACGAGGCTGACCGCTCTCGAAATCCGCGCGGACATGACCGACAAGCGTTCCGACAGGTTCGGAGCGGACATAGACAACTTCAAGATACTGCTTGGCGACATACGCTCGGACGTGTCGTTCATCCGCGGGAAGCTGGAAAACGTGAAGGGGAAGTGATATGTGGACGATGGTGGTATTCGCCGTGCTCGGCGCGCTAATCGACGAGGGCGTGGTATGATTCTCTCGATTCCATACGAGACGCCTAGCAAGAAGAACTCCCGAGTGATCAACAGTCGCACGGGCCGTTCGTTCCCAAGCAAGGCTTACCGCGAGTGGCACGAGAACGCTTCGCTGTGGCTGAAAGTGCATTACAGCCTGGCTCCGCAGGGAAACGGGCCGTTTTCACTTCGCATAAAGTTCTACCATGGAACGAACGCAAGATGCGACAGCGACAACAAGGTATCTTCGATTCTAGACCTTCTCGTCGATCTTGGAGTGCTCCCGGACGACAGATGGCAAGTTGTAAGCGAGATAATCGTTAGCAACTTCTACGAAAAAGGGCATCCGTCCGTACAGATTGGAATTTTCCCGTTGACATCGTAAAAGGAATGATGTATATTATATGCAGGTAGAAAACCTATTCTTCACTTTTTGATTCTCGTGTTGTTTTGCCCTTCCCTTCCACGGGAAGGGTTTTTGTTTGCCCTTTACGTGTGCCTTGCGTGTGCCGTGCCTTCCTATGCCAACGACTGCAAGACTTGGGCGATAGCGTCGGACTCATAACCCGTTGGTTCCCGGTTCAAGTCCGGGAGGCCCCATAGCAAAGCCGTTTCGTTCGCGAAGCGGCTTTTTTGTTGTCTCCGGCGATATTTTCAGCATTTTCTCATGTTCCCTTGTGTTGTCATGCGTTATCATTTTCTATCTTGGAAGTTCACTTGCATGTGTGCCTTTTGTGTGCCGGAGAAAAATCATGAAGAACTACTCGATAAGCCAGCGCAAGAAGTCGCGCGGGAACTTGACGTGGTACGGACGTACCTTCGATAACGGCGTGCTGGTATCGGAAATTTCCTTGAAGACCGAACGGAAGTCCGACGCGAAGGCGTGGCTCGACGCCATGAACGCTTCGAGGTTCATGCCGGAGAACATGTTCCGCCTGCCAGGTACGGACAAGGACATGTCCGTCAAGGACGCGGTGCGCTCGTTCATGGACTCGGTGTCGGCTTCCAACGGCCCGGATTCGAACACGTACAGGGCTTACTCGTACAGGATAGCGCACTGGTCCCGTTTCTGCGAACTTAACGGGGTATCCACTCTCGTTTCTTTCACGAGGGATATTGCGACAAGGTACGTGTCCGAAACGGCCTCCACGCACGCCCCGAAGACGATTAGGGAGATGGTGAGGCTCCTGCGCCAGTTCTTCTCGTGGTGCGCCGAGACGTACTCCATCGAAGGCTACGACCCAATGAGGACGGTCAAGTCCCCTAAGCTGGAGAAAAGGGAGAAGGCGTTCTGGACGCCGGAGCAGATAGGCTCTATTCTCGACAACGCACCCACGCCGGAGTTCCGCCTGTTCTGGGCTCTCATGGCGTTCGCAGGATTGAGGCATGCCGAGGCCTGCTCGTTCGGCCCTTCTTCGATCGTGGGCAAGGAGATAAGGGTCGTCGGCAAGGGAAACAAGGAAGCCTTTCTCCCCATAGGAAAAAGGCTCGAAAAGGAAATGTCGGAAGTGGAAATCTACGACGGGATGTTTTCGACACAGAGGTACAGGAAGTCGGAACGTTGCATGGACACGTTGAAGAAGGCCGTGTCGGCGGCGGGTCTGCCGAGCGGGGACGCGACCAACCACAAGTTCCGTCACAGCTTCATATCGAATCTTCTACGAAGCGGCGTGACGGTTCCAGCGACGGCGCGCCTAGCCCGTCACGAGGACCCGAAGGTGACGATGCAGACGTACTCTCATCTTCTCCAGGAGGACTTGCAGGAGTCGATAGACGTTCTTTGAGCTGCTTGACTTCGAGCATGAGCGCCCTCTTGTCTGCCAGTAGCTTATTCCTGTCGTTGACGAGTTCCTTTACGGCATCCATAACCACGGGTTCTTCGAGGAGGGTTACACTGTATCCGTAGAAGTTGATTACCTTGGAGTGGAGTTCTTCGTACAGCATTAACCTTTATACACCTCGTCAAAGTGTTCAATCACGTAATCTACAGTTTTTTCATGTATACTCTCTGCTTCAAGGTCCGTCTTTCCGTCAGGGTGCTGGTGGTGTAATTCTATCGCCATTACATTACTTCCTTTTCTTTCCGTTCTTGTGGCGGGGTTTGAGGGTCTTTGCGAAGTCCGTTGCCTTGATAAACTCCAACTCTTTTAGGAAATGTATAACATCTTCGTACCACATCACTTAGATTCATTCATTCGTTTCAAAATCAAATTTTCAGCATTCCGTACAAGAGTATCTTGCACTTCGCCCGATTAATGTCATTCTGTCACCATCAATCTTGTGGATATACCACTCTTCGGTGGTGTCAATCCAAAATCCCCAGTTCATAAGTAGTTCGTACAAACTGTCTTCGTTAGAGATTTTGTAATCTTTATAATAATCGTCATAGAATTTCAAACGATACCGTGTCACTTCGCCTCCTTGAATTTCTCGGCAATATTGTCCTCGGTAAGTTTGCGCCCACACATCGGGCAGAAATTGATTTTGACAAAATGCATGCACTCGAAGTTTTTCCAATACTCAAGGTCAAAACCTTCTTTAGCCTTCACCATGCAGCACACATCTCCTAAATCAACGATGTCACCGCACAGCGGCTTCCCTTCGTCAATTTCACCGTTGCAAAATTTGCAGGGGTTGTTGGTCATTTTCAATTCGCACATCACTTCGCCTCCTTTCCGATTTTCTTTAAAATTTCCTTTGCCGATTTCCCACAATGGAAGCAGAAGTTTACGGAAACCGAGTCAATGTGTCTCAATCCGACAACATTGGCCATGCTACCTTCATCGAGATACAGGCCTAATCCTGATGAACACATGTCGTTTTCAGCAAGGAAAATGCTGACGTGCTTTGTAGGCACATCAGGACAGGCTTCAAAGAACTCTCTGAAGGCCATCGTATCTCCTCGGTAAATACCTCCGTATCTTTCTGATTTTTTCAAGTCGCAAAATTTGCACATCTCTACGCCTCCTTGAATTTAAACATCTCCGCAAGTTCACGCCACCGCCTTTCCCATTTGTCAAGAAACATCATTTTTCTTGTTGTCGTAGTAGGATAGTATGCGGCCCATTCGTTGTATCTCGCCATACACCACCTCGCCATCGCCAAGCACCGCTTGTACTTGTGGTGTCGGGCTTCATTTTCTGCCCTTGCTTGAATTACGTACAAACCTTTCGCGTAATCGTGGACTTGCTTTTGCAATTCCGCAATCTCCGCATCCTTCTCCGCAATCACATTGTCGGCGTCTGTTCGTGTGTAGTACTCGCCGTCACCGATGTATAATGACACAAGGTTATGGCTCATTTGTACTCCTTTACGATTTCAATGGCGGATTCCTTCTCTGGGCAATCCTTGATAAGGTCGCGCATCACGAGACACTTCAGGCAAGAGTGCAGTTTGTCAGCCTTTGCTTTTTGTTCCGCAATCACCTTGTCGGCTTCGGACTTGATGTAGCATTCTACAAGGTCGCCGCCACAACCGAACTCGTCATTGTGGATATACACATCTGAATCTTCGGTATTCGTTGTCAGTCGATATGCATTTATTGCTTTCAGTTTGCTCATTTGTCCTCACATACTATCGAGAGTGTCATTACGGCATCGTGGTTTTTACCAGCAAGCTGATTTTGCACATCAGCAGGCAGCAGATTGTCTGGAATATCCGCGATGTAAGTATCTTGAGTTGTCGGTAAACCGGCGGATACACCGCCATACCAATGTATCGTAAACGCTAACTTCATTTGTACTCCTCCGCTTTCTTGAGACATTTGTTAGAAACCTTTAGCATAAGGCGAGACCATTCCAAAGAGTTCATTTGTTTTTGTTTTTGATTGTTCGGAGTAAACATTTTTCGGTTCCTAACGTAATCCGGATTGAAACAAGTGAGAAGCTCCGCAATGTACCGATAAGCCTTTGCACGTGAGAGCCACAGCGCACGTTTCGCCTTTAACTCATCTTTTACGTGCTTTTCGACAACATCGCAAGTATAGATGCAATCGCCGTTCTTCACATGTTCTAATTCACGGTTAAGCCTTTCGTTCTCTCGCTTGAGGCTCTCGTATTCCTCTAGCGGTATCTCGCACGTCATTATCGGCGGATGTTCCGCTCCGGGGTGTGTCGGGTAGTGTTTTTCGTTGCTCATACTGCTTGCTTCTCCTTTTTGCGTTGTCTGTAGTCCATGTTCCACTTGGCTTTCTTCGCCTTGTAGATAGGGTCGTCCTTGTGTCGGATTCTGTAGTTCTTTTGGTGCTGCCTGTTCTCTTCGGGATGCTCCTTTTTCCATGCACGGGAAAGGGCTATGAAGTGCTGCGGGTCTTTGTCATAGTGCGCCTTGAATATGCGCTTCTGTGCGGCCTTTTTGTTTCGTACACGGGCGTCAGCGATAAGGCACGTGACGACCGTGCCGTGCATGGCGTTCCGCTCCGCTATCATTGTTTCCCAGTCCTGCATTATCTGCTCTCCGTAATCTTTTCGCGGAATCCATTAGCGCAATTTTCGCAAAGCGGGACGAACCCTCGTGCGTACTTGAGCCGGTATTCCCTGCACTCTCGTTCGCGTCTGCACCACCAGCATTTCATATAACTTCTCCTTTCAATTTTTGGCGCCGCTTGAACGGAATTTCCTTTTCGAGTTCCTGCAAGGCGTGCCATGGTTTTATCCATTTGTTTACGGCAAGCATTAGCCGTATCTTGGCAGGAACGTACTCTTTGAGCGAATGGCGGTAAGGCAACAGCATGCAGTACATCGTTTCCGCACGGTGCATTCGTCCGTAATTCTTCATATCGCCTCCAGCAAGGTTTTCACTCCGTTGGCGAAAATCTTGTAGTAGTGGTGGTTGTCCTGCTCACGCGCGGATCTTTCGGCCTTTTCTAGTCGCTGGCTCACGCCTTGTGCGAAGTTGCGTAAAACGTTGATTTCTTCGTTCATCGGCGCGATGTTGTTCAGGATGAACTGCGAGAGGATTTTTTCCCACTTCGTCTTGAATCCGTCGTTGCCTGCGATGCTCTTCACGTTGCCAAGGAACTCTTTTCTTTCGAGGCTTGAAAGACGCTTGATAGTCGCATTGCGGTTGTCATCGTCCTTTTCGGCTTGAGTCCTCGTGTCCGGTTTCGGCTCTCCGCGCTCTTCCGCCTCGATTTCGGCAAAGATTACGTCAAGCCTCGCCATTTCCTCCGCTGTCTTTACTTTCGCCAGTGCCATCGTTTATTAGTTCCTTGAGTTGATTGTCCAGTTTAACCGCTTGCGCAAAGTGCGCCCTGCTCTGGCTTGCCAGTGTAGCCGCCATGCGGTGCAGAAGGTCGGCTCCAAACGGGCTATTCTGCATTGTACTGTAAGCCGAAAAGAGAGAATCAAACATAAGCGCCTTGGATTGCGCCATTTCCACAATTTTGCAGCGGTAACGGTACGCCATCTTTGCGAGTTCGATTTCTAGGGGCGTGTAATTACCCCCCCCCATTTTTACTTTGTTTAAAATATTCTTGACATCTTTGAACTGTATTTGCATTTTTTTATCCTTCCTTTTTGAGTTGATTTTCAAGTTCCTTGATTCGGCTCACGAGCTGGTTTCTTTCGACCATGAGCGCGTCGTAGGCGTGGTGTCATTTTCCAACCTCGCCTTCGAGCTGCTTTGTGTACGCCTTGTATTCTTCGATTGTCTGCATTTTCATTTCTCCGTTGTTCAAACTTTTGCCCGTCTGTGGTCCTCGTCCGGGCTTCCGAGTTGCAGTATTATATGACCTTGTTTGTGCTTATCTCGATGGTTTCTTGGTCGTAAACTTTGCGTCTTTTATCGCTGGAGACGTAACCAGCTCCGCACGGCTGTGTGTAATACCCTTTTAGGCGATTCGTCCGGCGCGGGATACTTTCGCCGTTGAACCTTGGTTGCCGTGCAAATTTTACCCTCCGGCGGCGGTACGGTATGTTTACGGTTGACCGATGAACAAAGTTTGTGTGTGATTAGTGCTGTGTTCATGTGTCTGCCGCCATCGGGAATAAAGTCTATGCGGATTCAAGTTCTGATAGCTTGTTACGCATCTCGACAACAGCCTTGTAGCAATCGCCGGAAAGCTTGCTATCTTTATACGCTTTTTCGATAAGATTATCGCCTGTGCCATAAAAGCAGCCTACACGCCATTTGTTATTAGAGCGTGTCCAAGTAAAGTAACGCATACTGCTCCACGTATTTTTGTAAACGGCGTAATCGGATGCTTTTACCACCTTCGCGTCGCCGGACACCCAAGCGTTGCCGGACACCTTCGCGTCGCCGGACACCTCCGCGTTGCCGGACACCTTCGCGTTGCCGTACACCTCCGCGTCGCCGGACACCTCCGCGTTGTCGGACACCCAAGCGTCGCCGTACACCTCCGCGTCGCCGGACACCTTCGCGTTGCCGGACACCCAAGCGTTGCCGGACACCCAAGCGTTGCCTTCATGCGACAGGTTATTCTCCGATTCCACCCATCCACCAGTGTCGCCGACGGCGACAGATGCGAAGGCTGTCACGCATACGATGCGGTGTAACACCTTTCCACATAATTCTTTTGTTTCGTCTGTTAATTTGTATTTCATATAACATTCTCCGTTAAGTATAGGCTCCTGCGGGACTCGAACCCGCGACCACCGTTAGACATGAGTTACGGTTATTCACACCAAGCTCTACCAACTGAGCTAAGGAGCCATTTACCACGCACAAGTTCGCAAATTACGGGATATTAGGTGTATAATTCGTTTCCCCCGTGCGTGGGGTGCTTCGGGCGCGACGTCAACAATGGAGAGTCTTCACAAGCCTTCGTAAGTACAATGTTCGTTGTTCCTTATGTTGGATTGATTCGGCTCGCCGCGCCTTCCGCTTACCTATGGGCAAATGTTGGGCTCGCATAGGTAAAAAAGTTGTCCTTTCTCCGTCCAGAAGTAGTCCGACCGTTCGCCTTTCGGAGAAAGGACAAATTCCAGTTTACTTCTTCGGCGGTCTCTTGCCGCCATTCTTCTTGCCTCCGCAAGCCATATAGCGCCTCCTGTTGATGTTGGTTTCCATGTTAGACAATTAGCGTTCCGTCCTGATCTTTGGAGCTTTCCAGTCACGCACAACCACGTTCTACCTTCTTCGATTTAGGAATCTTCATCATTAGAACGGCAAGTCCACGTAATCGCCGTCACCGTCGCCCCACTGATGGGCCTGTTGCGGTGCGGCCGGTCTCGCCTGCGCCCTTCCGTATGCGGCGTTCTGCTGCGCCGGCTTGTGGAACTTTCCAGTCCTCAAGACCGCATCGAAACGCTGGGAGATTGTCTTCGCCATGTCCTCGCTACATGCGCGTAGTCCACGGTTCGCGAAAGAACCGGGCTTGTTAAGGAACTTCGCCTTTTCTTCCGTCTTTCCGTTGTACTCTTCCATCGCCGTAGATACTTCGCAGAGCAGGCCCAACATACAGTCGGGATAGTTTAGATCGACGAGCGTCTGTCCGCTGAATCCGAGGTCACGGAGCGTCTTGACCGTTCTTTCCACGGCGTTGTCGGAGAGCCACAATGTCGCTGTGAACTTGCGTTCAGTCTCCTCGTCCGTGTCGAGACATTTTATTGTCTTTACCTGCACCGCGACGAACGGGGTGTGCTTCTCCTTTGATTCGCCTAGCGCGGTGCTTACGATTTCTGCTGAATAGTTAGCCATTGTCGGCCTCCTTCTTGTCTGTTACGTTGTTGTTCACGCTTTCCTTGACGCGGTACGAGTTTACCTTCTGCGCGAGCTGCTGAACGGTCCACTTGCTGGATTCGAGCCACTTTGTAGCCTTCTGCGCGATGTCGGGTCTCATGCCCTTGACGTAGCCCATGAACTCCGCCTTGAGCGCTTCCACGTCCTGCGGCTGTCCCTGCGTGATGGCTTCGAGTATGGCTCCCATGTCGAGAGGCATCACTTCCGGGAGACCGAAACAATTCTTAGCATCCCATGCCGCGCTGTGGGTGGTCTGCACGATTCGTCCGTCACCGCCGAAAGCCTTAGTCCTTGTCCCGTCCTTTTTAGTGTACATGTCGAAGTGGGCGAAAAGGATCACGTCGCACCATTCCTTGAACAGACCTCCAATCTTGGCGTTCATCTTGCCCTCGTAGCGGTCGTAGTTGTCTCCGGCGGGATTGTTGACCGTCTTTACGATGGAGTGAGCGAGAAGCATGATGTTCATCCCGGCGAAGTTTAGCTTTTCCAGTCTTACGATCAACTGTCTAGCTTCCTGTTGCGCCACGACGTAGCCCTTGCCGTAGCCGAAGTCCTCGATGTTCTTGTATCCGGCCTTGGTACATACGTGCGTGTAGAGCATCGGTTCCATCCAGTCGAGCGTGTCAATTACCAATGTCTTGTAACCGTGACTGTCCGCGATAAGTTCGTCAAGGGTCTTGATGATGTCGTCCCATGATTTCGGAACGATGGAATCCGTGTTTTCGAACTGTGGGCCGACAAGTCGGTTCTCGCAGCAGATGAAAAGCGGGTTCGGCATGGATGCCCCGGCTGTGGATTTGCCCACGCCTTCGACGCCTATCATCATTATTCTTGGCGGTCTTTTAGTTCCGCCTTTTTTTACGTTGTCAAGTAATGCCATGATTTTTTATCCTTTTTGGTTCGTGTTGTTTTCCAGTTCCGGGTTCGGAGTTTTGATTTTCTTGTACAAAGTCACGTCGTCGATGGACGCGCATCCGGTGCACACGTCGAAGTATTCGCACGTGCCGAACACGGAGCACGCCTGCGGGTTCCTGCTGAACCGTCCCATGCGTTCGGCGTCCGCTATCTCGCGGCCTACCGCCCACATGTCGAACAGGTATTCCGCGAGGTCTTCGGAACTTCTCGCCACGTCGAGACGGGCGAAGTAGTAGTCCGGCCGTTCGGCAATGTCCTTCTCGAGACGTTCGGCCCATTCCTCAGGCGTCTCGTCACGCACCATGAGGACGATTCCATCTTCATTGGATGCGCTCTGTCTCGGCTCGCCCCGCTTCGTGTACGCGCGTTCTCCGCTGTCCTCGTACACGGCTATTTTCAATCCGTCATCGTCGAGTACCGGGACCGTCTTTGACGGCTTTATCGTGGGCTTCCTGATCACGTCGTACAGGCAGTTTTCCGCTTCGTAGCCTACGGTTGAAGCGCCCACGTAGTAGCCGCTAACCTGCCCGTCTATGGGAATCTTCTTCCAGTAGTCGGAGCCCGGGCCTATGTCCGAAGACGTTGTCTTGTGCTCTACGATTACGTAACGTCCTGTATCCTTCTCCTTTGCAATCGCGTCTATCTTTCCGGCGAGTTGCCACGTCTTTGAGAGGGCTCCCGTTTCCGGGTTCATTAGCGGTGCGGAGAACCCGATTTCGGATCCGACGGTTTCGTACATGCGGAAGTCATCCTCTATCCACCTGTCGCAGTATCCGTCGAACAGGGCCTTGAGCGTGGCGGCGCGGTACGGGTCGTCTATGGGGAAGTCGTTTTCCGTGACGAGTTCGCGCTTCCAGTACTTTTCGAGGAGCGCGTGCATCTGCGTACCGAACGAGAGCGCGTCCGAGTCAACGGCGGGACGGATCAAGTCTACGTACGCTATCTTGTAAGCGCGGTGGCACTGGGCGAACTTGGAGCGCATCGAGTTTGTGAGCAGTCTTAGTTTTTCCATTTGTAGTCCTTTTTTTCAGATTGAGAAACCTTTTTCAATTACCTCGTTCACGAAGCTGTCGAGCCACTCCTTCGGAAACCATATCGGCGCACCCTTGCAGAGCTGGTAGAACCGTATCCTTACCTTCGCCTTCTTCATTCGTGTGAGGGCTACTACCCTGTCCAGAGTGGAAATTCCCATCCCTATGTAATCGGCGGCTTTCTCCCTGCTGTAGCAGAGCATGTCGCCTATCATCTTCTCTTCCGGCTGTTTCTTCATCATCCCTCCGCTATCGCCGCGATGGACGAGAGAAGAAGGAATATCGCGAGGATTCCCGCGGCGGTGGCTCCCTTGACGAACGTTTCCATATACACCTCAACTAGTTCGTCGCCAGGAGCCGCGCCAGGAACTCGAGTTCGGCCCTCGTCTTTTTCAGTTTTGACTTTTCCTTGTTCTCGACGGACTTCCGAATCGTGTACGGGGCGTCCCCTGTAACGCTGATGTGCGGTCCGCTAGCGTCCTCGTCAACGTGGATTGCGAACGTACCCGCCCTGTTCCTTACAGAAAATCTTTCAGCCATTGTCAACTTCCTTTGTTTAACGCCGCTTTCTCCGCGGCAAGAATTTCCCCAAACTGCTGCACAGTCTGAGGAGTCCGAACTTGAACATATCGGTCCTCGATGTGTAGCTTGTTTGGATTTCCATTGTCTCCGTGGTCCCGTCGTACGCTGGCGTACGTTCGAAATCCATCTTGAATATCACTACGTGTGGTTTCATCCGTTCCTCTTGTTTTCCTGCGACTTGCAGAAGTTGATCAAGGCCCCGTGCCAGTTTGTGATCCTGTTCCCGTCCTTGTCCTTGCCATTGCGTTCCACGAAGTTCTGTTCCCACCACAGACGTGCGTCGTCGTAGTCCAGGTTCTCCCTGTTAGCGAAGTCCGCGACATCCTGCATGGACGAAGGCAGCTTGACACGTTGGCGCGCGGGAGGAAATGGATCAACAGCCTCTCTAACGGAACCCCCCGCGCGCCGTTGTCTTTGGTTCTTGGTCGTAACCTCAGCTTCATTGTTTAAAGTCCCTGCCATGGATAGCGACGCGGAGACGAGGCTCTTCCAGTCATCTTGGGTTGCCGGTGAGTCCACGGTCGGGGCGTTGGCACTTACGTCCGCATTGTTTCCGTTTGCGGCGCCCTCCATGGTGTTCTTCGGCCTTCCTCCGTTCTTTCCGTTTTCGCGGGAAGCCTCTGCCGCCTTCGAACTTCTCCTACTGTTCGCTCTTACTACCATCATTGCACCGAAAGAATCCCCTTCCTCGGACCGTCTTGAGAGAGCTCTCATGCTCTCCCTCACGTCCTTGACTATTTCCGCGTTTGTCTTTCCTGCAAAGTGGAACACGAACTCGGAAAAGAAGACCTTGCACCAAAACGACTTAACATCCGACATTTCTCCCGAACTCCTCTTCGAGAGCCTTGCCTACGGTCTCGCCCTTCGTGAGAGGGAGACCAAACTTCTCGGAGTACTTCGAGCGCAGTGGCTCGATAAACTTTACGGAAGTCTTCGGTATTGATATGGTAGTGTGATTTTTAGCTGTACTAAGATTTATCTTCTTCATACTAAGAATATACTTACTGAAATTAAGAATGTCAAGATATTTTCTTAAAATTTTTAAGAAATATTTTGTTAACATAGGTTTTTTCTAAATTTCGCCGCATGGCTGTCGATATAGAAGGTTTCCTTGACAGGTTGCACATAAAGGGAGTCGAGCTTCAAAAGAGGCTCGGCCTTTCTTCTGGCGCCATATCGCAGTACAAGAACGGGAACAAGCCGTCCTATTCCATGATTTGCAAGTTAATAATGGAAGGCATCACGATAGACGAACTGTTCGGCAAGGAACTTGCGGACAAGTTAAGGGAAAACGAAAAGTCCAGGAACGGCACGCCTTCAACGGATAAAAACAAAGACTTCCTCAACTCCGACGAGTTCAGGCAGGGAGTCCTTAAAGTGTTGAGCGAGCAGCAGATTCTAGAGTACAAGATGGACCAGTCGGTGAACAAGCTCATGGGTGAAATAAAGAAATAAAAAAAAAAGGACGGCACGAGCCGCCCCGGTACGTCCTCCCATGCGGGATCGCGTCACTTGTCTCTCTTTTCGACAAATTCCTTTTTCATTTCCTCAAGCTGGACAGTGGGCTGTTCCTGTAGCGATAGCAGCACGACCTTCTTTGACAGTTCCTCCTCCATGAGAGCGTATGCGCGTTCCATAGAATTGAGAAGTATATCCAGCACCTGTTCGCTGCCCATTCCTTTATTGAGGGCTTCCCTTGAGAATCCGGAGTGTTCCTTGAGCCACAGTACGGTGGACTTCATGGACTCCCGTTTCCCCTTGCAGTATGCAATCTCGAAGAGTTCGTCCGAGTTCATTTTGTTTTCTCCTTGCGTGTTGTTTTGGACATGGATTTCAATATATATTTTAATCCTATAAAATCAATATGAAATGAGAATTTTCAATGTTTCAGCACGTAATAAAAAACCTACTAGGTTTTTTCTAGGTTTCTTTCTAGGTTTTGTTTCAAAACCTAGAATAAACCTGAGTAACTAAGACTATAGACTTATTCTGATAAGTAGATTAACAAATAGTTTAATAAGTATATATCCATATATATAGATATTTATGTACGAATAAACTAACTAAACAATATGTAAATAACCCTCATCTCACTCATTTCTTTCTTTTGCTTCTTTTCTTTCTGTGCGTAACGAGCGAGCGAGCGAGGCGAGGGGCGTACATACGCAAAAAAAAATGGCCCTCCGTAGAGGGCCGGTCCGTCAAAGAAATGACGGCGGGGCGGTCATTTTGTTTTTTCGTATATATCCAACAACTTTTTTTCGTCCTTCGTAAGCATGTAGCACCTCGAATCCCTCGACGACCACACGGGGCACCGCCCGTCCTCGTCGCAGAGCTTCACGGCGCACTTGACACGGTGCCACATGGAGCTCACGTCCTGGCGTACCGTCGTGGATTCCTTGGTTTCATCCTTCTTCGGCGCATTAGACTTTTCAGTCTCGCCTCCGAAGCACGAATACGCCACGGCCGCGTATATCGCTAGCAGCACCGCGCTTCCGATAAGTGCATACCTGTCATCTTGATTCATATTCCCAGATCCTCCTTCTTGAAACCGTAGAACACTCGCCCGTTCCACTCGAACTCCCGGTAAGCCGTTATCTCCCCCTTCCTGACGCCCTTCCACAGGCTAGCAGGCTCTATACCGAGCGCCCTGGCGGCCTCCGGCAGCCCTACCCACCCGTCGGGCAGCGGCGGACGCAGGTGCTCGCCCCTAGGCATCCCCAGCCCCATTTCTGGACAACCCGAACGTCGAACGGTGGCGGGTCTCCTTTATGCCCTTCGGTCGCCCCCCGATCCCGTTGAGACGCATGGAGCGCATCCTTTCGGCCCTCGCCTGCCGCTCCTCCTCGCTCACGGCCCTCTTCTTGCCCTTCTGCTTCGGCAGCATATCGACAGGAACGCGCACCACGAACACGCGGCCGCAGTCCGGGCAGTTCACCGTCATCTCGAAATCCTTTTGCTTTTGTTCCTCGGCCATTTTTCTATCTCCTTGTCACGATGACCAGGCGTCCCCTCGAATCCGGGAAACGCCCCACCTTCTCGCCGTGCCTGTACCTGTGGCAGTCGCACGGTGCGCTTTCCCACTCCGTCCCGTCCTTCGACACGGCGCGGAACGTGAATCCTTCGTTCGTCTCCTCGGCCTCCACGTGCTCAAGCGGCATCCCGTCAAGCCCCGCATGGTCCTTTGACTCCATCCAGTCCATTATGTCCTCGGCCAGCTCGTCCCATAGCATGCGGCCGTCGTCTATCCTGAGTGACACCGGGGCCGACAGCTCGTCCACTCCGTACCGCACCAGGGACGCCACGTTCTTCGGCAGGTCATCTATTGGCATTCGTACCTCGTTGTTTAAAGTTTTTGCGGGTTCAGGCGTTGCCCGTGCGCCTGTTGTCTTTACCAGTTGCGGCTCGGTTCGCCTTCCTCGATGGAAGCGGTTCCTGCATCGTAGGTAAGTCCCCACTTGGAGGCATCTACCCCGGTGTAGCCATTATCTTCCATGTACTCCTTCGCGACCTTGAACATTTCTTCCACCTGTTCATCGTAGTGTTGTTAATTGTTAATATAA